>JGI24021J15306_10004131_pt1 | contig 16741 bp, 12 predicted proteins | sample Ectturendosymbi1_FD_15306 | JGI IMG/M metagenome (IMG submission 15306) | reverse complement strand
TCTGTTAGTGTCTTTACGATTGAGGTTATGCACAGTCTCATGGGTTCTGAACTTGTTGACCCATCTGTAGATCATTGAGTGGACAGGAAATTCACGATATCTGAACCGTTCCTTGAATTGCAATTGAGCTGCGTGGATAGACTTTTGCTGAAAATATGCCTCAATTATAAATATATTTTGCTCAGTAGTCCATGGCATCTCGAAGGTCAAATTTGGTAGACTCTTAGAACATTGATTCTACTTGGCAGATCTGAAAAATAAAAAGAATTGATCGATTATTTCAAGAGTTATTCAAGTTTAGGTGATGACCGTTTTTTTTGTGTCACCCTGTACAAGACTGATCTTGAGCAAACCAAAGCAAAGCACATTTGTAGCTGAACGCAGTGCGTTGGGAGGAAAAGCGGGATACTGTCTCGAGGCTTTGAGCGTTATGAGGCACGAACTCTAGATCAGCCAGAAATTGAAGCATCACCTCGTATCGCAATATTATTGCACTCGTGTCCACTGCACAATGCTAGCAAGCTAATGGGCACCACAGTTGCGGTTCTGCATCGTCAAGGTATGAGATTTCTTTCGTTTCGCCATAACAGCCATAATCTAGAAAAGAAGGCCAGTGTGCGGCCAAAGGACTATCTGGAGTCTGCGGGGAAAGGCTTAAATGGTCCGTGATTCTCTTTTTATAACGGATGTGGCAACTCACTCGATGAGGACACAGAGATTCTTGGAGCAGAACCCAGAGTGGATTTTCCACAGATTGTTTGGGCAACATCTGCAGTACATCCTGTTGTTTTTATGATTGTACATTGTCTGCAGTTCGCAGACTTCGGTTTTGTTTTCTTCGATTGTTCTGTGATCAGCGTGAGGTCGACAACAACCGACCTACTGGTTAAAAAGAGAAAAGAAACTTGTTGTTTTGATGAAAGTTTTTCCAGGCCTTCAGCAACCGGCTTCTGTAAAGCTCCAAGGCAGTCCTCTTCAACAGCATCTTCAGGAGCGTGTTCGAACCCCGAGCGCGGTACAAGATGTCGTTTATAAACAGCAGCAGAGCATGTACAGGTGGGTTTCTTTCTTTAAATAATAATTTCCAGTATTTGTCAGGTTTGTGATTATTGGTGATTATTGTGAAACAAGTTGGTGATCAGTGGTTGGGGGGGACATGAGACCATCCTGTCGCGCTGCTCCGTTCTGCGTCATCAACAGAGTTCTTGGAATCGTGCAGTGACCTTGAACTTCTGTAACAGATTTTTGCAGATTTGAGGACTCACCATGCGCATTTTTACGTGAAATCGATTTGCTATTAAATATTTGCTGATGGATTCCTTGCTTACCCCCATCGTGGGGGGTTCTTAAATATTTTGCATTATCATAATTTGCGACAAGAAGTCTCAGAAAATTGCGGAGTTTTGTGCTTTTTTTCAAACTTGTTTAAAGTTTGATTTGAACAGCATCTTGCTGCAGCAAACAATCAACTGAAAAATCCACGCACCATGATGCAGTGGTGGTAGTATATGACATTTTACTTGTTTTATTGTCAGTTTGGTGAAAATGCAAAGTTGTCCAAGTGACACTTATGAAAACTGCAAAGCAATTTTTACTGTCACACTTTTGTCAGAACAGCGAACATGTTTAACATCTTTGCTGTTTCCAGCTGGATGCAGAGCGAACTTTCCGACGTGGAGGCTCAGAATGAAAAGTAAGAGCTTTTGCGACGTGAAGCACCACCTCAGCACCAGGTTAGGGTAACAACCTGCGTTTTGTGTTCACAGTGCAGTGCTCACGGATGCAAAGCATCATTTAGCCGGCAGTGTTGCGAATTTCATCACGGCTTCCGACATGAACTTTTCGGCGGGAAAGTGTCAACAAGCTCAGGTCATGAGTCCTCTTTTACTTGTGTTCTTCGCTGGAGAAAGATGCCATTTGTAAAAATGTTTTTCAGCTGAGTTTCTTACGAATGTTGTTCATAACAAGCTTAGATGCCGTTGCATTGCATTCGGGTTGAAAACATCCTACTTATGTGTTTACGTTTGGTTTGAATTAACACCTACTCAAAATTCAGTTTTTAGTGATAAGTGTTTGTAGAATGCACATCAAAATTATGCCGAAGCCACTTGGCGTTTATTACATAGAGCTCAAGTCACATGTATATGTTTGAAGTACGACTTGTGTGTTTTCAGTTTGATATATTTTGGTTTCAAGTATCTTGATTCCTCGTTTGTAACTAAACGATCATGACTTGTTTCCTACTTTAAACGCTTGTTTGAAGTATCCCTTAGGTTATTATATTCGAATTTGTCCAACAAACGAAAATCTTATTGAAACTGCAGGACATGTTTGATAACTTCATCAACCACATCGGCATAAGGCTGGTAACTGACAACAAACCTTCGACAAGTTTGGTCCAAAAACATTGCGGCGGAAATTTGAAGATTCGGCTTCATCTTAAAACTCTCAAGTGAGTATTTTGTGATAATTTTTGATTTTTTCCCGGGTTGTGTAACGACATGATAACTAGGGCAACCAATTTTTTGACCTAAAAAATAAAAATGTTGACTTTACAATTTACAAATTTTGACTTTATTTTGACCTATAAATTTTCTGCGTTTGAAACTGTAAAATAATTCAGCCTTAGGTGTTGAGGTTAACCCAGAAGCATATTTACGCACGATATGCTTCGAAATTTAAAAAAATGTGGTAGTTTAATTTTGGGGATGATATATTGATAAGTACATTAATAACTGCAGTAGAGTCAAACCTGAGAACATCATAAAGTTGAAACACTATATGCATAATGAATTCAGCATTTACCAGAACAAGTACTGTAAGACCACATTTCTCGCCTACCATGACTATCCTACATAATATTCAATTGTCGAGTAGTGGGCAAAACAAAACAACATTATTACTTCAGAAATCGCAACAAACCCATTGTTATTACAGAATTGCAACTAAACTTGCAAAAACATATCAGTAACTGTTGTTGCAGTTTCAATTAAATATCGATAAAAAGAAAAAACTCTGCTGCAAGAAAATTTTGACCTAACGATAAATTTTGACCTAATCATAAATTTTGACTTTTTTTGACCTAATAACATGGGATTCCCTCATGGTATGAGCGTGAAATTTGGTTTGTGGACGTTTCATGAACTTTAGAAACGGCAGAAAAATTTTGAGTTCATTGACTTTTGGTTGCCCTAGTCATAACAAACAGGACATATTTACGTAATCTTTGCCTTCTTAATAAACCGACATGCATCTGAACAAAAAGCACAAAACGCGAACATTGTAAGTCTACCTTCAACGCACTTTCGAAAGCAAAGAGATTTGCAAAATGGACTCAGCAAGTACTGCTACTAAGACGAGCCCAAGCACAGGAATCGTAGGAACGGCAGAATGAGATTGCACAGGCAGTCAATCAAATACACAAGCACGTTATTCTCGAACAGGCTGCGCCTGAAATTACTCCGTTGCTGTTTAACCTGGCCACAGGTTAAGTTCAATTGGCTTGTGCAGCATTCAAGGGTATTTTGTTTAGTGTTCAAAAATTGGACCTTAAATATGTCGCTTTGATTTTATCATTGCACTACTTTTTCATGTCAAAAATTGAATTGTTTGCTTGTTGTGTAAACGCCCCCCAACCAAATTGACTGCTCAGGATCGACAAGCAGAAGCCGGATCCGTTATACACGAAAGAGACTCTCTTCCCCAGGAGGAGGAGGAGCACCTTCTCCAGTCGTCACTCCGTTCACAGGTGGGTCACTGAGCAGCTTGGGACTTTCACTGGGCCCGACATCCGGGTTACTGTGTTACCTGCAAGCGTCGACATCCTTAACGTTTCTTTGCTTGACTGAGCAAACCCAGTCAAGCGTACGAGCGAATAAATGGCCTGCGATTTGTCAAACGCTTGATTGAGCAAATCGTTGTGGGCGGCTTTACAAGCTGATTGCTTCAACTGGAAGGTCCAAAAACTATTTGCAGATCGTTGCGATTTCCGCTGTGACGTCATATAAGTGCTCGATCGCTGAAGCGTGGTGCGTTGTTTGTGTTCGGGTGGTTCCCCTCATTTGCAAATGATCTGTTTGTTTGCAGACGGCGCCATGTCGCAGGGGGGCAAGACCCCCCGATACTCCTCACTCAGGGGTTAAAGTTCGGCGCAACGCTGATTGATTCAGTCATTGATGAGAAAAAAGAGTAAGATTTTTTCTTCCGCTTTGTACATTCTTACTTCGAGACAGTTGCACGAGTTGCTGTGGGCCACTTTGCTCATTCCATGCCTGCAGATTGTGAAGTACGTATATCCGAAGACTTGGTCTTGATTTGGATCTTCCATGAACCTCCGCATAGCAAAGCTTATTTGCTTCTCACAACTGTCTATCGAAAGGAATCCTTTCGCAACCAAGGATAAGATAACTATGATCTTATCAGAGTGTATATTCCACCCACTACGTGGACATCATCAGCTCTTATTCAAATAGAACTCATAGCATATTTCAACATTTCTAACTCGTAACATTTCACTTCGCTTTAATTTCTTTTCTTGCATGTCGTCCTCCTTTGGACAACTTGGGTTCATACGCGGCGAATGGTTTGCATGGATTGCTTGTGATTCGCTGCTGTTTCCGCGATACAGTGTTTTCCGCCTTCATTCGCTTTGACGCGTAACAGAATGTGTTTTTTTTTTCAGAGTAACTGATGGGGACGAAAACTCCGGTAAAAATGGGAAGAAGAAAAGTAAATTTCAAGGCAGCAACAAGAACAATAATAAGAATATCGGACTTCTGGAATCTTCGTCATGGAAGGCAGAAGCCAAGTCAAAGTATCTTTTTGATCTGTTTCAATGGCATAAATGAGTATTTGTCTTAAATGCACTGGTTTCCGAAATATCTTATGTTAATTTTATTTTTACAGATCAACTCTTTCAGTAAAGCTCAACCTTTCGCTAAAACACGTGACCCAACGTGTCGACATCGCATTGGTCAGATTAATCCACCAGTTCATCCAGTGCAGTGATGCAATCCAACAGGCACAAACGGATATACTGGTAATGTTCAATAACATTGTTATCCCTTTTTTTGTTAGAACAGTGGTTCTCAAACTTTTCTGCACGTTGACCCCCAGTGAAAGTATACAATTTTCTGTAGACCCCGTGGCCTAGCGCAACAGTTGCTGCGACACATGCACTACAATGTTGTTTGTGACGTAACAAACAGAACAGTTTTCATCATGTCATCACAATGGATGATTTAATAAAAAACTATTCAAATCGAATGTACTGTACTTTTAAACTGCTTAAGCTGAGCTTTGATCAGCCCTCTTAATTTTGTTTGATTTGTTGAAAAACGCCGTTTGCAATTTGCATTCCTTGCCAGATTAACAACAATTTTGAATTGGAGGCTTCAATTCTCCAGTAGACCCCAGCAGTTCATCATTGACCCCTTGGCCATTCAGTAACCCCCATTCGACCCCGTGACTATTTATCTATCCCTTGGATGGTCCAATTGACCCCTGGGGGTCGATATCGACCACTTTGAGAACCACTGGTTTAGAACGTCATTAAGAACCACTGGTTTAGAACGTCATTAACCACTGGTTTAGAACGTCATTACGTTTGGCAATGAAATATTGCTGTGAATTGAAGTCTAATCTTTTTGTGGATATACGCATTTATCTATATTTTTGGCAGTAACATGAACTCAAACTCGGCTGGAGTGTTTATTTTATGAATATTTTAGACAAACCCATTCAACCTCCGTTGTAGGTTATTTGTAAAATGATTTAGAGGTTGGAAACATTTTGAGCCTGCTTAGTTGCATTAACTGAAATAATTATTCGGAGTGAACAACTGAAGTCTGAGTTTACTGTCGTTGTCCATTGAACTTACTGGCGTATGTTTTCATTTTCTGCATCTTCTTTTCCACGCTTAACCGCAGTTTTGTTAAGAGTGTTTACATTTAAATATAACTGTATCTGGTCTTGTGTTTGTTAAAGGAGACATTGTTTCATCACAATGCACTGTTCAGGTCAACAGATACACTGAAGGATCCGTCTCACCAGACCCCATGTTGACCCACAAAAGAACAATATCGAACGTCACGAACATGAGCGGACACAGCTTCTCGTCCGAAGCTGCAGCAAGGTTGGGGGATGTGCTTTTTTGGGTGTGTTGTTGGGGTGTGTTGTTGGGGGATATGTTGTTGGTGGATATGTTATTGGGGGATGTGTTGTTTGGAGTATGTTGTTGTTGATGTGTTGTTGGGGTGTGTTCTTGGGGTGTGTGTTGTTGGTCGTTCGTTTTAAAGTTTTGATCGGATCCGAGGGAAATCATAGCCTGCCCAGGTTTTGGCTAACACTTCATTGACAGACCGACGATGTTTCGACGTCATCTCTCGCATACGTCATCAGCTCGCCGTTACAACTCCCTGTTCGCTGACGTAGAGTCCGGGTCGTCATCCTCTGAAAGCGAAGCTCTGGCGTATTCGTGGCAGGTTTGTCGCAGGTTCTATCCTTGTTTTGGTCGCCATTTCGCAGAAGTGTTGTTCGCAGCTGACCAAGACTGTCGTTGCCTCCATTCAGTCTTTCGTGAGGTTCAGCCCTGGTGGATACGAGAACTTGGGGCGAAAAAGTGGGGGTGTTGAAGGGAAGGACCCTTGGCATGCTGCAGCCAAGAAAACCGGGAAACTGTTCTGTTGGCAATCTCCCAAAGGTGACAACATAAATGTCGGCGGTTTGGCGACACATCAAAAAATAAAAAAGTTTCAAAAACATCCGAAAGTAAAAGAACTCGCTTTTTTCGAAACGTTTGGGCAACGCTCCCTCCCCTGTGCTTCAGAGTTCAATCCCCGGGCAACACGGTAAAGCCACTCGAGTTAGAAACTGAAAAATTTGGACAGTTTTTAAGTGAACCGAAGGTTTTGGTCTTAATGTTTGCCATTAATTGATTGCTGTGGGCTCGAATGGTTATCCTCAATGTTTCTGACCGCATTGCTCAGAGACACAGGTCATCAACATGACTTCACACGTTTTCACAACAACTCGAGTTTAAACCTGGCGAACGGAATTGAAGAATACCTGTTCCGACACCTAAAGATTTGTATAAATGTTGAACGTGTCAGCAATACTAAGCAAATACTCTGGATTGATATTTGTTTTGAAAATGCGGTGATGTAATTTTCATGTTGTTTTACTTTCAATCCCTGTAAATGTTTCCTGGATGTTCTGCCGGAGAAAATGAAAAACCAGTCCTACTTTAACTGTGGCTTGGATTGCAAGCCATGACTGTTGCATCCTTGTTCTCAGATACTCTACAAGATAATCGACCTACACAGCGCAAGGGCGGGGTTCTCTGCTCTGAGAAGTTCGTCTTTTAACGGTTGGTGTTCGTTGTGATTGAAAAAACGCTGAGTCATAAACTTTGAAAACATTGAGGCTGATTTTGTTTGATCACTGCCTTCTTATTGTCAACCCGTACGGTTTCAACTTGATTTAAACATAGTAGAGTTTTGCGACAATTTGTAATTGTTTTGTTTTAATTAACACACCAATCCATTTATGCTGAACTTTCTTCTGTGCAGGAGATTCCTGTTGGAACTGTTTTGCAACTCTTTGTTTATTTTTGTATTGTTTCGTCATAATTCAGATGCAGACGAGTTCCGGATGGTGGACGAGACAGGTCGGGGGGTGGAACCGCCGTCCATACCCAGGCGATCATCGAGCTTCATCCAACAACCCTACCTTTCATTGGCAGCCTCAGCAAAACTGACAGTGGCAAAGGTTGCTTGATTGTGATAAAGTTTTCTCACCGCTTTTTTACCGAAAACCGAATATTTTTGTTTAAAGTTTGTTTGCTGCCTTCACACCCAACGAAGCACAAAACACGCACGCATGGCGCTAACAAAAACACACAAGTAGATGAAAGAACACAAGCTTAGATAACGCCAAAGAAGGGGTTGTTACAATGTTTAGCACCGCTGTATATAGTGCTGCCATTCCTTCCAAGTACATCGATTTAAAAAATGCATGGGGAAATGGGAGGATGCGAAGGACCAGGGGTCATTTAGGCTGCAGACCTCCCAAGCACGAAGCTGCTTATAGTGTAGATGAAGCAGCTTATATATGTAAGTAAAAGTCTGTTGCTCTGAGCATAGAGTTCAATATGCGTAATGCGGTTACATGGTTTATGGAAGTAAAATGCGATCCAAGCAATTTTAAAAACCAGAAGAAATTGGTTTAACTTTAGTTTTCACATGTGTTGTAGATGAAGTGATAGCTGGAGATGCAAATATAGTGCAGTGCTGTAATGTGTATCACAGAATGTGATCAGGCTGAGCAAGAAGAGTCCAGCCGCTCATATGGGAAATGCATTTTCAGTCAACGTATGATTCATGCGTAAGATCGGAAATTCGTTTGCTGCGCAGTAGAAACACGATTCACAATGCGGCTGGAAACCAAAGGCATTCCACTTCTCTATACGAGAGTCCAATGCATTGTAGGAATACAATTGATTTGTAGTTGAACTCAGCTAAAGCAAATTAAGTAAAAGATGGCAGCAATACCTCATGAAACTACTTGAGTAATGACCGCAGTATAGAATTAATGCACTTGGTCAATGCACACATGCAAGCAAAACGAACAATACCAACCATGTTTCAAGTGCCCCAACATCACATTCGTTTATATTGAGCTGTAAAAAGTTCTAAGCACGGTTTATTCTTTTAATCTCTAGATTCAGTCAACCAGCAGTTAAATAGAAAAAATGCCCCCGGCCTCAAAACATCTCCAAATCCCCTCTCTACAGCCCTGACTAAAACAACCGATCTTGTTGTTAGGTGGCATGAAGCGGCTCTTTCGCAGGCCATACTACCATACTGTATTCGTGACTTTACAAGGCTGTGCTATATTATGCGAAGTGCTTGGTTATTCACATAATATATAACGTTGTACATTACACCGATATATTTGGATTTACAACACAACTGTTACAGATCTCTTTCTATGTAAGTTTTTGATCTACAGTTACACCAAGATGCATGTAACACATAAGTCATTCAATACGAATGCCTGTTTACATATATGTTAAAAGGAATCTGTCTTAACATCTATGTTTGTGATCGACATATACTTTACTGTAGAAACGTTTAGTGAGAGTTTGCAGGTACCCAATCAGTTACTTTAGCATTGCACAGGCAGTCGAGTTTTTTAGTTTTTCGGAATTACTGGCACTTCTCTACAGCAACCACATCATCAACAAAAAGTATAGTTTTCACAACATTGAAATTGAGTAAGTCATTATAAGCAGCAAAAGAACAGTCATCGTAAAATCGTTTCTTCTTCATTACGAAACACTTAGCGCTCGCCAATGACCCATTCCCTGTCTTTTGCAAACTCAGATTCAGTTCCTGGCGGAGTTCGGGCAATTGAAGCTGTCAACACTCGTCAATGAACTCAGTGTTTCCGGTTCCCACAGTCAGACATCGGCCGTGCCTTTGAAACAGGCCAAGTCCGATGTGGATGCTGAGATTGTGAAGATAGAAGCGGACATCACTGAACATGCTGGAAATGTTAAGAAGGTTCGGTGAAATTGTTTAAACTGGATGAACGCATCTTAACAACATTTTGCAGCTTCAAATTCAGTCTTTTCGACACTTCAGCCTGTTACTCACAAAAAATCTTTACTCACAAGACAGCATCATAGTTATCGTTGCTGTGACATTCACATGGCGTTAATTGAGGACCAATTGGGGGGCCAGGGGCCAAAAAGCCCGCACAGGGCCGCCGTCTACGATCAACACCTTTTACTGTCCAAGTTTTTGAAATCCATCGCCTGCAAATGTGATGTTCGTGAAGTAACGCCGAAAAACGGTTGAAGTGCAAGGTTTTTTCAGTTGGTTCTTTATCCATTTTCGTTCAAAGCAATGGTGGAATCGTTTATTAGTCCCATTGAAGTTGTAATAGATGGGTTTTGTGCGCTATACGGCGTATCAATCAATATCAACTAAATTTACGACGTGTCAATCAATATCAACTAAATTGACGGCGTGTCAATCAATGGATTGTAGTTGACAAGCAAGTTTTTTTTCGGATAAACCTTAAAAATGCACCGGTCTTAGAAAAGCAGTTTTTCCAGACCTGACCTCCACTGCAGTTGAGCACGATGCGTTCAATCGAGACTGAGGGGAACTTATTGACCGCGCAATGTTACCTGGGTAAGAAATATTTCACATTTCCTCATCACAGACGATCGTCACTTGTGAAGTGGCTTCAAGTAAACTGAAAGCTGCGACGTGTCACAAACGCGATTGTGACGAAAGCAACACGTGTACGCTTGCCATTGGCCTGATAATCGTTGATCTGCCGCAACACCCGTCATCACTCCATGACGTCGTGTCACGTGGTACCAGGCAATTGTCCACGCACATGGAGGAATTCGCGAAAACTCCCATTTATCGGTCGTGAGTCAGTTCGTTTTGTCGAAGCTTAATTACAAGTGAAATTTTTGAAGCTTCTTTGCCGTTCATCTTGAAAACAACCGCATTTCTGTGAAGATTATACATGAAATTGATGAGATATTATCGAGTTGGCGGCTGTGGTTGGATTTAATCCCATCAGTGAGAAGTAAATGGGAGACTGAAAGCTGGAAAGCTTTGATACTTATGAAGGTTTCCATGGAAAGCACACTCTCAGTTCACTGAAACATATGCTTTCTAACGCTGCGATGTGCAGTTGGTTTTGGAAACTTATTTTCCAACTCTGGTGTCTACACAGCTGAGTGTCCTGTGGTGCTTGGACCAGGCTTTTAACAGATAAAGTACATTTCTCTTCAAAGATTTGGGCATACTCGTATAGCAATCAAACATGGAAAGGCCTGAAAAACAAACTTCGTATAAAATGTGCTGAGTTTTGAGTTTTGCTGTTGAAATCCTATTTTTCTGACAAATGTTGTGCAATTCTGGAATTCGTGTGATTGAGCAGCATTTCGTGAAAGTGTTCGAGTCCTGAATGATTTTCTAACATTGGATAGAAGTTGCAACAACTCCATTCATACGCTGTTCATAGACAGAAAGAGTCGAATGTATCTTTTCTTGAAGTTGATGTTTGTATTTGAAGGTCTTTCGATGTTGTCGACGGGATGCCATCAGTGTACCCCACAGAAACCCTCTCCGCCGCCACAACCGTCCCAGCCACCCCCATGACCCCTAGCGCCATCACTGCGATCATTGACTTGTCGCAAGACTCCTCTGACGTCACGGAGCTTCCGGTTGTCCTCAGGTAACCTTTGTGGGGTCATTGAGGTCACAATTCAATTTTAAGCGAACCGTCGTCTTGTCACAGTCGAGTGATTTTGCTATGACGTGAAGCTTGAAAGTTGATGAGGTCGCAAATAGTTCAATGTCTGCACAGAGTGATGTCATATGTGTGATGTCATATGCACGATATTTCAACCAGCAGTGCTGGATCTCGATCATGCAACTTGCACAGCTTAGCATTATTGAAAAATAGAATGCACTGCAAGTTACAAGGGTTCGAGTTCGAAAGTGGATTGTTACTTTGTAGTATCGCAAAAAATTTTTAGAATTTGGAAAAAATTTTTGAAGATCCCAAGCTACAACGAAGTAATGTTATCGCTTGCAAGCCCTTGTGACTCATACTTACTGCATAAGATGATTGTGTTTTGTTTATTGCATCATTGGCGCACTGTGTTCCGGACTTTAAACAAAACTTTCATCGCAGGGTCAGCCTCACTCTGCAGGGGATCAACGCAACTGTCAACTTACTCCCATCACTCAAAGCAACTTACAGCACAAGTGACGCCATCAGNGGGGAGGGACGGACTGGTCCGGATGCGGATTTCTACGTTGATCTTTTGGACCACTCGTTACAATTTTCATCGGAGGTACGTCAACAAGAAAGCTTGTGTTTCATAGTTAGATTGAACGCGTGACTTGGCAACAACGTGATGTTCTTCGCACCAGGCCAGCGATGAACCTGGAGTGGGTCCTGTCTCTACTGCCATCCCCCTTCCTCCGATCCGTGGGTCAGGCGAGCTGAGGATTTCACCCCTCGACCACAGCCCCCCTCGAGGGTGCAGCAGAGTTCCTGGTTAGTCCAGAACTTGAAACACGCACCGCCTGGATTTTGTTGCCCTTTTATTTTCTGCGCTCTTTTTCTCGAAACTTTTTTTACCAGTACATTTCATGACAAGCAGACGTAGATGTTTGCTTTGTACGAAATTCTTAAAATCGTTGTTGCTTGGCTTGCATCGCGAACGGATTAGTGGTCAACTCTTTGTTCGGTTTTCATCAACGACGGCATCGATTTATGCTGCAATGCCATGTCCTCTGCACCAACATTAGAAATCAAATGTTCACGACTTGCAGATGAAAAATTTTCTGTGAAAGACGAGGAATACTTAGCTGTGTCTGTGAAGGTCGGTGGATTTGATCACATCCTGACAACTGATCTCTTCAATCAACTTGTGTTTTTCCACGAGGTTTTCATGAACGAGGTGATTGTTGCGTCATAGAACTTTCAGTGTTTTGTTTCAAAGCTGGCCAGATTTTTAATTCCTCGCCACCTGGAAACTTCGTTGATCTCCTCATAACTTCCAAAACATTCTCTCGAAGTTTTTCGTGCTGTTCAACATTTCTTGGGAAATGCGCGGTTGTTGAAGAAAACCATAATTATTGCTTTTTCGCACAGATTGAGATCGAAAAAAATGAAGATTACGTTCTGTTTGTTGCGAACACAAGGACAGCAGAATCTTATGCTATGCTTGATAGTTTATGTGGTTTGTTTACAATCAAAATTGAGCTGAGTGAGTAATTCATTGATGGTTTTCTTCTTGTGGTGAAAAGTAGGAAATGGAAGTGTTCAAAATGCTCCAGCAATCCATAATAAACCTGCGTGTTTGAGATGATCAATAGTCCGGGACGCTCTGGTTTTTCTTGAATGCAAATATGAATCTCATCCACCAGCAGCTGTCTGCGAATGGTGCTTCCGTTCCTGAAATGAGGACCGTAGCGCTGCAATTGAACGGCGATGATTGCAAATTGCTTCTCTCTTGTTTTCAGGTTACTGACGTCATAAAAAAGATATCTCGTGACGAGAATGCTACGTCACAACTGTCAGAGACAAGTCTGCGTTCCCGCAGCTCCTCCCGGGTTGCTTCTCCGATTCTTTATGAACTGCAAATTCAACTTCAAGTGAGTTTAAGATCCACTGTGTTATAAACGTGTTGTTTGTGTGTTGATTAATGTTGGGACAACACGTGTTGTATGTGTGTTGTACGCGTGTTGTTGCTGGCCAATTCGATCTGGTAATTGCTTCTAGAAATGTTGATGTTGTTTTGTGCCTATGAACTAAAAGCCTTGTGTTGTTTGCATTTGACGTTTATTAATTAAATGCTTAAAGTTCAAAGTGTGGTCGATTTTGTTCTGCCATATAGTGAAGGTTCGGAGCTTGACTTTGAAATTCTCCCGCACTTATAAAGCTAGAAAAGTTCCGATAACCCCAAAGAAGGATTTATGTTTATCGCCTGGCCTCGTGATCCACTGCTGTTCAATATCAGGTGCTATTGAAGCTAATGTAGCCTTCATCAAAGTTGCTGTGAAAATATAAAATGTTGCACATTTTCAGGAAAGTTTTGCGTTTTCACATATAACAACAGTTTCTTTGTTTCCTGAACTGACATCTTAAGATGCGGGAATCAAACGTATATTTCAAGCGACTCTGCTGAGGAAAGGTTTTGAATGCGGGGAGGTGAGGGTAAGTCCACACTTAGCGACGCAGTCGCTTATTTTTAGATACAGCGCGCGACACTTCACGGGACTGACCAAGACTTTCTTTAAAGATTTTAAAGTTGATGGGCGGAAAAACACCGAAGCCATGATTTGATTATTATTCATCCGCTCATACCATCATTTCCTTATATGTCCAGGGCATCTGCGTCACTGCAACCACCCCATCCAGCACCGCTGTCAGGCTCAAAACGGGAACCATAAATTTTGAAATATCAAACCTTGCCATGCGGGCCGAACCGCCAGGAAAGAAGAGTGAGTCATAGTTGTGTGAGCGATCAACTTATGCTTCACTTCCATGTAAAAAACGTCTTCTGCGTTTGTCATTTCATTGTTGCGCCATGCCATCCAAAGGCAGTGAATTATGAGCTAGACCAGGAGTTCGCAAATGTGGGTCGCGAGGTATTCCATTGTGCTGGGTCACGAAATAATGTAAATTTATGTTTTAAATTTGCAATTGCCATTAGACAGAATAAATGCAATCATTTATTGCTTTATATGCTAAGTTTCATACAGTTTTGTGACAGAAAATTGCTACTGTCAATAACATGTCTTAAAATTGGTATTTCATTACAAAGTATTTTCCACAAAAATATATCCTCACGAAAGATTTGGATCGCGAGAATTCAGAACTACTTTTAGGGCCGCACCAAAAAGTCTTTGCGGATCCCTGAGCTAAACAATGCTGTGTGTTCGCGCCTCACGCACAACAGTGTGGCGTGCATTCTTCGTGCACAAGTCAGGTTTTCTTTGCTTCAAAGATTTTGAACATTGACAGCAATTCGCGTATTGCTTCGATGAGGAGACAGATGAAAATATCATTTCTATCCAGGAAACATCCCGACCTACCTGAGAATGTTTGGGAAAGCGAGTGTAGAGCTGAGCTTGGCTCTGGGGAGTCTGGTGCCGAACAGTGTTTACCCGGAGGCGGAAGCGGAGTTCCAACAAATGTCGTACTTCACAACGAGCCTCCGACTGCAGAACACTTCACAACAGTCCAGAGATACTGCCTCGTTCGCCTCTGGAGCAGGTGAGTTGTATTCGCTCACGATCATAATTGCACTTTTTAATAATTGCCATGGGAACGTACCTGTCATTTTTTGCGATTGTCAGGTTTGGCCCCTTCCACTTCCAACTGGGGGTCAGCTGAACCCCCCCTGCAAGACAACAATGTGGTGTTGATCAGCTTGACCCGGCCGCTTGTCTTTATACAACCAACTGCGTTCGATAAAGGTCTGTTTACTTCTTCTGCTTTGCAAAATGCTGCTGATTTCTTCTTGATATGATCAGACAGCATCAGAATGACATCACACAGCGTCTCATCGCGTTGCGTAGTGACGTCGAGAAAACTTTTATAAAACAGCAAAAGTTCAAACGTTATTTTGGTTGTATCATGTTCACGATGGGAAATATGATTTGAAATGTCGTTTATAATTCATCATTTCCGGTACCATCCACTGCGCTCTATTAACAACAACATCGTCTTCAATGTCAGTGTTAACTATATTTACGTAGAACGGACGTTGCGTCAACGTTGTGTTTTCTTTTTTTTCCAGCCATTTTGATTTTCCTTGCTTACAAGCACGCTTACGAAGACTGGACAGAAAAGCGGGATCATTACGAAGGTGTACGGAAAGCTACGAAACAGGTTGGGTAGTGTTCCTTTCTAGTGCATGTTTGACCATCCACTGCTGTGCATGGCTGTCGAAATTTGTATCGTCCTCCTCCCATTCGCGTCCTCCTCCCATCGTCCTCCTCCCATTCGCGTCCTCCTCCCATTCGCCAGCTTTTGTTTTCATGAAACTCGTTCGTTCGAGTTCTCCCCCCACCGTTGTTGTGACGTTATTGAGATACGTCACTGCATTTCGTAAACATTGAACTGCGGTGGCCACTGGGTCGTGCGCATCATTGTGATGTAATACGCGGGCCTTATCAACTAAGCCTCGCCGGCACCCAACTCTCAGTCAAGGCCTTTGCCACACTTGTTCAAAGTTGTGTGAAAAGTGCAACGTGCGATTTTGAACAAAACCAAAGAAAGTTTAGCGAAAAGTTTCTTTGATACTTTCACCACAGTGTCTTGTTTTCACTCCAGGTCTTGAGCGCCATCCAAGCCCGAAGGTCCGGCAGCGCAACTTCGCAAAGCATCCTTTTCCTGCAGTTGTCTGTCGATGAATTGGGAATCTGCATGCCGACTGTTCAGGATGCAAACCAATACGATGTAAGGACATCAGAAATAATCTTGCTTAGAGGCTGCTTCAAAGATCAACCGCCCTCCAGTAACATATTCCTAGGTTTTATTTTTGTCCTGAAATATCGATAGTACTGCAACGCAAACAACTTCTATCGTTCCACAGCTTTCTATCCAAGACGAACTGTCATCAGCTTTGGTTCTGACTGTCAACAACACTCAGGTGGACGCTTGTTACGCGAAGTCGTTGGTCACCAAAGGACAGTTCGGCGGGTTCTGTATCAGGTTTGCCGACGATTTCCAGATATCGTGGGACGACTGGCGCCCTACACCGGAGCCACTTGTCCTTGGGCCCGGCCACAAGACTCAGGTGGTCATGAACTCGATCATTGTCCCTCAAGGAACGTACCAGGTGAATATATTCAAACAGATAATAATCAACTTGTGGTATGTGTTGGTATTTTTTATTTTCTCTGTTATTCGTGTCCACGCAACGGTTTTGACGAACGTTTGATTACATGACCAATAATAAAACTTGAGGAGTTTCCGGGGCCATTTCTGTCCTTGTGCCACCCTCAGCAGACACCAGGTGTTTGGGTCCAACACTTGTCCATCTCACTGCACCTTGCAATAGATTTGCTCGGACACCAGCAGCAAGCAGGGACAGACCGCGGCCAACCTTATCGCCCGGACCTGCGTGGACGTCCGCTGGGAAATGGACGGGATGGACGTGCAGCTGGACACCAACATCGGGGCCTATCTG
>JGI24021J15306_10004128_pt1 | contig 16744 bp, 11 predicted proteins | sample Ectturendosymbi1_FD_15306 | JGI IMG/M metagenome (IMG submission 15306) | reverse complement strand
CGCCAAAACGTTGGTTTGGAAACATGGAAATGACGTCAAATTGTGACGTCACAAACAGCGCACACCAAAAACAAATAACCACCACATGACCTTGAACCAAACCACCCCCATGAAAATTTTCTACGTACGCCACTGTACTCCGGAACCTTGGGGTAAGTTGACACACATTGTGACAACATACCCCAAGACAACTTTTGCTTCAAAATTCCACATACAGGTCAACTCGTTCTGACTTTTAACCAAGAAGTTAATCCGTTTATTGCTAATGTTTGTCCCTATTAACAGCAGCAAAAACATTCCGTTAATGTTTATAAATGTTGGTGCTATATCAAAATACCTACCTTGTGCAATTCGTCTTCGCAGGAAGGTGAAATTCAGACCAGGTTGTTTTCTTGGTTCTTCTGCTAGAAACAACATGGCCATCTTCCAATCACAATCGGAAGTGAAGTACCTGGATGCTATGATGTCAGCGAGTAGTTACCTCCACCGGCTGTGCTGAATATAGGCTTGTGACAACTTACCCTTGTTGCTTTTAGCCCTACCTTCCCCTACAATTTAAGCGATCGCTTAGCCCAGTGGTGCTCAAACGTTTTGGCTCGTGGGCCACATTTATCTTTCAGAAACCCTTCGCGGGTCACAGGAATTAATAATCTCAATAAAAATTCTCTAAAAAATCCCTTAAATGATTAAAGTGTTAAGTTTTCTTTCCAATGAAATTTTCTTCGCGGGCCACTCCAGAGGGCCTTGCGTGCCACATGTGGCCCGCGGGCCACGGTTTGAGCATCACTGGCTTAGCCGATATAAATGGTAAACCTTGTAAAGTGTCTGCTAGTGTCGGTGATATCTGAACTGCACGAAGTTGTTTTTTTTAGATCAACATTTTTAATCTTTGATGTATTTCTCTTTTTGATTTAATTTTCACAACAGCAGAAAATCTTTGCTCGCAAAGGTAGTCTAATGACATGCGAACAAGAACAGAAATCGATTTTTGACTGAGATTTCGGCAATCAGGAATGCTGAGAAGTAATACAAAAATTAGGGAAGTTTATAAAACTTCAAAATTCTGCCTTTCGAATCAATTCTGATCTCAACTCAATATGTTGAAATAGCTCAAGTCAAATTTCTCATCTGTAAAGTGTTGCACAATCATTTTTCGCAGAGAAATAAGATTCAAATAAACGTCGTTTGGAAAACAGACTTCAAAACTTTGTCACTTTGGTACCAGAACAGGGGTCGGCAACCTTTCTCTAGTCGCAGGCCATAAACAAAGTCTGCAAAGTATGGCGGGCGGTACTAATTTTCCACCAGCAATTCCGTTCCCTTTGCTGTTTATGATGTTGATAAAACTTGAGAATTTATGGGATTTTATTCAGATTAATTCCTAATTTTCACAGTTCATAACGAAAGCCCAAAATACGATATACAGTACTTTTATGGCACAGAGCGGTTTCTCATAATTACAAAAAATATATAATAGAAGTTTCAAGGAGGACAGATTCATGAAACATAACACCCTAGGCGGGCCATGCAGTTACTACAATTCGTAAAGGGGCTGCGGGACAAATGATTTTGCTTGGCGGGCCGGATACGGTCTGCGGGCCATAGGTTGCCGACCCCTGTACTAGAACATCGAAATGATTGTGCACAATTGTTGTTTTTTTTATTCCAGCTTTGTGTAATGAGACATTTTATTAATGTTTTATCTCAAAGATTGAAAAGTTTTGTACAAGCATTACCCTGAAATTGGTCCCAGTAAGCACAAAACAGCAAGTATTTGAATGAAGTTGACGTTTTTCCAGGAAAAACTGGGCCGACCCTTTTCAGAAAAGTCATGCCTTGACATAGTAAACGTTGTTAGGGGTAATATCAATTTTTCGGTTTTGTTAAAAGGGTAAATGAGACAAAAAAGGTAAAGAACCACTGCACTAGAGCTAAGAACATTATATGCTAGTGACACAATGCGACTGTTCTTGAAGAGCACACACCTGGTACATCCCATCACGGTGGTACACCCCTGGAAAATTCTGATACACCCTGGGGTGTACGCTACCCGGTTGACAAGTACTGGTCTAAAATACTCCGTGACTGGTGTCGTTTTCAGCTTTTGAAAACAGCCTGAAAATTGTTGGTATTATATTTTCCGAGTTTCAGCATCATCTACTTTATGAAACTTGCAAATGATGTAAAGGTTTTTGCGTGACAAAGTAATTAACTAAATCAATTTAAGCAAAACTGCGAACTTTGACGCAATAATTTTAAATCTAGTGATTTTTTGCAGATCCAGTGGATTTTTTGTGACACTGGTGATTTTTGCAGAGAAGCCTGTGGCAACACTGATGAGAGAAGCTTGACCTTGCACTGCACCAGTATGGTTATTGGTTAGCTCGCCGCGGTCACTCTGTTATTACTTCGGCTTCGCGTGCTTTTATACTCCAGAAGGATTTGTGCCTTTTATTTGTGGCATGTGACTATTATGGTAAGCGGAAATTACAAAATGCATGCCAGGAATTGCAATATTTTATAAGGTAACCTGATCTTGCAGTTACAGTAGATTAATCTGAGGACAGATGTCACAGGTGCAAAACTAGACCATAAGCAAACAGCATTAGGAAAAGTAATCATGAACGTTAGTAACAACAGCTGAAGCAGCTCCTGTACACGAAAGGGTTAGCTTGCAGAGTGATGGTTGTTCCTAGAATTAGGCACACGACAATTTTTGCACTTGATACCTATGACATGGACAAAAGGATTGCTTCTCATTTTCCAGAACTTCACACGTTAGGTTTACAGGTAGAGTTTGACGCCTAAAATTAGCTTTCAGGCACTGGCGTTTACTGCAAATCTCCAACGCATATTGCGCAGGCATCTTCAGCTCTTAAAGTAGTTTTTATGGTGAAGTTAGCAATTGACATTCGGCAGCAAAAAATCTTAACTGGAGATTCCCTACGTGTGAATTTACAACGTCTTATACTTTTGCATCTGCACAAAGACTGCAACAAGCGGCAGAAGGGCGATAGATTTTATTAAAAAAACAACAAATGTATTGAAAACCGCAGCTCAGCACACGTCATCAGTTGTCGAGCAGTTCACGAAGTTGCGTGGCGGAACGACTGAGCGCCAGAATCATCTGCGGAGAGAAGTTCTCCTTTGGCAGTCTCCGTAGTCGCTCGACGGCATTGTCGATGCTGTCGAGCAACTGTGACGCCTCCGCGGCAGGGTTGACGTCATCGGCGGGCACGCTGGTGACGTCACACCGGCAAGGTCGAACCCTTGTTAGAGCGTCGCGATTAGCTTTGATGACGTTGTCAAGGGACGCGATCGGAATTTGCTTCTGAAAAAGACCATTTTTACATTTACAGCAAACGCAGGCCTGGGATGCGTCGCACGACGGACTTTCCAGCGTGTTGCTACGTCCGCAATAAACAAAAAAATAATACTCGAAATACTCTGCGCGGTTCGGAAGACAGCGTGGAAACTACAGTGAGTGTTTTAAACACTTTCCAATGAGTTGTTTGCAGGTTGCGATGACTGGACAACGACAGGATTTACAAGACTCCAAATTTGACCTATACAGATTTCCTTAAAAAAAAGCGATCTCAAGCTTACTTTTTTAAAAGGTTTGGCTTTCAAATTTAGGCCAGGCTAGAGTTGGAATCCGGCATGCTTAAATCTTGGTTGCTCTCAAATGGCCATTTTTAACAGTTACGAAAGCACAAGTACGCATTAACAACAGTATAACCTGCAGCACATCCAACAATTGCGAGCTGCCGAGAGAACAAGTGAGCCGTATGTTGCATTTAACGAAGAAAATGGATGCACACAGCTTTGCAATGGGACGCAACACAGTCGAAGTGCATTGTGGGGGATTGTGGTCAATGCTCACCGTAAAACAGTGCAGTCCTCTTTCAGTGCACTTTTTAAGCTCTTGCGGGTCACACCAACGAAACGGGGCTACGGGCGTTCGGTTTGACACTGTGGCTAAGGGCAGGCTATAGCATCGGAAATAATAAGACGGTATAAGTTGAATAGGCTTATAATATATTTAGATATTCGCTAATAAAATTTGGTACAACAGTAGGTGAAAGCAAGAGTTTCAACAATCTGCTTTCTCAATTTAAACAAGAAAATAAATTGAAGTTTCAAATTTTTTCCAAAACAAAAGGAGCTGTCACCAGCTACACAATGTTCGTAATTTTAAGATACAAGCTGAGGGTTGCTGCCAGAAACACTTGTTAGCTTCGCTTCGTTTGTGTATCTGAGCAATTAGTTTGTTGTGATCTCAAGGATGTTCAACAAAATTTTTTTCACATGTTTACTGAAATATCATTACGCGTAAGTAAGTGGTTCAGAAAAGTCAACGTAGATTCCGAAACTGCAGCATAACGACTCAGGTTAGGTCAAATTACCGTATGAAGTCTTACGGTGGCCAAATTATTAGAAGGGCAAGACTGTTTGGCACAGCTTAAAGTTTTGTTTTTCCTTATTTCACAAGCTTTTTAGTTTTTTTCTACTACTTTGATTGAAAACAAGTTAGTATAAGTTTTCTTTTTTTTCGCACTTTCCTTGACCACTGCGGAGGCACGTCGATGCACCTAGGCCGTTAACTGGTGCCCAACGTAGATACACTGGTAACAAGTGTATATTTTCAGGACCTGGCGGCCAACCTGGTTTCCAATCTTGCACCCGGACACATGCAGCCCTGCCCGATTTCTTTGCTTGCGTGCAAGGAAGTTAGGCTGCGTGATGCTGAAACGACTTCGACCGGGATTGGACTGATCTCAACAAATGGCCAAGGACTGGCTTTTTAGTAACCTTTATCACATCCCTCTCGCCGCTGGCTCGCTGAGATACTCGATGTTACTGAATGTGCCAGTTGTTCGTATTTTTTGAAAAAGGGGACTCCAAGCATTGCGCATATCACTACCAGAGACAAATCGCGAGCTATCGCGAAGGTGTACCTGCTCGACGTGCCCTTTCACCATTTCAGCGACCGTTGTTCCGTCACAACCAGTTGCGCGCTCATCCGCGCCGACGTCGGTACACACGCGAGCGACCAAGCGCGGGTGCCGCGTGACGTGCGAGAAGCTCCAAAAAGACGACAGGGTGATCCAGCGTAAGTGCCAGTGCGCTTTCGAAGCGAGGATCGCTCGTCTCCACAGCAACATGACGTCGTCCTGCGGAAGCAACGTCACGCAGTCGCAGCCGGGCGTAAAAAGGACTACAAGCTGCCATGAAGGCGCAATCAAGGGCGCGTGACGCAGGCTTCTCGGCACTACGTCCGGCACGCAAACTGCGTTCGTACTGCACACCCAACATTGACGCACGAATTCCAGAGAACTCGCGCGTGCATCGCAATGAAAGATCGCCCACGCGTATTGTTACGAAAGATGCACCAGGTCGAAATCGTCGGCGGTTTTGACTTCTGATTGCACTGAAAGCTTTGCGCAATCGCTATTTAGCTTCCCCCAGGTCCATGAACTTAGGTTCGCAAGTTGGTCAATATATGACAAGTGGCACTATCATTAGTGATAAGAGATTCTTGGGCAACAGAATGAAAAAGGGATAATAGTGTACACACCATAGGTCACAAGCTAGGATGAAATATAAAATAAAATTCGAAAGCGACATCATCTCACCGAACAAGTCACCGAAATCATGCTTCGAGTTCCTGGTCATGCCGATATTTTAAAAGCCAGACAGACTCTGTGTGTCGCCAAACCCACGAAGAGACAACCGGGTCGTTCTGCATTTGCGTACCAGTTCGGAGATGCAAACCCTTCACAACTACTTGTTGTTTCTTTCTGTTTCGAAGACGCTAGGACTTCAGTAAACAGCACTTTCTCAGGTCTACTGGCGGCAAAACGTAACAAACAAGGTTGAAAACTGGCCAACCTATCGTTTAACCTGTTTTTATGTTTTGGTTGTACTTTCTCAGCAAAGCCTGAGAAAGTACCAACTACTTAATGTGTTGCTACGTTTCGACAGGTGGTGCATTTCAGTGCAAGGTTATCAGAAGTTCAGTGAAGTGAAGCATGCTTTCGGGAAGACTCGCAAGGCAGTGATATTTCGATAGCACGAAAAAGAAATTTACTCGATTAATACGATTTTCAACAATTATGATCGAACCAAAACTTTACGTCATCGCACGGAGAAGAGGAATAACGATTTTTCAATGAAAAAAGAAATCGCTTCCCCCGCCCCCAGTTGATTTGGCGGTTATTACTCAGGCTTACAAAATTTTGAGTCACAAGAATTTTGCCTGCAACTACAGTTTTTGGTGTAAACTGACAACAACTGTCAAGTGCTCACCACAACAACAATAATAAGTCCTTGAATCAAACTGACTTTACACAAACTTTACTTTTAAAAAATCCAACTGCATTTTCGCACCCAGGTCTTGTTTTGAAAGTTAACGGATATCCGCAAAATATACGCACCTGCACATCCTGAGGAAGCACTACGCTCTTGAGCGCTTCTAGTGTCCTCACCAAGCCTTCGTAGAAGCAACAGGCGGCCGAGTTTTCGTTCAACTCGTTCGGGTCGTGTCGATTGGCCAACTCGCGGCATTTGCGTATGATCTGCACGAAATGCAAGTCTAAGTTATTTGAACACGACAGCGCGGCAATCTGTGAACAACCGACGTCTACGCCCTTGGACCACCTGCCGGTTTGTCCACGCTGATTTCAGGGCTTGTTATTTCTTCAAACATGTACCGTCACCTCATGGAAAACTGCGGGCATATCAGCCTTACCAGAAAAAATTTAGCAATTTAGCAACAACCCTTTTTTGCAGTATAGCAAAACAGCAAATCACTTTTACTCCCATTAATACGCTCTTGCTACAAGCGGGGAGAAGTTTTTCTTCATATTTCACAAATCGCCGCGGACATGCAGCGCAAAGCCTTGTCGAAAGTTACGGTGTTTCCGGCGACTAACCTCAGTCTACAGAAGACTTACTGATCGTCGTTAACAACGAAGCTCCATCGACAGATCTGAACTTAACGCAAGAAAAAAACCATCAAACCCTCTATGCCGTCAGGGAACGTGCTGTTTCTGCAAACTTTCGGTCGGCGTTGCGTTGAATGCGCGATGCACCACGAACGGGATGTGGGCGAAGAATAGCACCTATATATGTACGTTGCGCGAACAAGCAATAATAGAGTGATCTCCATTGTTGCTTGCCGCCACAGTGTCGCAACACTATGTACAACATTCACACGTATTTGCGCAGACATCCACAAGCAAAGCTCGGTGAAGATGCACGGAGCTAAGTGAAGATGCACAGCACTTTACCTTTTTCCGCTCGATGTTGTCGAAATGCGTCGCGATCAAGGAGGCAAACGATCGCAAGAAGGCGCCGCACAACGTCATCAAAACCTCGGGGACGTCACAGGCGGAGGGCAGCGACAGCCACAGGAGTACTAGTGACGTCACGAGCTTGCGGGTTTGAGTTTTGAACGAAGGACCCTGCGTGAAAAAGAGGACCGCGTTAAGTAGATTTTTAAGGGGGGAACGATTTTTATTTTATGTTTGAAATAAATTTTTCTGGGCGCAACGAAATTTTCGGGCCACAAAAAAATTGGGTGGAACCGCCCCCGAGTAACCCCACGTGGCTACGGGCCTGTGCAGCGGTGTTGTTTTTTTGGGGGGAGTTGGTTGAAGTCACATCAAGAACAAAAATCCCGAACACCGAGTTGGTAGGAACCACGAATCTCGGGTTAAAAACAACACTCCGCTGTTAGATAAAGTCATCGTTAAATGGGGAAAAAGACGCCTGTTGCGTTTTCGACGGATCTTGCAGTATTCAGTCTTCTGCTACGAAGAACCTGGACGGTCAAGCATTCTATTCAGTGCCTTGAGACAAAGACAGGCATGAAGGTTCCATGTGCACTTTCGCGTCCGCGAGCTGTTGCCTTGATAGTGCTGGAACAACGAACAGGTTCGCAGGCCATGCAAGGCAAACGGAACAACAGCAACGGTTCGCGCGAAAAAGGTTCAGTCGGTGCCCTGCTGGCGCCTGGGTGGCGAAGCGTCGCGAGGTGATTAGTCATTGTCAGCTGAAAAATTTTATAGCAGCCGCGAGAGCTCGCTTGCTTTTGATCTGCCATGCGCGAAATCACGTGTTTTGGAAGGAAAGCTTTGCGGGTCGGGCTTGCGACTTGCTGCTCGTCTGAACGGATGCGGATGATGCCCACCGGGACCCGGGTCGACATTTAACTCATGTCATCACCTCCTCCTCCACTACCAAACAAATCACAAACAAGCGTCTTTGTTAAAACATTTAGCACAATAAAGTTAAAAAATTACCTTTACGGTTTCGTCGAAACGCGCTTCTGAAGCATCTGGCTTTTTGTCGCCACCTGGTGTCGAAAACAAGCTTCCCGCCGTCTGGAAGTGCAGGCACTGTTTCACAAAAGCAGGTGAGAAAATTAAGCAATCACGATGGGGAAGGCAATTGCTGCAGAACTAACTAAACCACAAACGCGGTGTACTGTCGCATGTATGGCAAGTTTTGTTGAATTATTAAGAAAGGTTTTCATGCTGGTCATAGTCACCGATGTCATAAGAGAGCATTCGAAAATCCAATAGCGTCATCATTATGAGTAGTGCGTAGCTAGTGGCTCGAAGTGGAGGTTGGTGGTCGTTGATTAGTCGCGACGCTCTTGAAGTAGAACATGGCGAGTTTAATAAAATACCGCTTTGAACTGAAATTGCATATTACGATATTGCATTTCTAAAGTTGATGACTTAACAAAATGTGAGTTACTAATGAGACACTGGAGACCTCGGTGCGGTTTTATTCTGCCATTTTCTACTCACCATAAAAAGGGAAGGAAGAAAAAGAATAGTTGAACCAGGCCCAATTGGACAATTTCCTTGGTTAGTGTATTCTGAGACCAAAAAAGGATGCACGTACCATTTCAAAAACTTGTTACAAAAGACCTTGACTGTTTTTACAAAGCTTCTAGGAAAAAATGGCAAGCGAACAACTCACGAGAAACAGCCAGGGCCCGCAAGAGGGGCGTACTGAAGTAAATCGTACCCGGGCCCGGTAGGCACTGCGGGAGAGGATGAAAGTATTCACGCTAAGTTCTTCTGTAATCAAGCCCAAAATTTGTAGTGTAAGCCAGATGTCAGTATAAAAAGTAATCTGTTTCTAAATCTTAGCATAGTAGCTGTTCCATCTATATGCTGATTACTATACAAACAAGCTATACAAGATTCGACGAGGGTCCCAGAAACTAGGGGTCCAGTGTCGGTCTTTCTACACCCTAGTAAAATTTCTCTAAAGAACCCCTGGAAACAGCAGAACCATAGGGGTGCAGTGGAAGGAGGTAAAGATTTTCAGAAGACCTTCTATGCACCAGGACAACACACTGCAAACCAGTTCAGCTCGCAGCGAATAAAGCAAGTCCAAGAAAACAGAGAGCGATTGAAACCGATTGCGGAGTCGGTAAAAATTTTAGGCAGACAAAATAGCGCTTTTCGAGGGTACCGAGATGATGGTGTATGTTACAGATGAACAAGAGACAGGAATGCCTCTCGTCAACGAAGGCATTTTCCGAGAACTGCTGAGATACCGAAGGCTTAGTGGCGATTCTACATTGAAATCGCGCCTGGAAAAAGCAAAGCCTAATGCTATGTCAGGAAAACTACACAAAACCAACTTATTGAATGGTGTGGAGAAGAGATCAGAAGCACCATTCTCAAGCGCACATTAGAAGCAAAATATTAATGTGAAATATTTGATGAAACAACAGATGCGTCACATTCTTCCCAATTAACGCTTTGTGTGTCTTACGTGTATCTTGTCCAATAGATATGGATCCATATTCATTGCCACATAAGTATGGATCCATGTCTATTGGACATTCAGTTAAGACTTCATTTCGAACCAGCTATGAAGAGTCTCCGTTCTTCATCTTTGTATTGTGTCAAACCCATTGCCTTTAAGAGGGATTTTAGATCACGGAAATACACCAGACCATCGCTGGCAGTGAAAAACTGAAAAAATTCTTGCTCTCTGTTTCGATAAAATGTGATATTGGTTCCAGGATGAAGCACATGCTTTTCTTGTAATCTTGATGCCAACAGCTCAGATGATTGTTTGGGTAGATTCAAATCACGAATTAAGTCATTTATTTCAGCCTGGTTAAATAAAGAGGGAGGCATCAGGCAATAACCAACAACTTTTGCTAAAACTATCGACAGACATGTCATAATCTGTTGCAGTTGAAGAATATCTGGGTGTATCATCTTCAAGGTAGGGAAGGTAGTTGAATACAGGCTTGGATGCATCCACAACATGAGGAACAGGCCTTTCAAAGCTGAATTGAAGATTGGATATTGGAACAGAATGTTTATTTTTCTTATTGAAGCCTTTCACAATTACCACGCAGAAGTAACAATCTGCAACATGGTCTATTTCTTCCCTCCAGATCACCGGAATACCAAAAAGAAGGTGCTTATCTTTACCATGGGACCATGATCTCAAAGTTTCCACACAGCTTGCACAGACTTTATGTGGAAACCATGCTTTATCTTGATCTCTAAGCTTGATTTTAAAATCAGCAAAATAGGCTCTTTACACAAAATCGTTGATGGACTTTCTTTATGCTGTTGGTGTAAAACTTCCACAAATGCAGCAAACTACATCAGGATTGTTGGAGTATTTTCTTTTCATTGAAGACATTTAACCTAAGTGATGAAACTGGTTATGTCAATGTTAATTAAGAGGAACAACTAGTTAACACTCAACGGCACAGTGTCTGGCGCGTTGAGTTATGTTGATTGGCACTATTGTTTGCAGCGCACGTCCGCAATGTACAGTTAGACATTCTGGAACGTCGATTGGCTACCTGCGCAAAGAACTGTGCGACGTTCCGGAACGTGGTGTAGCGATCTGCATAAAAAAACTGCACGTTCTGGAACGTCGCATGGCATTGAAAGTGTTAAAAATATTTTCACTGCTGTGATAATCATTTAAATGGGTTAACTACAGTATTTGGATGGCATTTTTGCCATTTTTTAACAAAAATTCTAATGCTGCAAAAATCTTGACGTGATAGAGAAAAACTGAGCTCATTTTTTAATTCAGCAGCCTCGACACATTCAAAATCAATTCACAGATCTAAAACAACTCAAGAAGTTTTATTTTGTATACCAGTGTAATCACTGCAAATCAGAGAGTCAGGAATGTGGCGATGGTAACAGCTCAGAGAATCGTTTGGTAGTGTTAATTGGTTTTCATAAAAATCCAGTCTGGTTGACTGGTTAGTGACTGTGATGGAAGTACTGAATCGTGTTTGAATAATCATAACGTAAGTAAGGGTGAAGACCTATAGAACAGGTCGATCTACTTAAAGGTATGTATGAAACAGTTTTATTTGCTGTAATGTTTTAAAATAGATAATGCAGCTTCCAGTCAGCCTTTAGAATGGATTTCATTCACTGAAAGGGACTGGTAGCGATGAAACAAAGAAGTCAAGCAGATGAAAATATGAGCAATTTTTCTCAAGTTTCTCCTGACTCTGCGAGCTATGAAGTTTAGAGTATGGATTCTTTTCAAATAATGTACAATGTATGTTATCAAAGAATGTACAATATTTTAAAGCCCAATAGAGGTGTCATTAGTTCATCTTTAAGTTTGTTTCAACGATTTTCCTATCAATATCGGCATTTTGTGTTTATATGCATTTATGTCGTCATAGCTGATAATTGCCTATAGCAATCAAAATGACGTGTAGGTTAACCACTGTACTTGTACAAGTCCTTTGCAATGCCGGAAATTTAATAAAATGCTGCACTTTAAAAAGTGCTTGGTATCTTTTCCCATAAATAGTACACAAACTACCGACGAAACGGCCTAGTTGGTTGAGTACACGCCACCAATGCTGGCAGACTGGGTTCGATTCCTGCGGTGCTGCCACTGACTTACCACCAGTGCAGCATTCACTGCGAAAGTAACTGCGTGGCCCACGGCGCGAGCAAGAGGAAACGGGCGCCGCAGATAACACGTGACACTCCGAAAGCAGTACAGAAACCGAGTATAAACGAAACTGAAACCGCGTTGGTGTTGCAGCGGATGTGTGTGCGTTGATGGTATTGGAGTAAATAGGAGTAGTGGTTGAAATGGAAAAGAAAGCACCAAATGCCTCCAGATTTTTGCATCCACGTGCCCCTGCTATGTTCGCGACATCATCAGCTTCCAGTGTTCGTAATACCATTCGAATGGAAAAATTAAAGGGGTTGTTTCCTTCTTCAATAGGAGGGAAAGCGAAATCATGTTCTTTTAGATGAAGTTTAGCTCAATTTCGGAACATGTGCGACACCAGGTGGGTTGAAAAACTGAATCCTTGGCTCGATTTCTCGACCAGTTGCAAAATATACATTTCGAACTAGAATGAAAACGATAAGTGCTTCTCAAACTAAAACTTTGATTTCATCAACACAAAATGTGGAGTTCATCATCGCATTGATCTGCCAGCTGTCTGTGTTTAGGCTGTGTCAACCTCTTAGCAAATTGCTTCAGAAGAAGAATCTGGATTAATCTTCAGCTACAAAACTTGTTACAGATTTACAATGTATTCTCAAAGACCAGAGTGAAAATTGTGGTGATAGATTCAGCTGTGGTGAAAAAAACATATCAAATTTTGTACTACAGAACATCGATCTATATCATATTGTTGGATTCCTTTATGCTTGATTTGGAAAGATTTTCAGCTCACACATTAGTCTTTAAGCATCATGTCACCTAACCTCATTGCTACCGCGAAAATTCTCAAATATCGAATCGCTAGCCTTGACAAAGGTCATCGCAATGCCTACGGCTGCCTGTCATGTTCAGAGATCCAACTATGGAAGGAAAAGTGGGCAAGAACAGCAGTTCAGGCAATTGCAGCCTTACCGGTAACTGTGGAAGAAACTTTGGAGCAATGTAATGAAGATGTATACTCAATCATACACGCCCTTCTGAAAGTACTGTTAACCCTGCCAGTCAGCGTAGCCGAAAGTTTTCTCTGCAGTCATTGGAAACCTGGCTGAGGAACAACGTTGGTGAGGAAAGGTTCAACGGATTGGCGTTGCTGCACCAGCATCGGGACATTTTGATTGACGCAGACTCTGCGATAAATCCATTTGCCATGAGTGGAAATCGCGACCTTGATGTTGTACGATGCCACGCTTGTCTGCGTTAGCAGCAAAGTGCCGCTTTCGATTTTCGTGTTATTTGTTGAGTCCAAGAAATAATTTTCTATTTTATTTAACTTCATTTATGTTTCTTTTGCGTTTTTGTCACTGTTGATGTTCATTTTTTGTTTGGTGCATAAACTGTGCTTGGCACGTTTCAAAGTAGGCTATATCGCTTTGCCCCTGCTTTCCTATTTTCAACTGTCTTTCTACAATTTAATGCACAAAGTTTAGTGTTTCGCTGTTCAAAAACAAAATGTTACTGCTACTAATGCCACCACTACTACCAAATATTGCTGAAATCGTCCCCCTTAACGTTACTAGCTGGATCCGGCCCTGCCAGCACCCCCCCAATAAATTTCTTATGACCTCGCACCCCCGGTAATTTATAATCAAAAGCTAGCTTTCAAACATTTATAAAGGAATTTTTCACAGAGCACGCACTGAGATTTTGCAAATCGTCAGTTTATCCGATGCAAGTGAAACCAAAACGAACGTCGTCATCATTCCATTTCCTTTTGATATAAAAATTTTGGAATATTACGTAATAATAGAGAAATTTGGAATATTACGTAATGACATGATAAATTCTTAATACTACGTAATAATATGATAAATTTATAATATTACGTAATGACATGAGAAATTTGTAACATAATTATATGTGGAATTTGGCATATTACGTAATAATAAGAGAAACTGGAAATATTACATAATACAGTAACAATACGGGAAATTTATAACATAGCTGCACTGGAATAATACGCCGAACATTGTATACAGCACTGATGTCCACGCGCCGCCATTGAATGAGAAACAACTTCAGCAAACTTTTAGACTTAAAGAGACAAACCTTGTTTGAAACTAAAACCTACCAAGCCAGTGATTTGGGAAACGCGACCCGATTTCGTCCACGCTTCAATGGCGTGCGATGTTTTCGAAAGGACCTCGACTGCCCGCTGGTGGTCAGGTTCCGGAGTCGCGTCAACGAAGAGTCGCGCTTGAATGGACAAAAGGAATTTACGTCGTGAAAAACAGAAAGGCCAGCGATTGCAAGCAAGAGTTTCCGCATTTTGCGGCCATACGGGGACGACAGCCTTGCGTTAAAACTCGGAAACATCAAACGCGAACAGAAAAGTCTGCAATACTGTAAATCGGATTCTTGTCAAATGCACAGTATGCCAGGCAGTGGCGTACTTGACGGGGGGAAAGGGGGCGAGCCGCCCCCCCTGGCAAGCTAAATGCAAAAACTGGACCCCCTACAGTTGACATTTTGATATTTTCTATTTTTTGATTTGTTTTTTTTGCGTTTTTTTTTTATCTAGCATGGACATCCACGACATCCAGAGATTCATTATAATTTCTTAACCTTTTCTGAGTTTTGGCTAGTGGGCCCCCTTCATCTAAACTTTGCCCCTATGGCTTAAACCTCTAGTTACTCCACTGATGCCAGGTGTCAAGTTCGCCAAACCCGCGTCAAACGAATTTAGGCCAAATATACCGGCTGGCCGTTTGAATTAATGAATTACCTCCAGCCGTAAAGAAACAGTTCAGAAAAAAATTCAAGTTTATTTTACACATAGGGGTCTTTATACCGTTGCCACCAAACATGTTTGAAAAGCTCCACTCACCAAGGAACCTCCAGACCAAAAGATTTCCATCTTCAGAAATCGGATATGTTCTTGCTATCTCCACCTGGCGATGATCAGGCAACAGCTGCACCAGGCGCTTGAGAGCGACACCGAGCCGAAGTTCTTCGCCTCGCGACAAAGGCAACCGTTTCAGCATTTGTATCAACAAGTCAGCGTGACGAAGGCATATGAGCGGACCGGCCCGTCTGTGCAAGATAAATTTCCAAAAAAATTCAGGTGCGAAACAAGACGCGCAGAAACTGTGAACACAACAGAAAAGGAACACAGCAGAAAAGGAAAACTATAAAACTGTAAACACAGCAGAAAAGGAATCATAGCTTAACATAACAAACACCGAATAAAATCCAAGGTAACCAGAAATCCCACCAAAATAGATGCGAAACTCGGAATAAACAAGAAAAGCAATTTGACTAAAAAGTGAAAACCACGGTGCACTTTTTCTTAGAATTTAGAAACGAGCTGAAGATAGAGCTTCGCGCCAAAACGTATGAAGGTGGTGGGTTCGAAGGTGGATAGATCGGTTCCCAGCCTCACCACCTGCTGCATATACCTAAAGCACTGACGCTCAAAACCAGTTCGCGCATCTTATACTAAGTTTGACTCTCGTTAGAAACCAGGAGGGACCCACCTCGCAACAAACCACCACAGATCGAAGGCCATCAAATGCTGGTAAGGGTCGGAAGAAACCAAGTTTTCCAACATGGTCACTTCCAGGTGGCCGAAGCATTCAGCCGGTGTGGCCAAAGCGAACGCGCACAAGTGCCCTGCCAGCTGTTGGTAGAGGCTTGACTGCCGCTCGCCGATGAGCAACTGCGTTGACTTGCACAGGTCCAGGTATACTGGAAAACAGAAAAAGCAACTTCTGACGAACTGCAACAAGGTCGCTGTAGGAAGACGAAAAACACGGTGTCTTCTCTTTTAAGGTGGTTTAAGTTGTTGGTGGCTTTTCAGATATGACAAAATTTCAGAAGTAGTGGAACAGTCGAAACCCCTGGATAGCCAAGAACTGACACGCCACTTGGCATGTTAGGCGTTCAAACCTGTTTGAAAGTGTGTGTAAATTACAGCAAGGGCGCTAGGCATGGTGGCTGGTTCGACTATACCAGGGGCTTCCCAACCTATCTCTGGCCAAGCATCGCTAAAATTTCTTCTGACAAAAAGACTGAGTAACATAAGAAAACTCCAACGAATTTTTAATAGGACTTTTATATTTTCCAATATTTGGAAATAAATAATGTATAAATACACTTCTCTTTTCTATTGGTAACCTTAAATGTACCCCCATCGGATGGGCAAATGTACACCTAGGCTAGGGGTACATGTACCCTAGATTGGGAACCCCTGGACTAGACGAACACAGTCATTTTGCACATTTGCGTGAAGTTGTTGGGATTTTGATGCAAAACAGGATTAGCTTTTCATGAGTTAATCTGAAGTACCGTAAATATAGATAAACAAACACGAAAGGAACGAAAAACACGGCTACACATGGAACACAATCATAAATGGGTTAACTGGTGATGTTGCGGTATTGTAGCAAAGTTATTTGCAATTTCTCGAGCCTGCAAGAATCCTTTAAATGCTCTTTAGATCCAATGAAACCATTTTCACCTACAGCATGTTGATAAAGTGGTCGTACGTGGAAAATATGTACAGGGTGTCCATAAAGTCCTGCACACATTTCAAAATGTAATTGCGATGTAACTAAAAGTAGATAAAATCATACAGTTTTTTGCAAAGTGAAGTTTGTTTATTAAAGTTTAAAATTAAANAATTTGGAGTAGTTTAAGTAATAGCCATATTTCAAGAATTTGCTTTTTCATGCTATTGATAGACTTCAACATGTGCTCCATTTGTTGNTCTCAATATGTCAAGGCGATACTCAATTTCGCGCCAAGTGTTCTT
>JGI24021J15306_10004125_pt1 | contig 16750 bp, 7 predicted proteins | sample Ectturendosymbi1_FD_15306 | JGI IMG/M metagenome (IMG submission 15306) | reverse complement strand
GTACACGAAAGAAGACCAGGATGTATACATGGCGGTAGTATAGAGTATACGCTTGATGGCGCTAATGCAGTTACTGTACTTTGATGAAATACAAGCTTTTTCAGACACTTTTTAAAGCACGCGCATGAAAGACGCCATCATGATTATTATAATGAAGAACTGCAATGATTTCCAAGTACATCGATGTATAGAATGCATGGGGGAGTTGGAGGCTGCGAAGGACCCAGGGTCATCTAGGCTGCAGACCTCCCATAAACGAAGTGACTGTCCCATAATTCCCCCTGTTCTTCCCTAGCCCCATGTGAGCGTCAAATCCTCTTTAGTGCAATGCTGATGGTACGCGAACGTCTGACTGACTTGAAACTGTAGGGTGCTGGTAAAGACCGGGGTCCGGTGAAAAGTGCTTGGCAAAGTTCGTGCGCATGTTGCCCCTGCGCAATGTTTGAGCTGCATGCCACAAGCAAACCAACGCTATCGAACCAGTCAGTCAAGAACCTTTATCGTGTCTGTCGCTGATTCCAGAATAGTCGTCATTGAAAAGCTTCCGTTTGTTGTCGTGACGACCGTTGCAACAAAACACGCAGTTTTTCCTGTCGTCCCCGCCTGTGGCCTTTCAATAAACTTGTCCGTGTTTTCGTCGCTCATTTTTCCTTAATCTCGAAAACGCTAACTTCCACGCAAAATTTGCATTGAAAAGCCCCTGTCGTTCAGCGATCTCATTTTTGACATCATGACAATCAATGTCATGCACGAAGCTTCTGGCCTGAAATGGTGTTCAGACTGTGACGTACCTTGGAAGTGGCAGTGAAGATTGAACCACCCCGCCTTGCTATATCTGTGACAGTACGAAGCCCTTAGTTTAACGAGTGTTAGCCGNTTTTCAGCCATTCCTGCTGGTTTCTTTGCTCGCAGGCAAAAACACAAAACACTGCGTATCCGCATTTTACCCGATGTGCGTGAACGTAAAACTGAACGCTTGCCTCTTTTGACTATCCAGGGCTTTTCCGGCTTTTGTCTGGCACCGACGCGATTGGTCGATCTTGTTGCCATGGATACACGACGATGCGCAAGATCTGGACGAGCTTTCGTCGCATCCTTTCTACATTGCCGGCACCTGCGATCAAAACTTGCAAGCGCGAGAAGACGTCTGTGACGTGTACGTTGACCTGACGTCACCGAAAATCACTGTGATGCCCAAAGCCAAAGGTCAGAGGAAGAGCTGCGCGAAAGTTTTGCGAAGTACCGAAGTCGTCTCGCGCTTCTGTTGGTAAAGCAAGCTTGGTCAGCTTTTTCAGTTTAATATGCCAGACCAGAACCAGTCGTATTCAACCAGGTGTGTACGCTACGCCGATGTGTGCACGAACCATGGGCGTCGGAAGGGGGTCAGGGGGGCCTTAACCCTCCTGGATTTTGAAAATTTCGGCAAAAAAGGTTCTTTTCTTAGTTTCGAGTGGGAAAAAACCAATAATCACCACTTTTGGTCCCCGTTAGAAAATTTGTGAAAAATTCCTTAGTGCACCACTTGGAAGAAATCCTTCCGACGCCCCGTGGGGCGCATCGCTTCGAAATGGTGCACGAAAGGTCTAGGCCAGTGGTTCCCGCAGTACGGGTCGCGACCCAAACAAGGGTCGCGAGGGGTCAAAAATGGATCGCGTCGAGGCGATCCAAACTAGGGTTGTATGTTTTTAACGTTACCACTGTTAGTGCTTGTCTGTGTCTGTACGTAGCGGTACTTGAGGAAAGATTAAATTGCCAACATTGAAATCGAACTTAGCAACTTACTGCCGAAAATCTTCCATATAAACATTATTTTTTTCATACGGTGTTTGAGGCTTTGGTCGCGAAGTGTTCACCTAAGCGTTGCTGCAAGACAACTTGGTTCGTTGTGCTTTCTTAGCGCAAGTTGTCTGGATGCGTGAGGAATAAAACAGCGGTTTGTCAACACCTACTGAGGTCGATAAAATCGGCCATTTTGGCCGATACCGATATATCGTTGAAACCCAAATATCGGCTCAATATATCGGTCTATCTCTGCTTTTGTGTAAATATAAATTCAGCCGAACTATTCTGAAGCGTCGCGAGCCGGTTTCTTTTACGCGCGCTTGTCGACAACGACGGCGCAGTCACTCGCCTTTTCCCTCTTGTTGCCAGACGACCTGAGCTTGGGAAAGATCCATAAAGAAATCGCCAAACAGATGGTCCGGCTCGCCGATGACGTCAGCGTTGACAACCGCGAATTTGTGGAGGTGCGTCGCGAACGGCATTACCGCGTTTACGGCGAAACGCCTGTTTCGTCGCAACGCTGCGTGCAGATCATTAATCATTATCCGGCGAACGCTGCGCTGGTTGTTGCTCACGCGCAGCAGTTGCGTGTTCCAACTGCATTTCCCACCAGCTAGTGTTTAACCGTGCGCGCTTTTCAAAATGTCACTTTAGGAGCGCAGCATCCACACGCCTACTGCCTCAGTGTGGAATTCGTTCTTCTGCCGAACGTACAGACCGCCGCTGTTCTGAGCTGCAATGCTCAGTTATCGACGCAGTAAACTTTGCCCCTGGTGGGAGTTGTTGCATTGGGCTGCGGTTTGGTTTGTTTGCAAAATAAGCGCGATATGTGACCGCTCCGAATTCAAAATCTAAATTTCTGGCTTGAAGGTCTTAAACCTCTTTCTACACTTTGCACACTTCTGATTGAGAGAATATTGAAAAATTTTTTTTGATATTTGGCAAAAAAGTGTAATATTTGCCTTAAAAAATCTTGCTAAATTAGATTATACTACAATATACTCTACGCAATAATATGTTTTTGCTGTACTTTTTTGGTACGTTTCATTATTGTCAATTATTATTTTTGGTCTGCTCTATTGCTAAATAATGTTGCAAGGTATGTTCTATTATGATAACAATAATATTTTTGGTATGATTTACTTACCATTAGTAATTTTTTAATGTGTTTTGTTACCAGTTATAGTTTTTTTGGTATGTTCCAATGTCAAATAATGACTTTTGGTATGTTCTTTACCAATTAAAATGTTTTTGGTATGTTTTATTATCAATTTATACATTTTTAGTGTGTTCTATTATATCAATTAATATTTCTAGATGTATTCTATCATCAATATGTTTTTGCTATTTCTGTTTTCAAGTAATTTTTTTTGTGTGTTCTTATATCATTTTACATCTTGGTATATTTTTATTATGAATTAATCCATAGTATGGTTTAAATCTATTATATCAATTGACGTTTTTTTTGTTATGTTCCATTATTATCAGTTAATGATTATTTGCTGTATTCTATAAACCATACAATTTGTATGTTCTGCAATTATCATCCAAAATTTTTTTGGTATATTCTTATTATCAGTTGCATTATTTTTATATGTTCTATTATCAAAAAAATGTTTTTGGGTTTGTTCAATTGACAATGTGTTTTTTTTGTGTAGCTTCTTGCTTCTTATCAAGTAGTTTCTTCCATTCAATGTGCAAAGATTAAGCGTTCTGCATTTCAACGACAATCACAAACACACCCTCGCCTTGGCAAGGGCGAGCGTTGTCCACTGTTTGTGCTTTTTCTTAATCTCGGTACGGTACTGACTGGTTGTCGATCATCATTGGAAATTCAGATAGCCTGGTTCGAAGGTGCGCAGAACAGTTACCCATTTGCTAAGTACGGTTTCATGCCCTCAATTGGCAGAGCACTTCAGCTACGCAATCGTGAACCAGAATTTGGTTCCCAACCGAAAGAAAAAGTTTGTCCCATGAATTTTCATTCGCTAGTGATATACACGTAGATGACTCAGCACGTTTTTAGAAGTAGATGACTCAGCTTTGCACATTCGCATCGCGCGAACGTGAGTTGTCTCTAATCGTGACGTTTTGCCTGTAGCATCTGCAGGTAGGGGCGTATCAGTCTTCATTAGGCCTTGTTCATAACTAGTGAATGTGTAAAGCCAAAAAACGCGCTTTTTTTGAGCTACTCAGCGAACACACCAAATTTTCGGGACGATGCAATCAAAATTGATTGGATTGGCGAGTGAACTGTGCACGGCATGCTACATGTCGCGTGTTGGTAGAAGTCCACGTTTCGAATCCGGTATTATCCCCGATGTACGAAGGCGGCCGGGTCTGATCTCTGAAAACGTAGCTCATAAACAGTTTGATTTTTTGCTACGAAAAGCCGTTAAGCCACTTGAAATGAGCTGTCCACGTCTTCAATGTGTGAGACCCAGACTTGCCCATGGGACACCTTTTTCTGTCCCATCCTATTGCAACTTGTGACTGTCCCATCCCATGGGATTCACACGGAAGTAGTAATATGAAGTATATTTCATCATGTGCATGTCTAGCCTCTATAGAGCCGTGGCTACAGCACCCTAAATCCCCACTTGCTGGTAAATTGTGATACCCTTTTTAGTAGTCACCTATGAAAGGGCCCAACAATCTTTTTTCGGGGCATCACATCGCCACTCTATCGCATTGAGCCTTCACTTCCAATACCTACTATGGTGTGAGCTTATGGTAATAGTATTCAATTTCAGAAAATTCCTACTATGTGACTTGTAATTACGAGCAATGGGGTATGGGATAAATTTCAATTTCACTGTCCCATGTCAAGGGACAAATCCCGTGGCATTCCGTTGAGAATCTCATTCCCATGGGATTTTTTCGCCTCCCCAAATTTCGATTCGATTTGTGACGGCACAATTGCGGTTGCCACTGCTGTGAGCTGGCGAAGCTAGCTACGGTTTTGTAGCCTGAAGGTATAGTTTGCTCTCAGTGAAGGTAACGTTGCGCACTTAAACCTTATCTGACGTTGAAGCTATATAACGTTACTTGTTTAGCACTGCAAGCCTGTGTTGAACTACAAACGATCTCGTTCAGCCAACGGTAAACAAGGCCCAAGATGCTGCGCGCTATCGTGCTAGACCGTACACTATACAAGGCATGTCTGCGTAAATTTTCTCTGCTTCACTTGCAGTTGCTCTCTTCACATCACTTGTCACTCCCAGCACACTTACGAGTACGGTGATGCAGGTCCGTAGCCATGGAGACAGTGCTTCCTCAATTTTTGTGACCCTCAAATTTCGATTTGTGACGTCAAATTTTTTTCAAACATAATAAAACCAAAAAATCTTCTCCCTCCCTAAAAATGTATTTTGTCCTCCAAACCCAAAAACTTGGCTGCGGACCTGCGGTCATGTAAAAACACCTGTTGTGTCCAATGTCAAAACTTAACTCGATTCGTTCTACTTTGCAAAAGTACAGCCAATTTTGTGCTGTCGGCACGATTTCTGCGCCTTACTGTAAGTGAAACACTTCAAGCAAAACATGGCCGCTTTTTTTTCAGCAACTCGAAGCGGAAACGCTCAACGTTCTGACGAAGCTGAAAGCGCTAGGTGGCGACGACGAGCCGCTGACGCTCGATAGCCTCAAAACGAAAAACCTGAACAAGACGAACGAGAGATTTTTAACGAACCTCGCCTTTGCTGAAAATCTTATTCGCGCGTGAAGCGTATTGATCAGCCTGTACGTGCGCTGCGTTGTCTCTGAAATGATCAACTGAACCACCCTTTCTACAAAGGTTATTCTATTATAAGCCACGCTACGTTGGTGGTGTACTGTATGTTACAGATTTTTTGCAGGCAAACTATTTTCCTTTATTAAATTGCTTGTATGCTCACCGTTATTATCATGTATTCACCTTGTTATTATCATGTATTCACCCGAATCGGAGGTTTCGCAAAAAAAAACTAATATGCTTCGCGAAACAGAGCCCCAGTGCAAACGCCACAGTTTGAGAGCGAAACCAGCCAGAGCCACAATTTTGACAACCTTTAGTTGTTTTCGTCGTTGCTCCCGAGACATGTGTGTCGCGGACCAACTTCCAGTCGTAATGATTCGTTTGAGAAGGTATCTTATTCAATATCGAAATACGCCCGTACATGCGCCGTATGCGATTCGACATTCGATCGATCGATTCATTAACCAAACAAGATTCGGTGCAGATTGTGTAAATGGCGTTGATCGCCCTCTGGTCATCACGGCGTCGGACAGTGCGGGGAGGGCAGGGGATCTTGAACTCCCTGGGTTTTAAAATTTGATATTTTTCTATTTATTTTTCAGTAGAAAAATGTTTTTCTCGCAGTGGTTTCGATTTGGTGAAATGAAGTTCCCACCCTGTTGGCCACCTCCCTGGGAAAAATCCTTTGGCCGCCACTTGAAAAAATCCTTCTGACTCCCATGCCCCGATGTAGTGTTTGCCAAAACACTTGCCGATAGTGTCTGCAGTGGACGGATCATATTATTTTCTTGTACAATGATTTCGCCAGTTTCACCGCTGACGTGTTCAGCGACAATACCGAGCTCCCGGTGTCAAGCGAAATGTCAGACCTCTGCGAAATTTCTGACCTATTGTTTGTCAGCTATTTCGCTTCTCAGAGTAAAGGAATATAGTTTGGCGATTACTTTTTTGATGTGTGTTGCGCAAATTAAAACTTTTTGCCCAGATGTCAGATACCCACAACAAGCTACAGTACGGGAATAACTATGACCAGTTACCACTGAAAAATATTGGACTGTCTTGGACCTCAATTATTTTTCTATTTCTCGCCCTAACGGGAACCCTAGCCCAACACACTTACCTATCAGNTTTGTCAGCGTATTTGATNTGTAGAATATCGCTCTGTGCATGCGCACATGGCGTGAAGTCAGAAATTTCGCTTGACACCGGACGAGCGCTGTGCTCTCAAACAAGCTCACTGTTCCNCCTGGTGCTGCTCTGCTTTGTAACATGTACAGGAACCGAAACNTTGAAAGTGCTCTTGGGCTCAACACGATCGCGTTTGATTCGTATCGTTAGATTCAGAAAAGTTTCTTGCTCTGCGTCGAGACGAAGGAACCTTTGTTTTCTATCGTTTTGAGCTTTTCGCTCATCGCATATCTAGACCCATTTATTTTCTTCACTTTGACATAATCGTCGTTCGACTTTTTAATTATCCTCAATTTTTCTATCTACAATCTACTGTCTTGATTTAATCACTTGCACGAAACGGCGATGAAGCTTGTGATGAAGCGTAGCTCGAATTATGCTTAATCTAAACCGTGCGCAACGTTTTGTCAACACGTAAGAAAGCAGGAGGTCGGTCAATGCGGAAAAGAAGTGGTGCGACGCAGTGTAACAATGCCTTCATTATGATCCGCATCCGAGCTGCGCTGATGACGAAAAACTTCACCCCGCTCGCTTCAAGCGTTGGCGTTTTTTGCCTTTGCACAAACCTCGTCGTGACAGAACGTCTTTAAATGACCGCAGCACGCATTTCCATTGCTTGCTCTTATGCGTTGGTGGGTTGGACGCCTCCCCACCAGACCCGTACCCAGGTTTTGGGGTTTGGGGAGGGGGGAAATACATTTTTAGGGGGGAAGGATTTTTGTAATGTATGATTGAAACAAAATTTTCTGGGCACTACAAATTTTGGGGGCTCACTGCCCCCGAATGCCCCATGCCTGGCTACTGGCCTGATCTCCACAGCCGTTCGGAAGTGCATACGGGTTTAACACTGGCGCAGTGACGTGTCTAGACAGCGACTCATAGGCTTCAATGCACTGATTCACATTTGCCGCTGACGCTGCACCATCGCTATACGACATCAATAAATATTTTACGTAACATCAGCGTCGCGTAACTCCACCATTGCTTCTTCGGCGTGCTGCGACTTCCGATGCGAAACACCCCCCATTCACGTATAATTTCGATTGCTTCATCGCCGCAGTTATTCAGTTTCTGCTTCTGTGCAATAAACTCCTCTGCAGTATTTCCATTTTTAAATGTACACCGTGTTCGATGTAAACTTGTGGGGGAAGCACCGCTTGCTGAGGTCACGCTGCATGAATTGGCGCTGGTCCTGAATGTGCCGTAAGCTTTTTGGTCCTTCCACAAAAGCAAAGCTTGGCGTGAGAACAGCTTAGTCCAGCCCTCTCAACCAATGGACCGTACAACTTTTGCTGAACTGTTCTGATTTCGGCTGGTGCAAGTATGAATTATTTTTTCGTTAAAAGGTATGGATTATGAAAGCCAAACCTTGTGCAATTTATAAAAACTATAACCTTGATCTGATCATATCCACTAAGCCAGCTCAAGTTCGCATTAAAAGTAATTGCGTACGTTATTCGCGTTGTTTTTTGCCGCCATATCTCATTGTTGGTCCTGAAATAAGTTCTCGGTGAAAGTGGGCAGCGAGGTTGAAAAGGTTAAGCAACTGGCTTAGTCGATCAAATCGAAAGCCATAACTAACTGTTACCCTGGGGAAAAAGTGAGGAAGTTACGAGGAAAACAAAGCATTCCGTGGTGGCACCGGGCCAGTATTCGTTGGGAGTCTGGTGATTTATGTTGTCCTTATTGCGAGCCCACCGTTTTTAACTTGTACCATGACTGACTGCTTCGAAACAGTGTGTCAGCCAGTTTTTCTAGAATTCTCGTCCCACAGTAGTAAAACAGTTCCGTATCTCAAACCACAGTTTTGACCTAACAACTACGGCAATTTGTTTGATGGGCATCAAACCGCGGTTATGACCTAAAACAGCGCACTTTGAAAATTCGCCAGGTCGTGATGCATTGTATTGTATAGCTTCTTCAAACCCACACGCAACGGAGTAGACTTGACCATGCATGCAGGGAGTAACGAGGGGGGCACAATTTCCCGGCCGCCGAAAAGTCCCAACAATGTCACACGTACCTTCTTCAAAGCAATGCATTTGCTTCCAAAAGACCACAGGTTCGAACATGGAGGCGCCAAACTTGCTTCTTGCCGCGGGCGTCATCTGAACTCGTTACGCCCCTGCATGCATGGCACTAACAAGGAACACAGATACGTGAAAGAACATCAACACACAAATGTGGTGGTCATAGAAAAGCATACCCGTAGATAGCGGTAACGCGATTACTTTGAAGGAATACAAGAATAGGTTTGTGATGTAGCAGTAGAAAAGAACGCACGCGCGGATGGCGCTAAACGGCTGCTGTGATGTTTAGCACCGCTGCCTAGTGATGTGATATGTTCCAAGCAGACCGATAGAAGACACCTGCGGGGCAAGAAAATTTCCGGAGCTTGTGGGTTGGCCTCGGACACCTCTCGCCAGGCGAAGACACTGATGCGGATTCTATCTTCTTTGGCTTAATACTGCACGCTGGTCCCTGTTTTCAGATTTTGGTAGTGCGGTTGCTTTCCTTCCCAATTGCGCCAATTCAAACCTTCAAAAAACTGAAGAAGGGCGTTAGTAGCTGCAATCCCAAAGCCAAATTAGCCACTTAAGGATCCAAAGAGTTACGGCCTGATATCATGTTTATGCATTTCCTTCAAGGCTCTTAACAGGCGTGCCTTTACTCTTGTCGCACCCATCATCAACTCGCCACTCTGAATGGACGAAGCAGGTGCATGGAGATCAACTGTAGATCAAGTACAGTGGCGTAACTGACAGGAGGCGAACCGCTCTCCTGGCAAGGTAAATGTTAAGAAAGGGCACCCACATGTCACATTTTGATATTTATTATTCTTTTCGTTTTCAGTTGGTTGCACTTTTTGCGTTTTTCGGAGTGTTTTTGGGTTTTCAGCTAGTATTGACATCCACATGACATCCGGATTCACCATCATTTCCTATTTTTTTCAGAGTGTTGGCTAGTGGCCTCATGCGGTGGCAAGTGGCCCCCTTCAGCTAAGTTTTGCCCCCCTGGCTCAGACCTCTAGTTATGCCACTGATCAAGTGGCCTTAATAGTGCAATAGCCCGTGACCAACTTTGCGACCAGGCCAGAGCTGTATTTTTCGATCTCAGAGCAGCATAGGCACCTTTACCTTTCAGCAAATGAGACTCTTGTCCAACAGGCAGATGGTCCATACTCCGTTGGTATGATTATGGAACCTTGTTCAGAACCGCAGTTTTGCTACAGGTAATGGTAAGATATTGCGACGTCTGAAAAATCAGACCTGGTACCCCGTCCCCCCGTGTTCAACATTAGCATCTATGACTTGGCAGTCACTCCAAGAAGTGTACATAAGCTGATGACTTGTCATTTACATGTAGGCCTAATAATGAAAACTGGCGTTCAGTGGGGGGTTCCGTCCGAAGACAAAAGGACTGTAGCAGCATACGTTCAGACCAGGACATTTGAAGCTCAGCACAACCGAAACAGTTTCAGCGCCTTCCACCCCTACAATAAAGAAACCAAGCATGAACTTGAGATAAATCTGTATGGTGAACCTCTGTCAATTTGCTGGGAGTCCAGAATCCTCTGAGTAACGTTGGGCAGAACGTTCATATACCGCCGGTTGCTCGAGGCTCTTTGCAACAAATTAATATCCCGCGTCGCACTTCTGAGGCAGCTTGCTAGAACTGGATGGGGGCGTTGGAGTAGCAACGCTGCGCACAGCCACATCAGCCGTAAGTCCACTCAGCGGAAAAGTACTGCGCTCCAGCTATCAAAACAGTAAGCCAATATTATTGGCCCTCCTTATTGGACATCTTTGGGTGTTTTAACACGGTTCTGCAGAGGCTCAACCAGGGGTGCACGACCTTTTCGCTATTGCCGGCCGCATAATGTTCATTTGTAAATTACGGCCGCCAATGAGTTCAACTTATTTCTATTTTTTGCATAGTTTTTGTTCTGATTCCACACAATGAACCTAGCCTGCTTTCGCACGTCTGTTTGGCTGTCTTTCTACTTACTATCCTTGTACACTATACAAAGAGTTTTTATTAATGCACGGCCGCCATAATTTAAAAATTACATGTTTGCGACCGCCTAAATTTTTGTCGAAGGCCGCATGCGGCCGCAGGTGGTAAACCCCTAGGCATGATATTAAACATGCGAATGGTACGAAGTACTCCCTGTCAATACTTTCGGGGAATCCCATGGAATGGGATGGGACAGTCACAATGTGCCATGGTCCGGGACAGAAAAAAGTGTCCATTGGACAAGCCAGCCATATGCTAATACTACACCACTAGTTATAATCGAAATCTTTATATAGCTATGTATGTATGTGCGGAATTGTTTTGTGTTTTAACAAATGTCAGCAATAAATTTGTGTTTAGGCGATTTCCGTTAAGGGGGGCTCTAGCCCCCTCAGCGTGCGCCCCTGTTAATACGTTGTTATCACTTAATTATGAAATATCACTATTTCGCTACAAACATCACCGGTAGAAGTACTAGATATTTAACTTTTTTCCATAAACTGTGCCTTTGCCGTTTGCGGTCTGGACCAACCAATGTCAGCAAAAGTATCGGGTGGAAAATATACGTAGTTCCCAAAGTCAGTAACACACAATTGTTGTAGGAAAATGAGGGAGACGTTTGAGCAAATGCGATCGAAAATCAAGCCATGCCGAGACTAGATACAAAATAATTACAAAGGGCCGCACAATTTCCTTGACAAATTTCATTGTGGACCAATAGCAGTTTCTCAAGGAAGTGAGTTGATACCAAATTGTCTTCGCATAAAGTTTCAAGTTCCAAAATTTTCCTAACCTTAACGTGACACAAGTTCATTTAAAACGAAAATAAAACTTAAGCAAATTCATTTTTGGCGTTAAAAACAAAACAAACTATCTAAAACAAGTCGATTTAACACGTTAACCTGTATTATTACAGTAATTTCAAGCATGCTTTGTAGCGAATCTCTTTCTTCGATCACAAAGTGTATCCAAACCCCTCCACGGGCGCGCTTGTTGAATATGATGTGAAAGAGGTGGTCGGCCATCACAAAACCAATCAAGAACTATTTCCGTTTGGTAACGGGTAAAAAATTTACAGGATACACGTAACACGATCCCGTGGTGTTCCTGACTGGAAGTTCGTATGAGTTTTCATGAAACATGTTAATATTTATTTCTGGTGGTGTTTGCCAGAAAATTCTGTACAATTTCTCTGCACCCCTGAATCAAAAATGTATCAAAACCTCATCTCTAAAAGTTTGGGTTTCGCTGCAGCTTATTGAGATGAGCAATTTGCTGAGGGAGCTCACTGAACATAAACTCTTTTCCGAAAAGTGCACGAAGAGCATATTGACAGGTGAGTGACGTAAAACGTCATTTTCAGAGACACACTGCTCAAGGCATCAGGTCACACAAATCTACTTTGTAGTTTTGGGTACGGTAAAGTTTTCTGAATATTTGCATTGACTTTTCATAATTATATTTTCATGCGCACTGTTAGTTACCGCTACTGATGCATTCGCCGGGATCGTGATATAACTTATATACAAGGAGCGAAACTAAATGCTAGCTGCGCCGCACATGATGCGCTGTCGTGCGTAAATTAAACTCATAAAACATCGAGCACTTCGCGATGGAAGTAAGTGAACTTCATACGCCGCAGGAAAGATTCACTATTCGTGACCCCAGTAGGTGGTACGCCGAAGAGACTGAAGTGGAAGGCAACTGGTTTACGGCTGTCCATAAATCACATTAGAGTGCAACCACTGATGCACAGCACAGTTACAACAGGAAAGTTAGCATGCTCCCATAAGCGTGGTGGAACCATAAACTAACTCTAACTTACCTTGTCACCACAGTTGTCGCGATATCTCTTTAACACCATAGGTAGATACATGCAGTAAACAAGTGACCTTTATGCCGTCGCGACTGATGGAAGAGTTTAAAGCGTTCCTGCCACTTCCAAGCAGCAATAAAATCTTCATTCAAGTAATCACTTTGAACGGGTGATCGAATTGTTCTCCATAAAAGCTAAAAGCTTCAATTTTTGCGCGTGAAAAAAAATTCTGGTATTGTCATCATCATGCTTCCGGCATGATCTCACGTTTCGTCTCTGTTGAGCTGGGAAACAGCAGACGGCAAAGAGCATTCTAAAAAAAGAAGAAATTGAGGCAGCACGGTTGTAACGTGAGTTTCACTGAACGTTTGAACTCTTGCTTTCGGGAAATTGCATTGCTGCAAGTCACACAGGATCTCATCGCCTTTGTCGCATACTTTTACAATCGCACAACCGGGACCATAATCGCCCGCATCATCGCCAGACTGCGGCCACTGCCCACTGTAGGAATAAGAACTGCTGAGAAAGTTTAGAAGCAAGCGTGTCGATTATGTCAATAACGTGGATGGCAGAGCGCTTATTGAGTAGGCGGGAACAAGGGCGAAGTACTGGCGTCATTTACAGCAATTTCCCAGGTGTCGTTCATTTGCCGAAGTCATCATATTCGAATGACACGGAATGATGTCAGATTGATCAGCGAGGCACCAGAGCTCAGGAAAGCCCAAGCAATGGCAGCGAATGCTGTCAAGAAGATGGTGGACAGTTAGATTTAACAAGAATGAAACGTTGCTTGTATTTTGTGAGCGTTAAAAAGCAGAAAGCGATTTTGCGCTAATGTTGAACCGAGCTTGGTTGTGACAAGTAGGTATAGGAAAGCAGTAAACCAATTTGATAAAAGCGTTTTGTAAATGAAAAATGATTAACGGCATATCACTGGTCATCAGCGAAACATGGCAAATACCATTGATAGCTTCTATATCGTTGTTTTCCTTCCTCTTGTACTGTTGTGTCTTTTGTTTATATCTTGTTGTTGTATTTATTAATTACTGTTTTTGTTTGTTTTTATTATTATTGCCTACCTACTATTATTATTACCTTGTTTCTGTGTGTCATTGTTCACTCTTACGTTTATGTATGTTACAGACTTTATCCTCAGAAAATCAAAGCTGCATTATCGCGTTCACATGAAGTAAAATCAGAATTCTCAACTATTTACATTTCAAGATGTACTCGACATATTCTGCTAAATGAAAATTATTTAGATTTCCGTCATTATACCGTATGTTATACACCCTGCTCTGAAAACATTCCCGAACAACATAAACAAAACAAAAAAGGGCGGAATCGAAAACAATAACTCGGAGATCATACAAAGTTGTAGCCGTATATGAGTTACGGAACTTCAAACCAGAGCCGTGTGAAAGGCTGTTGCCCCCCCAAAAAAATCCAGAGAGGGTCATTTAATATCATCTTTAATATCACGTAACCACAACTATACAAAATACTGCTATAGTGTCCAACGGCCGCAATTCTTTTTCGAAATTAACGAATCATGACACTACATGCGTAATCTACCGGCTTTGCATTAAGGGCAAAAACCAGAAGAGTAAAAGTCAAACGTAGAGAGACGGCTCTAACTTACTAATACAATATACAATTGTGGGGCCCCTATGAATGGTCGGGGCCCCCCGACCGGGGGGTACGGGGCTGCCTTGCCCTGCTTCAGATTATTGCCAAAATGTATAAGCTCAAACCTGCGTGGTTTTCAATGCTGTTGCAGTTAATGTTCACACATACAGCGGCTTAGGCAAGCTCTTGGTGAAGTTGTTTTTGTCTGGCATCATGACAACCAACACCCGGAGCCTGACAAACTATAGTGAAAGCCAACATTTTCGTGCTGCAGCACTCGTAGTGACAAATGTTACACTTTGCGTGAAAACTAGCTTATCTGACTACAATGACCGCAGAAATCAATTGGTCGTCTTTGCGTAAGATTAAAATGGCAAGCGCAATGTTCAATTGACGCCTGTCGTGTTGCTGCGATCCAAATTGGCTGGCTGCGACGGCAGATTAAATGTGTTTTTCCACTTGAATGTAGCAATTGCTTTGTAGCAAATGACCTCTAAATTAACTCGTTGCGAAAATGATGAGAGCAGGAAATTCCCAAGCTTGTTACAGGTTGGTGAAAATACGTGCTAAAGATCGCATACGCGCTAAAGGTTAGATTGATACGCGCTGAAGCTTAGATTGAAATATTTGAATTTTATGCTTTCCTTCTTGCAACAGAAAGCAAAACTTTTCGTTCAACTCTTTCCTCAGGGTCCTTTTTAGCAAAGCCCATAAATGATTGAAATTTGGTGACAGAAGAATGCTTTGTGCAAACGTAGCCAATTCGGCAGTTTTACCGACGTCTGCCGGTACAGTTTGCTCGGCAGAAGCTATGGATACTCTCGAGGGAAAAAACAGTCAGCTGCAAGATTGGCTCAACAAAATGACGGACACTAAGAAGGACGAAAGCGATCGGTAACTTTCATAAAGTTTGTCACTTGTGTGGAAACTGGTTACTTAATATCTGTTTTGCTCATTACTGTATTTTAACGTTTGTTTCAATTTCGTGCCGAAAAAACAAATTTCAAACGTGTACTTTGTCAATCTTAAACGTAGATGTTGTATTCTGCCAAATAGTAGCACATTCTGCTTCAGTCATTAGTTTGTGCTTGTAATAACAATTGATTGCCGCTGTGCTACGTTCGTTTTTCTGAAATGCAGCAGGACATTTTTTCTTTAGCATGAAAAAGTAAAATTTTCTCTTTGTAAATACGGCCAATTTAATCTTATGAAGATTAACTGGAAAATTTTTCCTAATCCAACAAACAGGAAAGAAAGAACTAATGTAAGATGGATATACGAGTACGTTTGTTTCGAAAGGAGAAATAAAGTTTGCATCATGAATTTATCCTGCTTTTGTTGGGTTAATTGAAGTAAATTTGGTTTCGGCGTTTGCGTCAGAAAAAGACGCTTTAGAAGATTTTATAGAAAACAACAGTAGAGATGGCAAGTGTTTTTTAGTTGCTTACGAACTGGCCTTGGCAGCATTGCGGTTTGGCAGCTTTCCTGTTTGTTTCCACCAGTACCTATTCTCTTTTTTCCAAAACCGTGTTTATGTTCTTTCAAGAATCGAAGATTTTTCAACACGCACCTGCGAATCGGTTGGCGAGGGGCCTGTTAGGCGTTCAAAGTTATCTTCCAACAGATTTAGCGATCAGCTAAACATTCAGAACCAAGGAGTAGCCTGCACTCATCTAATTTAACTAGCCTAGGGATAAGCTTACAGGCAGATCACGCTTAAAATCAAATTAAATTTTTTAGTGCATCGCCGTGAAGCGAATCCAGCAACCAGATATTCGTCAACGCCTGTATAGGCGCAGCCAGTAGCCAGAACATAGCCGATTGACAACGTGAACTTGAGTGCTAGGTTTGATTCCACATCCTGTCTTTTCACTCACTATCTAATTCGGTGTTTCCCAACCTTTTTAGGGTTGCGGCACCCTACGGACGAGAAATATAGTTTACGGCACTTAGTGACGAACCCATAGCGATTTGCTGTAAGGTTTTATGACATTTTGAAACTAGTATTTTTAATGATATATTGATAAACGCATTAGCTCGCGGCACCACTGAGTATTGTAAATGGCACCCGGGTTCCATTGAAGGCTTGAATTTTTCCTTTTATCTGCATAGATGTGGTCGCCATTGCAATTTCAAATCCTTCAGCCAATTGCAATTTTTAAAATCCATAAATTTTCAAGGATAAATTACGATTTACAACGTTGAATTGATTGATTGCTTTTTTCCATCATTGTAAAGACTGGTATTTAAAGGCTACTTTAAAATCAATTCTACTCAAACTCTGGTCTGCTTTTGAATGTAGATCGCCACTCGCACTTGATTATTTCGTTTTTTATCTACTCACATCTGCCATATCCAAGTTCAGACCCGTAGGCCAAGTTTTAAGGTTTCGGGGGAAAAATATACTTTTAGGGGGAGCGATTGTGGTTTTTATGATACAGTATGTTTAAAAGAAATTATTCTGAGCACAATAAAATTTGGAGGCCACAAAAAAGTTTAGAGGACCCTGCCCCCGAATGACCCCTGTGGCTCAGAACCGTCGCCAGAAAGTCATCAATAGGGGGACTTTACGTTTGCGCGGG
>JGI24021J15306_10004123_pt1 | contig 16751 bp, 7 predicted proteins | sample Ectturendosymbi1_FD_15306 | JGI IMG/M metagenome (IMG submission 15306) | reverse complement strand
TTATATTGGTTTCAGCCATAGTTGTATGTAATTGAGAATGCAATTGAAGTTCGATATTCCAGCCACAATACTTCTGTGCCGGTACATTCTAAATCCAGTCTTGATTTACTTTTCTAAATCCAGTACATTCTAAATCCAGTCTTGACCTTGACGGAACAGAAGCTGACATTCTCTGGACAGATGTTCGCGACGACACCCATGACACAGATGAAGGAGATGAAGATGACACCTTCGACGATCTACCGTACTTATAGACGAACTTCCTTCTTCCGAAGAAGAAGATTTCTTATGTTTTGAACAATAAAATTGACTTTCATTACATTTGCCTGTAATAATCAATATTTTGTGGTTGATTGATCACGCAGGGTCTTCACCGGTGAAAAGGTTAATTGACCTGCGGCTTTTTCGTGAATTACCCTTGATTCTCATCGGTATATGGCTAAAATTTCTGCCGCGGCTTATCTGCGGATGCGACTAATAAGCGAGTATATACGGTACATCTCCGACCGTGCTTGGTCCCGTCTTGGTGTGGAGACAGCAGGGCTATCAGAGATTTTCAGAAACCTTTCAGAAACCCGTGAATTATTTCGATTCGTCCAATGGCGGCAGCCTCCGCGACTCTCTCTAGAGGAAAAAGGTGTATGACAATGGGTGAATGAGATTGGCAGCGGCAAACCGTTCTGCGCAATGGACTGTCTATTAGAGCCCTGCGCTGGCTGAAACTTTTTGTCCGCTCCCGCCCGCACCCGAGCCGCACGACACGCTCTCCCAATCCGCACCCGTCCCGCACTGTTTCCGTCCCAAGCCTGCATCTGTCACTGTGTGTCTGAAAGCCGCTAAAAACTCATGCAATGTGTTTCATCCTAGTGGCAATTTATTCAGTGGTTCATTTCAAAGCCAACAGAAGCTCTTAAAAGTGAAATACCTCGGTGTATTGCTTATTGCCTCACTGAAGGATGATGACGATGACATCCAGAGACAAGTGAAATCACTGTACTGTGCAGCAAACAAGCTCAGTGGCACATTCGCTCAGTACTCACCCGCAGTAAAAGCATTCTCTTCCGTGTCTACTGCATGTCAATGTATGCTTGCCAATTGTGGAGCAAATACATACAGACTAGCATGAAGCGCTTACGTGCTGCGTACAACAATGCTTACTGAATTATGCGTCACATACCCAGAAATACAAGTGTTGGTCGCCCACACCAAGTCAACCATTATGTCAGGACATTTGATGCGTTGTTTAGAAACAATCTGTATCGCTTTTCACAACTTTGTGCATCTTCATCTAATTTTTTATCCGAACGCTTCAAATGCCTGATGCCTTTTACAAATCTTAGTTTTCCTCCACTGTTTAACGCTCCTGTATGACAGTGATCAACTGCAGTAGGTGTTGGGTCATTGTTGCGTTAATTGTTTCGGTGTATGTGTCTCATCAGTATTGTCGTTGCGTAGCAACCAAACTCTTCCATGTGCTTCGTGGCGCCTCATGATTTTTGCATTTTCTTGTGGTTTTTCTGTCACCTCCAACATACAGACGATGTGTGCAAACCAGACATGCCAAAAGTGAATATACATAACTAGTAAAACACCAAACGTTAAATCTTGCTTTAAATGCAGTGAAAACAAATGGCTGTCAGCCTCATGCTAAATGTCTCGCAATTTGAAACCTTTATCAAAACAACTTACACGCTTTTGTGCGCCACTGAGCATGGCCATCCGATTTATTTTTTTCTGTTGGCCGTTTGCGCCAAAACCAGAGCTGATGGTAACTTCACAAACATTTTTGAAAACATTGCGCATCCCCTGGCGCTGGCATGTTCATTGAACAGAGTAACTAACATTTAACGATGTCCACAGGAAAGAGCTAAGGGAGACAGATACTGCACAAAGGTTTTAAATTTGTATTTGATGAATACGTAAGTCCATTACACAAAGTCATTACTTTCGCAGTTGAGTCATACTGTGTCCGGAAAGTTGCACTACACCGCGGTCTCAGAGACTCCAAACAGCTGCAGCCAGCTCGCAATATAATGTCCATAAATGCATTGCCTTTTGCAGCCGCCCAGTTCGAGTTAGCAAGTGATTTTAATTGCAACGGAGAGAAGCGATTAGCACGGATCTTGGCTTAGGTTACTGCAAGAAAAGAAAGATTTAAGGTTGCATAGGCTGCTAAATAATATCTTTTTTGGCCTTTAGGTCTATTTCATTTCTAATCCAATTTTGTTTTATTGGCTAAGGACCAATTGTTTTCTGGGTGCGTGACTTGCAGCAACTTTATAAAGACAGTTCCTGTTTGAGACATAGTGCATCGTCCTTGAGGTGTTTGTTTCATTTATGTTCATTACATTCCGTTTTTCCTTGATCCTCATCTGCATATACTGTAGTGCATATGGCTATTTATGAAAACGGAATGAACCGAAAGTAGATACTGCTGATCATACTGATTAACAAAAATAAGTTTATTGGATGTTTTCGCACCCACATGCAGCATAGTTAAACCTACGGATATGTGGTGCCGATGCGAAGCACAAAACCCGTGATGGCTCTGACAAGCTAGCTTTGACACTTAGAACCACTTTTATGTTGCTGCAATAAGGTCCTACAGACCAATTTATAACGTTGTGGAAGGGGTGGGAGGTTGCGAAGGAACATATGTCATTTGCGCAGCAGTCCTCACCAAAGCGGAGTTGCATGCAACTGAAAAGGATCAGTAGGATGATAAAAATAAGGAAAAGTATGTTGCTGTGAGTATACACTGTTTTCTTCACGTAATGCGTTTACCCAGTGAAGTGAGATGAGATGTCAACAATGTGATGTACACAAACTTAAGGGGAAAAAAGAATTGCCTAAACTTGCCACAATAAAAGTGTCTGGAGTTCTCACGTACTTAGCAAGCATTGGGTAATATCGTGAGTTGAATTGCGTTTTTCAAGTCTTCGCTACGACCTGACAACGACGGGTCAGGGACCTTTTAGTAATGCGTAACGTGGCTTAACGGGCAAATCGGATCATGTTAAATAGAAACTGCTCTGAGCCTGTCTTCATTTTGGAAATTCACGACCGGGTATCTAACCTGACCTACCAGCTTTGGTGACGGGTGCCTAACCCACTGTAGTACCACTTACCGGTGAGCCACAAAAATAAACAGGTTTAGAAAAAGTCCTGCAAACACTTGTAAGATAAACGGAATTTGAGTCGCTGCTCTGACTCAGTCGTGGAAGCGGAGTTTCATATACTGTTCAGTGGCGATTGGAGACCAAAGACACCCCAATACGTTATGCGAGAGGCTAATGCAAAAATACGTCCAACATGTAGTAAACGCAACACAAGGAAATTAGATAAGTTATGACAATATTATCTTAAGTAGAAGCAAAGAAAAATCAATACAGAACCAATGCACTTGGTTAATGCGCCCAAACAAAGAAAGGAAAGTATGCCGACATTTAAATTTTCACCTTTGTACCCAGGTAATACTTCTCTTTCATGTTGGGCTGAAACAGTTCCCAAGAGTTTATTTTTTTAATTAAAGGTGTTTTTGACCAGATGACGTAACTTTACGAGCTTTAATTTTTCTGGTATTATACGGATGAACATGTGTGTTGTGCTTAAAATAAACATACATATCATTTAAAAGATGTAGATCCCAAAATGCAGTTTCTCGTAACTCAAACTTGTACATTGAAGTAGCAAGATGCTGAATAGATTTGCACACCTCATCCATTTAACATCAAGATCACTTCCATCTTTGCGGGATCATCAGGTGAAGTGATGTTTATCCATTCGTCAGTTGTCTTGTGTTTAACTTTTATATTGTTATTTCGGATGTAACACAAAGTATAGGTGCGCTTTGCTCAAAGACAGTTGAGTAACACTGAAAACCATTATCGTCCTTGTTTATGTGGCGACGAAAAAACTGAACTACAACTCTGATTCACTGTAGCGTTCGCAGTAGTGCTCGTGCAGCACTTTTTCACAGTATCCGAAATGTTTTTGCCAAACGCAACGTTGGTGAATGGTCAATGCTTTAATTTTTAGGCTAAACTGATTTGCTGATCTGGTTGCTATTTGATTTGCCAGAATTGTCAATTCAACCTTCCGTTGTTGTTTTAGGTCTATAAGTTTTTATAGGATCTTGCAACATACTTTTATTGTGCTCGTTATGCAATCTTGTATAGTTTCTTTGCTCATCGTGACACGATAAAATCGCATCAATCACTGTAACTAGAAGCTATTACAGAATTGTTAAATAGATAAATGCCTATCTTTACAGTAAACGTAAATCCAATTTCGTGCTAACAGGAGTGTCCAAGACATTTTCATGTGGTGGTTAAATAAAGTCTTATTGGAATAAGATTGCAAGTTCCTGATCAATGAGGTGTTGAGCGTCGACTGTGGCCGTCACTTTTTTGGCCATAGCTTGGCAGCTGCTATAGCTAGAGAGCTGTTCAAACCATCCACGGATTCAGCAAGTTTTCTAGTTTCGATTTAAAAAGCTTATTTGATTTGGGTGTGGGGTTTTATCTTGTTGACGTCACAAAGAGGGCATGTTTTTGAATTTTTGACCAACTTTACCAGGCCCTGGGGCCTGGACGCCAATCCAATGAGGCATTTTTTTGACTCAAAATTTTACTTTGAAACTAGACGATCATCCGCGTCTTTAGAGCCCTTGATTGACCTTCTAGCATGTCTGAAACCAGAATTATGACCCAAAAACCCCGTTTTGCACAAAAATCCAAAATTTGTAGAAAAAGCACGAGTCTCCCATTGGCGGCTTGCGTCACCGGCGATAACTCGCCAGCAGCTTATGCTAGAAAGCTATTCAAACCCTCGAAAGACTCGTGAAGTCTTGTAGTTTGTACTGAAAAAAAAAACCTTTTGAGATTTGCGTTTGGGGTTTTCGGCGGATGTCGTCAGGGTTGGGGTATGTTTTACTTTTTTTTGTTTTTTTATCACGTCATCGCCCAGACAATGAGCCGAAACTGTAGCTCAAACTTTGTATGGATCCAAGGCTGTAATATGAGTCTTCAGAGGCCTAGATCGACTTCCTGGCGTTTCTGGTGCCAAAGTTGTGGGCGAAAGACCCCAAATCTTGTAAGGATTCCCTAGGGAATTAGTGGGATTCCCTAATTAATTTCTGCTTATTTTGCCATAACTTTTGAACCAGAAATGCTAGAAAGTCCATCAAACCCCCTAAAGACTCGTATTGTAGTCTAGAATAAAAACAAATTTTGAGCCACAAAATCGGCTCGATTGGTTGACTCCCAGGGGAAGATGACGTCATCCACATGTAAACAAATATGCATCAACATCTTCTCATTATGTAAATATCAACAAAAAACCCGAGATCTGAAATTAAAATTTTTTTTTCAGTCTAAGCTACAAGTCTTCAAGAGTCTTTAGAGGGATTTAACAACTCTCTAGTCTATTCTGGCGGCGAGTTATGGCCATATACAAAATGGGTCTTATTCACCCCAGGTTGGAGTTTGTAAGGGTAGAAATTTTGACCACTTTTTGGTTTTTGTGGCATAATTTTGGCTCCAAATATGCTAGAAAGCCAATCAAAAGCTCTAAAGACTCGCATGATAGTCTAGTTTCGAAAAAAAACTTGAGCGAAAAAATTGGCTCATTGCATTGGCGCCTAGGGCCGGGTAAAGCAGGCCATAAAAACGCTAAAACACCCCCACTTGTGACGTCTCTCCGGGGTGTTCCCAGACCGGAAAATATTTTTTTCAGTCGGAACTAGAAGATTTGCTGAATCCGTAGAGGGTGTGAACACCTCTCTAGCTCTAGCAGCTGGCGAGTTGTGGCCAAAAGAGTACCGGCCACTATAGTGGTCGGCGCGGTCGTTAAAGGGTTAAAAAGTATAAAAATCATCGGCATGTATAGCCAGGGAAATGTCAACGCTCAAGAAGAAGGTGCGGTTTCATAAAACAATTGGCGCTTTGCAGTTTGGAGCGGTTCTTGCTTTCTGAAATTAAATAACCTGAGTAAATCATTTACCGGATGTCCATCAGCATCCTGATTCTCGAACCAGCATATCCCGATAACGCCATTGTCCGCACCGACCCAACGCGCACCAAACAGTCACTTTCTCCATACTACATGGGCGATCCGGATGCTCATGCTGGCTGAGGCTGAGCTCGAAAGCAGACGTGGACAACTAAATAATTCTAGTTTTCTAATTCGATGAATTATAGCGAAATGACGGTAATTCTAATCTAATTTGCAAAAAGCTTCAGTAGTCTAATTCTAGTTCTAATCTAATTTCCGGATTTGCTAAAAATGCTAATTTGTCCAACGGTATTTTTAAAGATGAACGAGAATGCATCCTCGTGCAAGGAAAGGGCAACAAAATGGTGACAAGTACCATGCCGCCATCCTATCACTTGAGCAGTGAAAATAGTAAAAGCTCGATCAATATATTTTCTCATTCACAACTGCAGCACAAACTATGTGGCCTTCAATGATTATTACGTCACATTGCCTATCCACTCACGCGCAGAAGTCACAATAGTCATCAGTAGGGCAAACAAAAGTCAATAAAGTCAAAAATTTTCTGCCGTTTCTAGAGTTTACAAAACGTCCACAAACCAAATTTCACGCTGATACCAATGTGGTCTTACAGTACTTGTTTTGCTGAATGCTCAATCCATCATGCATATAGTGATTCAACTTTATGATGTTTTCAGGTTTGACTCTATTGTAGTTATTTAATGTACTTATCAATATATCATGCCCAAAGTTAAACAAGTAATTTTTTTTTTTATTTCGAAGATTAGAGTGCACTAATATGCTTCTGAGTTAACCTCAACATCAAAGGCTAAATTATTTTGCAGATGCAAATGCAAAAAATTTATAGGTCAAACTAAAGTCAAAATTTGTAAATTATAAAGTCAAAATGTTAAGTTTTAGGTCAAAAAATTGGTTGACCTAGTCATCAGGTACCTACGACAGTCAGACAGCTATGATGTTTTAGGGCAGTGGTTCTCAACCGGTGGGCAGGCTTTCCCAGGGGGGCGTCAATAAACGTCCAGAGGGGGCGCCCTTACACGCTCTACAACATGGAAAGTTTGGTCAATAAATTTTCCAATAAATACATTTGATTTTACAACTTATTTAATATAAGGAGGACGTGAAACAAAGGACAATTACTTGAGGGAAGCGTGGTAGAAAAAAGGTCAAGAACCACAGTTTTAGGGTGTTGGAAAAGCGAACTTCGTTTCCCTCATCTGAAGACTGCTGCTCGAGAAATCCTGGGTATGACAGCGGCATCGGCTCCGTCGGAACAAGTCTTTAGCCATGTAGGCGAATTGTACAGCGCGAAACGCGCCAATCTTGGCGTAGGGTACGAATCTTTGCTCTTCACATGCTTATGAGAATGAATCCGCATTTGGGCATGAATTGAACTTGGATTAAAGTCGCTTTGATTCATGTAAATGTAATTATGATTATAATTTTAGTTTAATTTCTGTTTTTCGAATTTCCGCTAATTTTAATTCTAATTCAATTTGTGAAAGCTGAGTAAGCTCTAATTTTAGTTCTAATCCAATTTCAAAAAGGTAAAAAAAATTCTAGTTGTCCAAGTCTGCTCGAAAGCGCATATTCTATTTGTCACGTTGACATAAGGTTGAAATTTGCCTCGTCACTTCCTGTCTCCCTAAATTTGTCCAGTAGGCGCTTGGTTGGAGCGTTTTTGCCTGGAAAGCCCCTCCGAAATTGTTACTAAGTTTGGACAAGTGATTTCATCGCGAAATAAACCACTGTAATCTTAATCCTCTCCTGTGCGGAATATGTTGTTGTTTAATCCGTTGAAGCTGGGAAATATAACTTTTATGGAGCTTTAACTATAATTTACCTGTAAAAAAGAAACCTAGCTTACTTTTATATGAAATGATAACGATAATAAAATGTATACATTAACTATTGGACCACCCTGTGAGAAACCGGTTTATAAATTAAAAGTGTAAGGTTTATTTTAACAATTTTTTTCAACAAAACTTTTTGTTTCAGAAGTTTAACACAATAAGAATCGCTGTTGAGCAAATCAGTTGTTTTTGAACACAACCTGTTGTAGCAAAATAAAAACAAGGACAATATATTTAATACTTTCTGGACTTTGGGTATTGCACAGAAATGAAAAAGAACGACCACTTTTTATCATATATTGCGTATAGAAATCCATCTTGCTGTTTATTTAATGGAATCCTACAATTTATCGGACAGACGATTCTATTCAGCAACAGGATATTACAATTCTCTGGCGTTGACTTGATCAGCTTTAAATCACGATAAGATGTTCTAATGACAATGAACTGCCGGATGCATGCTTCTTTTTATCTCATTTCATAATTCCGTGATAATGCAGTTTTTCTCCGCAAATGAAAAATTCTAGCAGTTAGATTATAAAATTTGTTTGAAAATATTTCTTTTGTACAAATAAGAATTATCCCAAGTGTTAATTTGGTTTAAAGAGCGTTACTTTGACCTTAGAGAAATTGAAACTCATTAATTCAGGAGCGCAATATTTTCCTCTCTTTCTACAGCTTTAGTCAAAATTCAGATCCCATAGTGATATGCTAACGTGCTGCAAGCACATATTGTGCATAAACTTTGCTAAGACCACTAGTGCAGTCGATTTCGTTTACAAGCCATGTAAGTAGTTATTGTTGCTACAGACAATAGAATCTCTCATGAAAAGATTTAATTGATGCAAACCGGATTGGAAAATGGTTTTGCGATCCAGTGAAGATCTCGTGTTGAGTTAAAATGCGTAATTGCAAAATACAAAGAAGCTGTTTTGTTTTTCCTGTTTTCGTACTTGGCCGGCCAGGTTTTATTTGGAAAAGTGCAGCAGAGAACGAGAAACATAATAACTATGCGTTTCATACAATCGCAACGCTATCCTAATGTTGGTTTAAGATTTCAACAAAAACCCAACTCTTGCGCATGAACGCATCAAAATGTAAATAAACCTATTTAAATACCCATCTTATTTTTGTAGGCATTTCCTCAGGAGTGCTATCAAAAAAATCTGCTAGTGTAACAAACAAATATTAGACGTAGATATTGCAACATTGACGATCTTGAATGTCTTTATGGTAAGAAGGTTTAAACTCTGTAAATTGGCCATGAAAAGTGGTACAACTGCATCCTGGGCAGTCGTTGTTGGCCGTTATCTAGTACATTCCTGTGAAAGAACTAACCTCATGCACATAACATCAGCAATCTACTGTGAAAATAGGCCTGCAACCAAGAGGGTAACCAGATTATTTCCCCCCCACCAATTTTTTTCGTAAACATTTTGAGAGCGCCAAAAGTTTTTTCAGTTGTTAGGTAAAACAACAAGTTTCAGTCGTTTCGTCTCACCCCCGAAAATATCAGCTGGTTGTGACCCTGCACGTAAACATGAAATCTGCTTCAGCAGCTTCTCACAAATCAGAGTTTTTTCAAGGATATTGCGTAAGATACATTCAAATAATCAATTTAAAATCTAAAAATTACATGGTATTAAAATAAATATATGTTTCTAAGCTCTGTTGTTAAATAAAGCAAACGAACGAAAATAAAATAAGCCTATAGTTTGCGAAATAAAACAACGTTATCACAGTTTGACAAATGACTTTTTGTCTTTGAGACGAAGAACACTCGTTAGCAAGTAGCGGTTCACCAAAAGAACGCACCTAAATTTACAACTGAACGAATTTCACATTCGCGTTAAAATGTGGGCATCGGTACGTAAAAAATGAATGAGTTTTTTTCAAGCGAACAAATCTCACCAATAAAGGTTTGCGCAAGTGAACAAACATCAGCACAAGTAAGGAAACAACATTTCATGTGCTACTGCACTTGAATCAAACCGATCACGGGTAGATTGTCTGTTTTACTTCGTCCCGACACCACGCACAGCATTAACTTTGAGCTGCACGCCAAGAACAAAGGTTTGCAAATGCTTTGGATTCCTCGTGGCAAGAAATCTTTAAAGGTTGCTTGACCATTTTTGACGTCTACAGCAACAACACGGTCCTTCTTCGGAATGCACCCAATCAACTGCGATTGATGCCCGTAAAAAGCAATTCCTTGAAGCCCTTCGCGGTCTTTGTAAATCTGCAAGCAAGTCTACGTGAGTTTAGGGTGGTTGCAAAATGCTTTTGTTTGTTCCAGCACAGATGATGATTAAAATTGTTGACAGTGACAGGTGTTGAGCTTCCAACAAAATGTCAAGAATGTGAATTAGTTAAGATGCGAAGAGAGTCGCAGTCGTTAAATGTGAAGAACGCCACAACGAAGAACGTGGAAGTCGTTTTAACTGACTAACCTCGCATCCGCTGTTTGTATGCATGTCACACAGGAAAAACAAAAAACGCTTTCTTCCCACATTTTTTGAATTCTTGCGAACTTGACAAGACCCTTTACTTTTAGTCCTGCGTTTCGATTCTATTGTCTTGAAACATAAACAAATTAAACAAACGAATTTACAAAACAACCGCTTGCAATGCATTTGGCCCTCATTGCAGTTTGATCTCATGTGTCACATTCAAGGATCGGTGGCCAACTATGGCCCACCACGTATGTACATGTGAATCACAAGGGCATAAAAATTGTATGAAAATACGTTTACGTGCTTTACAATATACGTTAACAGTCAACCTTATCTCCCACAGAGCATCGTGCAATATATACCCACTGCAGGGCTTAGTGTATTCATTTGCTTTTTTTAAATGCTACATCTGCCACTGATGTTCTCAGCAGCTTGCGATTGTTGGTTGTGTTATAGCTGATAATCTATATAACAAGGGTGGACAAACTTGAGTGGAAGGGTCAACTGCAGAAAAGCACCAGCGAGCGACAAAGTCAGTTTGTTGTATCAATACAAATATGCTAAAGAATGCAAATTTTGCATAAAATGACCTACAGAGTAATATCGAAACAAACACACTTCGTATTATTTATCAATATTAGGTTTTTCTTTTGAATCTCCGAAAATGCGGACAATTCGTTGTTAAAGTTGTGCGAATTTATTCTTACAGGTTTTCGTTTGTTAGAGTGGCAGGATGTTTTGATTTTACGAACTTCATTCCAGAGAATAAAAATTCACAGCAACATGACGTGCTAAATGCAGAGTAAAGACTCGTACACTGGTCTTTTAATTTCAGGGTATTTACTTTCTGGAACCTTTCGCCAGAATTCAACTGCAGAGTGGAATTCACTGAAATTTTTTAGAGGCAGATCTTCTTGCATTTTGGTCAGTTTCAATCTAAAGAAGACAAGTGTGTGACAAAAGGTTGGCGAATTGGACAGCCATCGCTGACTACATTAAAGTTAAATGGATTTAAAGAATGCAAAGCATGGTTTATACTCTTGCAAATGGTCAAATCTGGGTTGGAACTCCTCAAGCAGTCTTGCAATGTATTGTCGTATTTTTTCATTTTGTGGTCTGCAATTGCCTCTTCGTGAAAAACATTCTTTCTCACTCTGACATTGGAAAATGACAGAACGATTTTCATAACATTTCTCTTTGATCACTTTTAATTTGTCTTTGTTATCCAATCGCGTAGACCAGTGTGGTCCAACTACTTTTGACCTACGGGCCATTTTACGAAAACGTGACAAGCCGCGGGCCACTTTCAACAAAATGATGTACAAAACAACAGATTCACATTCACAAGATGTAAAATTGAAAAGGGAAAATAGGTGAGTTAAGTCAGTGTGTCATTGATCATTGAAATTATTACACAATAGCAACAAGCAATTTATTACAAATTTCTATCAGTGCGATGCCTGTGGCGGAGGCTTCTCTGACACTGTCATTCCTTTATCAATACCAGTGTTTGTGGTAGTCGGAGACTATATCGTCCAGTGTTTCGTCTGCCATTCTACTTCTGTATTTAGATTTGATTTGCTTCACGGTAGAAAATGTACTCTCATACACGTATGTGCTTCCAAACATCGAGCGCATTTTTAGTGCGAAATCTTGCAGTTTGAGAAACCTATTTTTGCTGACTAATTTCTAGCAGCTCTCTACACTCTAGTCTAACGCCATTAATGTTGTTCATGATCATTAATAGATGTCACGCTTATTGCTTGTTCTAATTAAAATTGCCTGCTGTAACAAATACACAACAATCAATACTAAGAAAGCTCGCGGGCCTTAAAAATTCTGTCAGTGGGCCACATGTGGCCCTCGGGCCTGTAGTTGGACCACGCTGGCGTAGACTCCTTGGTAACTAACCTTACGAACTCGTGTAAACACATTGACAAATGAAACAAACATTAAATATGAGGCGACAACTCTCTATCAATTTGAGATACTGCTATTCGGCGAGAAGAGCCACACAAAACATGTCGGCGAGCGGCGGTTTGCCCACCATTGTTCTATACACATTTATACTCTCGTAAGTGACAATTGATAGCAAATCGTGATGTAGACATGTCCCTCGGTGGAAAACGTTTGACACACCTGTAGTAGACAGTTTTTAACAGGGCTCCGATTTAGTAATTTCTAATAAACCCAGACTGTAGATGAAAAAACATTTATCTTCCACAAAAACTCAGAAATGTTAATTTGCGAAAAGACATAATGAATGCAAATACATGAGGTGAAGCAGTGATTGAAATTCTGATTACTTGTAGTTCCTCTTCCAAATTTTCGTCTGCAGCCTGAACACATTTTATACCTTCGTAAAAGTTACAACTGGCTGCTTGAGAACAAACCGTGATGTTGACGTGTCGCTCGGTGAAAAACGTTTGACACACCTGTATTTCGATTACTTTTCCGTTGCTCAAAACGTTTTATATAATGCTGGTGACATACGCCATTTATGACATCTCTCACTAATTCAGGCTTAGGTGTCCAATAGCCGTTTTGCTGGCTTGTTGAAAATGCTACACCGTTTCCCTAGCAGTATCGATTTTAGCGAGTTTGTTTTTATTTTAACATGATTCACAAGTGAAAATTTTCTTTCTAGTGATACAGTAAACCGTGGCAAACCATAGGCGTAAATCTGTTCATTAAATCATGAAGTATTCCCAACTCCGAGATATCTAAGCAGTCGTTGATGTTACGCAGGTAATACCAGGAATCAGGAATGGATTTATTGGACAAGAACACATCTTTAAACTATCGATATAGCCTCCAGCTGATGTTCAGGCACAAGGTGGAGAAAATGTAGGGGAACATTTGCTATTGAACTTGGATCTTTTGTGAGACCTTGAGCTGCAACGGAACTTAAAATCTCGAAGTTGGCAACAGATCCTTGTTCCAATGGAAATAATTTTTAAATTTGAATGCACAGGGCAGCCATGAAATTTGAACATTCGTTCTAAAAGATTGTTTCATCAATTTCCTCAGCTGGCATCTGAGGCAATGTCCTTATATGCACACGGCATGCGTCCTGTGCGTTTTTTGGGCGCATGCGTCTGGTATAGTCTGCGTTCGAGTACAACCTGTTTCTGTATTGACGCATCAGACTCACTGCCCAAGGTTCGGGAAAGAGCGGTGATGTGATGTACTCGTAGACACACTGTTTTGTACAAAGGTAAGGAAAAAGATGAAAAACGTCTACAAACCAAATATTACTGTTTTTTTTTATACCTGAGACACAGTGGATTTGCGAAAGATCAATTTGCAATCTAGTCTGCGTCCCCCGTGGAGATATAATCATACAGAAGGCCCAGTGCGGCAAGCTACTAAACTACTGTAGGCTACAATTTGCATGACCCGGCCTACCTGATCGGTGATGTTGATTGAAGTTTTTGTCGCAAGCCGTGATTTGTGGGACTTGCTGTCATTTACTGTAGACCATTGTAGCCCAGAACCGTCGCCAGAAAGTTTTCAACAGGGGGTTTGCAGTTCTGCGGGGGGGCTTTGCGTTTGTTTGGGGGGGCTTGGCATTTGAAAATTAACCAAAACTCATTTATAGTGTTTCACGTTTCAATTTGGGGGGCTTAGAGCTTTGTTTTGGGGGGATAAGCCCACCAAAGCCCCCGTGGCGACGAGACTGTTGTAGCCATTGGGCAAGGTCATGTTAAATAATTTTATTTTTGCAGTACTCGAACTGTAATTGAAAGTAAAATGTGTGACTCAGAGGAACCTTTTTCAAAGTGGGGGGGCACAAGTGCACGTCAAAAAACTATGGAAAAATTTTTTCATTAAGCGATTTACTTTAACAAAGGACCCGATACAAATTGTGTTGCTTAAACTTATTATTTAAGCAAAATTCGAAATGTAAAACTGCGGGCCAGGCCTCCCAGCAAAAAGTGGTGGCCTAGGCCCATGCGATCCCCCGGTTCCGCCACCCCTGTTGTAACTGTCAATTAACATTTGATGAGTTTTTTTCAGGCAAGACCCTTGCTACATAATTCGTCACGTATGGAGTACAAGAATGATAAAATAATGGATAACATTTCGGAAATATCACAAATTATGCAAACGTATGGTAACAGGTTTGGCTATCTTACCAAAACAAATTCAAGGCTATTGCTGTTTTTTTCACTGCTGATTTTTTTGTATGGGACTCTGTGTGACATTAATTTTATCTATTGTCCATACTGCTTACATTTTTCGATACTTGGCTCCTCTAGAAATAAAACAAATGGTTTGAAGCAATGCCATTATGACAATGGAGATAAGCCTACACAAATCTCATTGTGGCAACAAATCATGCAAATTTTGCGTAATGTAACATTTTGTTCTCTTACATGTGGACAGCATTACTTTTTAAACAATTTGTGAGGCATTTTACAAAGCAAAATTTAGCTATTTACGTTTCTTTTGAATGCACGAAATGTAAAGATTTTAAGTGATGCTTTCAGCAATCATTTCAAGGCTTTGTACAGTGTATTGCAAAAGGACTTGTGTAGCTTTGTTCAAAAGTATGGTGTACAAAATTTAAAACACCTTAACAGTATATCACATGTGATGTGAAAACTTAGGGAAAACACAGTGTTGCACTGCAGAACATCAACCTAATCACCGACTTCAGGGTCTCAGCCATCCATTTACCCCAGGGGCCTCAAATTCAAATTGTTCCGTGGGCCACATGAGGACTTACAAGGTAACCCACGGGCCGCATTATGACGTTGACGCAAAAATAACGGTACTTGAACTTAAATTTTACATCTTATTTCCTGCGAAAGGTATCATGAATTAGGCAAATCGTTTCTAGCCGTCTACGTTCATATTAATCAAATCTAGTTGTGCATGGAAATCGTGTTCACTCCCTAGCTGAGCACTTTCAAACACCGGTGGATAAACTAACGTAAATGTCATTCATTTTCATGCCTGCTTTTCCTCTTGGGAGAGTCGCGGGAGCAACAGCCCCAGAAGGACTTGGAATACCTCGCGATCAACAGCAATTTCAGATAGTTCTACTGGCTCCACACCATGATGGGACCAAGCAAGGTCGGAGGTGTCGTCAATCCAACTGGTCTTTCGACGACATCTCGGTCGCTTTCCCGTGGGTTTCGCCAGCAGGACATGCCTCACCAGTCTTTTGTGGGGCATTCTGGATTCATGGCGGAACTAACGTAGTTGCGTTCTCTCGATTCAGAGAATTCAAAAGAAAAAAAATTTTAGTGGTTCGACATTCAGGGCTCTCCGAATTTCACAGCTTCGCAATTTGTCGAGAAGTGTCACACCAAAGGCGTAACGAAGGGGGAACAACGCCCAAGCGCCGAATCACGGGGGCGGGGCGGCGAAAAGTCCTGATATTGTCGCAATTTTTTTCTTCAATGCAATACATTTACTCCCAAAAGATCTTAGGTTCAAATATGGAGGCGCCAAACTTGTTTCTTGCCCCGGGCGCAATCTAACCTCCGTACGCCCCTTTGTCACACCGTGGACTTTTCGCAAAAATCTTATCTTTGGCGCTTACACCTGAGTTAATGTTCTTTCGGTCATTACCCAGGATTCACGACCATAGGTAAGGATCGGAACAAAGACCGATTTGAAAACTGACAGCTTTCCGGTGTTTGAAAGCTTCCGTTTTGTGACTACAGAGCGATAAAACTCACGCAGCAACCGGTGTATAAATCTCCTCGTTCCGCTTTCTGTCACTCGTAAAACCACCCCTAGGTACTTGAACTTCTCCACCTGCTCCAGTGTATTGCCGCTCACTTGCCGCATACATTGCCTTGGTTTTGGATAGAGAGACATAGTACCTAGGGATTTTTAGTGCTGATTTCATTCCGGCTCGGTCGCACGCAGCTGAAACCCGATCGAGTGCATGCTGAAGATTGTTGAAAAGATGCTAGCAGTAACAAATCGTCTGCAAAAAGTAAACGATTGATCCTGCAGCACCCTACTCTGACACCCTCGTCGACTCGNCTCGGCTGTAACTGTCTATCCAATTCATGTAGACCAGTGGTTCTCAACTCCGGTTCTGAGGGNCGCATTCGGCTCCTAGGCACNCTTTGTGNGGCCCTAAGCTGTCTTTCAACAAAACGTCTAATATTTTGTGTAACAGACTTCGTTCTTCTATACAACAAAACATGTCAATTGAATTGTGTTAAAAAATTTTAGTGAGGCTCTCCAACAAAATTGTAAGTCTGGATTTGGTTCCCTTCAGCGAAAAGGTTGAGAACCACTGATGTAGACTATGAAAAGGAGTGGTGGCAGCACACACCCTTGTCGGAGTCCAACACCAACGGTGAACGGTCATGATTAAACTCTCCCGACACGGACACAAACTTCTGAGTAGGAATACAGTGACTTGACGGCCATGCAATAACAGGCGGCCGTCAGCACCGTA
>JGI24021J15306_10004122_pt1 | contig 16758 bp, 7 predicted proteins | sample Ectturendosymbi1_FD_15306 | JGI IMG/M metagenome (IMG submission 15306) | reverse complement strand
CATTTCTGTATGTAAACAACTTACTGCATTCGTTTATTTAATTGCTTATAGGCAGGCGAAATGTCACTCTAGCTGGTGTTATACCAACTCCCTTTGAGTAGTCATGATTGCGATTATATCTGAATTGTAAATATGACTTTGAAGAATTTGTATTTAGTTGCAAAATGTCGATAATGATTTAATTTGCTTGCTGATGATAATGAAAAATCATATGTTGATGGTGATGAACTGTTGGATCTTGGATCATGTTTGTAGTTTTTTTAAATAAAACTTCTCGTTGATTTAAGTATGTTTACATTAAAATGTGAGCATTTAAGATTTCTGCAAGATTTCATAGTCTGACCGAAATGACCCCAGACCGAAACGGCTCAGACCGAAAAGTCGCGTACCCGTCTGCAGCAGCTGTAGAAAACAAAAACATGTTCAATGGCGTTATAGGCGTGCGGAGTTAATAGGCGTCCTGCTGTGCAATCCGGGCCTAATGTAAAGTTTTGCACCTTTGCGCTTGCCGTTGGCCAGCCATACTGGAAGTAATTCATGCCTAGTGAAAATTATCATGAATTGTTAGTTGTACCTTGCAGTATCTATTATCAACGGGAGCTTTCCGAAGATACGCACTGTAAAAATTTGTTTAGTGACTGAATAAAATTGTGTATTGGTGCACCAGTAATTCTAACTATTTTTGTTTGCTGATCTGGTGTCATTATGCCGCTTTAATTCAAACTGCGGTTGCTGTAAAAAAACGTGCATTCTATTGCTTTAGTTCAGTGGTTCTCATTCTTTCATGGTCCTTGGCCACCTGCCTAGACCTCGCAATACATGTGCCCCCTAACCTTCAATCAAAAAGGTTAGAGAGCTAGTGATGCTTACGGTACGTCGGCGAAATTTACCTATACTTTAAGATATTAATGTCTGATCCTTAGCTGTGAACGGATACCATTCGATAGACAGTGCTTCAATGAAAATGTGAATTTCATTTCAACGTATTTGCGTTCTATTTATTTGCCGTGCTAGACGGGTAAGCCGGCGAAGACCTCCGCTCGTGGTTCCGCAGCAAACGCCCCGGGCCCCCAATTGAGAAAGTGTGAGTTAGTCCGTCACTTCAGTCCAGGGTTACTACCTCTTATTACAACAGATATACCAAATCTTCTGTAAAAATAAACCAAATCCACGTAACAAAAAAAACCTAAAATATATTGTGTGTCACTGGTCATGGTTGTTCATAAACAATGAAAAACTTCCAAAGCAATAAAAATGCAACTCTACCTTGTAGACAATTCAAATTTTGAGCTGTAATTTTTTTGTAAAGACAGTATTACACTGCAAGTAATACAGCCTGGAATAATAACAATGGATGGCAAGGTCGTATGGTAGCGATGGGCGAAGCAACGTAGTGTTGTACGCAATATACAGTAAAACAATGAACTTCAGTTGTTTTTCAACCTATGTCACAGTCACATGGTAATATAAACATAACCTTAGATTTACATAAACTATCAAAAGGTTCATAGAAACCATCTAGGCACGAATATCAAATTTCCAATTTGCCACAGAAGGAATACACAACACACAACGAACATACATCGGAAGCACAGTGCTTTATTTTACGCTTTGCTATATAACAAATGATTTAACAGCAACCGCAGACTCAACTAAATAAAAAAAATTATATACCAATACCAAAATTTGTATACCAGTTGACAACACTGTCATCCACATCCACTACTGTCCGGGCCTAGCTCAGCAGTGTCAATAACCGTTGTGACGAATAGTCGCCATTGTGATCTGTGAAAGCCTCATCATTTTTAAGAGCATTTGGTTTCGCTTGCTTGTTTTATTTTTACCTGTTTTGTACGCACTCGAAACTATTTAAGAATGTTCAAAATGATGCGTGTCGTCAGCGTGACTTGTTTTTTGCAGAAATCAATCCTTCATCGGATCCCAGGTAAGTCTGATGTTCCTCATTTCCTTTCGTGTTATATGACAGCTAGGATTGTTCTGTTGCCTTGACATTCCCGGTTTTTCGCTAGCACCACTGTTGTACATGCGCAGCAATTTGCTTACCACAATACCAGGCTTTTACCGATAACCTTCGTTTGATTTTTGATGAAAGACAGCAATTTGTGAGCGTTCATCAACTGTGCGCGTAATTTTTTTAAGATCATCGTTTTTAAGAAATCAAGAGTGCTTAGCAACAACGCAAAAACCATTGATGTGGATGAAACCATGTTGATTTGTTAAAATGTCGGTTTTTGTGTTGCTGATTCTCACACAAATTTGACTTCCTAGTTTAGCCCAGTTTAAATCTTTAACAACGAAGTTGGCGTGTTTTGAAAGCAATGGAGAGTTCGTAGAGTCTCATCTGCTCTCTTGTTTAGCTCGAGCGTACACATTTTGTTAGATGCGCTCCTAAACATGCTGTGTCAACAGTTGTCTTACTGACATGCTTGTTGACGATTGCAGCCGCCTTTCAAAGTGTTCGAACCGCCCCCGACGTTGAACGAGATGCTGAGGCTGAAGGAAAACCTTTGGAAGGAGCAGTACTTAGCGAACTTTGACGCTTGCACAGCCGAGTTTAAGTTAAACAATGCGAATGTTAAACTGTCTCCAGGGGTAAGATATTACGAACGAGTTGAGTGACCTGAAATAGTTAGCCATCAAGTGTCACGCCAGTTGTCAAGAGCAGCACATCTGTTTTTGCAGTCTTCTTCAATAAACGGTTTCTTAATATAACTTCAGTGGCAGGCGTTTAGTGTAGATCGTTACAGTCGAGAGCGTAAAGTGTTGCCTCAGCTTTTCGTCGACTCCATTTTGCAGCCGGCACGGCACGGTCAGCGTGAACCATGGCAAAGGGCACCACCACTGTGTAGTGTTTGTGCGTATGAGGTGTTAAGGTAACGACCCGGAGTGAAAGGAAATTGAGCCGGTTAATTTGTTCGCATTTTTCATCTGCCAACTTAGTGCCGGTTGCTGGTCAGTATGAAGGCTGGAAATGTTAAATAAGAATTTTGGTTTCGACTGATGTTGCAGGTTTACCACGGTTAATTTATCGTGTAACTACTGAAAATGTAATGGCGCAAATCCATTTAAAAATTTGCCGTAGTTTTTACATTGTTGCAACGATAGCTAGTGTAATCTGTAAATACTTGCAATCTCTGGAGTGTTGGTGATGCATTTGTTTCAATCTTACGTAGTCGATGCCCATCAGTGCAATAGGAAGTGAGAGCCTTGCACACCTTCGACAGCAGCCTGTTTCCACGTCTTCCACGCCGTCATCCCACATGGGAATGCCCGGCCTAAGTGAGTCAGCGCGTGGTGTTGATGCAAAGTTTCCGCTTTAAGCATTTTGTTTTGTATTGAATCTGTAGTCGCGTGAATAGTGTGGCTTGCAAAGCTTACAAAGCTAAATGACTGTGTCATGTGCTAGAAGATGTAAAACAGCATTGACGAAATCTATGTGAAAAACTTACTTTGCTTTCACACTGGACCAGGCCTGTAGCCAGGTTTGAAGGTTTGGGGGGACAAGGTTTTTGTTTTCATATATGTATAATAAATGTAATAAAAACTTTTCTGGGCACAACAAAATTTGAGGGGGCACTGCCACCGAATGCCACCCGTGGCTACGGGCCTGCTTCGGACCGACCTACTGCATGCTTTTATTTAAATTAAAAAAGACGTAATACACATACACAAAGAACGTGCTTCATGCACAAGTTGAATACCTAGTTACCATGTTGTGTACACACTACACAGTGCAGCAATTTAGGATCGTTTGGGGTGTTGCCAATTTACTTCCGGTAACAATAATTTACCTCACCGAGCTGCGTATTTGCAGATGCCTTCAATTTAGATCAATCAGAGTTTCCCGCTTTGGCGCAAAGAACAAGGCCCATAGGTTCACAACCGGCGACAGCTAGTACCACGAAAGCTCCTTATGGTATGGCGGTTTAGTACGCTTCCGGTTTTCGCTGCTGGCAATGACGTGTGCATGCTTGACGTTGTTTATACATGAACTTGCTTGTTGTCATGGTGCTTGCGCTCTGTTTTGTTCGTCGTACGTGGCTCATTACCAGAACATTAAAACATGACCTGGTTGATTTTTTGCAGTCGGTTTGGCTGCTGTTTCAGTGTTCACGTTTCATATATAGTTCTGCTCGAGAACTAAAAGTTTCCTATGTGTCCACTTAAACTAATGGGTTTCCTCCATAAATGTAAGTGTCGAAATTGCACGCGATGTCGGCGCAACGTTGCTAAACGTCGTTTGTGTGTACAGTAGGGATGCTGAACAAGCAGAACGAACATTCGGAATTTCAAATACACAACGAAGACTTCCCAGCTCTTCCCGGCGCTGCTGCCATGAACGTTATGAAAGCCGTGTGTGAGTGTTTCAATTATTTCTGCTGCAAGCCGCGAGCGCTTACCCGTTGCTTCTGCTTAAAGGTTTTCAGTAAGATATACTAGTGGCGTGTAAATGACCATGTATCCTGCAGTCCCCTGCCCTTTTTGGTCGTCGGCCACTCTGCAGTGCCGTACTGTCTAGCAGCTAAGCATACAGTGGTGACGTTACTTTTCCAAACTATTGTAAGCCAAAGGAATTGTATTCTAAATATTTTATTTTGAGTAAATTTCAACTGTAAACTTGAAGGCGCCACCTGCCACGTGGACGGCTTTCGCGAACCGTGTTTTGGTAACTACTAACGTGGGCAGGCGAATGTACCCCCCTTCAATGTTATGTGCCGCTCTGTCACTACTGATCTATTTGCAGTTCCAGAGCAAGACGGCAGAGGAGACGAATCGCAGTCAAAGTTTGTAAGTTCTCCGATCAACCGCTTCGTTGTGTCGTGTGCAATAGCTTTGGCGTGAAAATAATTGTCCTGCCGGAAGTGTCGTTTTTGAAACCACCTGGCGCTGCGATCATTCGCTCGCGCATCAACTCCAAACTGACGCCAGCCTGTGTGGCGTGATCGTCCGATGACTGATTTGTTTGTTCATGCCAGGCAGACTTTTTAAATATCATTGTGAAAGTGGAACACCTGTCGTCTGTACCATCTCATTATGCAGTTCTAATATATTTAAAGCTCCTACCCGACACCTAACGCCTGAAGCCATGTCTTCGTGATTGTTTCAACTGCCAGAATTCTTACACGGTGCATAGTTTGCTGCCCCGTTGTGTGTATAATCCTTTTCGGAACACTTTCGCGGCCGTAGATGCATTTGCAAGTCGAAACGAACGATTTTTAAAACTCGTAATCGTTGCTCCTGACGTGAATTGTGCCGCATGACATAACAGCGACTTTTAAATCACATAGTGCTTTCGCAGCGGAACCTCATGCATCATCGCTATTGAAAAGTGTGTCTCTATGTTTGCTTTGCTGCTGAGGCTGGCAAGACCGCTTGCTGAAGAAATCATTTGAGATTGTTCGTATAACGACCAGTTTGATCTCCTGGGCGCACTTGCCGCCTTCTGGTTTTGACTCTTTTCGTCGCTTTCTGCCTGTTGTTGAAACTTTCTCAACGCGCCACCGCGTTCATGAACATCTTTTGCAAACAAACGACAGGAGCTGTCGGTTTTATTTGTACAAACATAAATTTTGCAGAATCCACTCGGCAGTCTGCAGATTGGTGGTGGACCAGGTGGGTGAAGTACTTTCGAATTGTGGTTTGTTTTCCCCTCAGCTGTTTTATGTTGCAACACTTGTAAATATGCGCTTGTCTGTTAATGTTTGTAGTGATAATTTCCCAATGTTAGACGATAAACGCTACTTAAAGGCGTAAGAACAGAATACGTCTTGTATCTGAAACGAGAATACCTCCTGTCCCTTGAGGAGGAAATTCTTCATTGGCTCGTTATTTGTATGTTTTTTTCAGGGCGTTGTAACATAAATTCGACTTGTACACGTACAGTATATGCATAAACTGCTCAGTGAGAGAATACTTGTTAGTTTGATTTGCAAAGACTGTCTTGAAATACATGCGACATTTTTTTTATATTTTCACGGCCAGGCTGTTGCAAGTTGATTAGTAGGTCCGGTCCGTTCGGGTAAACCACCTCAGGCGACATTTCCTTAATGGTGAAGACCCTATTATGTGTTCTGCCATACTCGCGGTATCCCAACCAAGGATTGTATTATCTCTTAGAATGACTTACTTCCGAAGCAAATGTTGTTACGTCGCAGTTAACTGCGCACTGCGTCTGTCTTTCAATATGCATCGAAGGCATAATAACAGTACATGATTTGCCGACAGCCGATCATGGCCTAAAGTGAAGGACCAGCATAGTGCTCTTAGCTCTTGATAGTAAATGGGGGATTGCATGGCTGAGTAACGCACTGCAAACATTTTTTTAACCTCTCAGGAAAGTAATTCATTCTCCTCTTTTTCGGGGAGCGGAAGAAAACGCGCGAGCTGCAGGTTTTGTTACTCATGCGTTTTTTAATGCTACAGGCGCAAACGACAAGACGAATGCCAAGCAATCGTCGAACTCTTTGGGTCAACAAAAGGGAATACAGGTGCGTAGCGCTTCGACGTCCACCCTTGCGTGAGTATGCAAATAAGCGCCTGTTTTGGTTTGCTAATCTCCAATAACGGCGTAACGATCGTAGTCGACTCGCGAAGTTTCAGCGTTGGCTGCAAAAGCTGTTACTGTCCGTCGCTGCTGGTCAACAACTGCACAGATCTGCCGATATCTTTGATCACTAATTCCTCCCTGTGCATCTGCTGCGTTCGTCAGGTGTTCGACTGCGCCGACGTTTTTTTCCGGCACCTTGCTGGCGACTGTCGGGTTGCGAGGTCGCTGGCGCGATTGGAAGAAGGTCGGCGTTGCATTCGCCGATCGTGTGGCTGCCAAGAATCGTGGACGGGCAAAAAACGAGTTAAACCAAAGTCGCAAACTTGTGAAGTTTTAATTTATGCGCCATAATGTGTGAGTTGTATGACGTAGAAAGGAAACGAATGGGAGCAAAATGTTCAAGTGAGAATGCCGTTCCGGTTATGAAATGAATAACGTGCCCCGTTGTGTTTGCTCGGTGGTGGTCGAACCAATTGAGAGGGATAGTGTGTTCATTTGCTTGTCCGATTTGTTTTTATGTGTCATGAACGTTTTTTTCATAAATTGTTTCAGAGCTCTTGTATTCGTTGCTCAACAGCTCTGCCCTCTTTCAGATTCTGTTGGTTCGTATTTTATCTGCTGCTTTCGAAAAGTTCTGTTTTGTGTGAACTCGTTGTTTACTCGGCTCCAATTGGCTGTTGTTGCTCTTTTTTTCAAAATTTTATATATCATATTTCAATGACCTGCGCACTGTTAACACCCCATCAGGAGGTTATGCAAATGCATAGTAGCTTTTTTCGACGATCATGAAAACTTCATGAAAAAAAAAACGTTTTGTTTTTTTGTCTGTCGCGTGTTTTTGTCAATTTCGTTTCCTACAGAGTTCCTCATTGGTAACGAGCATTAAGAGATTGATGTTTTGTAAAACCGAATCGCGAATGCCTCTTCAAGAAACGCTGGTTGTGCTGAAGATATGAAATTTGTTGCATGTCGCCCATAGTGGAATAGAATGAGTATCCTGAGAGTTGAATTATGAAAGTAATGGTTTGCGCTTGTCGTCGGCTCTTTTGTCTGTCGTGTTGATTTCATTTTAAAGAAGGCATTTTCCCAAGTGCCCAAGGCAGGGTTGAGAAAAACCCGTTTTTTTTTCAAAAACCCAGCCCACATGTTTTTTGGGTTTTTTAAAAAAACGGTTATTTTTGGTTTTTTGAAAAAAAAACAAGATTTTGTTCTTTTTTTAAAGAAAACAAAAAACCCATTCTGAATTGTTTTTATTCCATCATGCAACATCACTATTTTCAGAATGACACAATAATAACTTGTTATACCTATTATGGCATTCAAAATTGAGGGTAAAGAAATGTACCCCATCTTTGATTTCGCAATGTGTTGTTGGTCAGTTCACTCCTGAATGGTAAGGCTTGGCAAGCATGCGCACAGCAATTAGAGAAAAAACATTCCCACACAAACTCTGCAGTTTCACGTCAAGTTTGTGTGCATGCCCTGCCAGTTCAGCATCTATTGAGTGTATTTTTTCGATATATTATTTGGTATGGTCCAAAATCAGAAAGTTTATATGTAGAGAAGGCAGAAAAAAATGGTTAAAATATACCGAATGGTCAGAGCTAAAGAAGATAACCATTAGAATTTACTCATACTGTTCGATTTATTCTTCTCTTTTTTTCATGTCCTTTCAATTTCGTTGCTGTTCGTTCTGTTTGATTGAATAAAAATTACAGGTAACTGTACAAGTGGCCTATTTTATTTTTTACTTCTCAGTAGATTTTTCAAAGGAAAGTAAACAGTGGGTTTTATTGTTTTTTTAAGTGGGCTTTTAAAAAAAAAAACGAGTGGTTTTTTTTGGGTCGTTTTTTTTTACAACAACCCTGGCCCAAGATGGAGCCTGAAACTGGGCGGTGTCGTTTTGCGCGTAGAGCGGTAGATGACCTACTGACGTTTTCACGAACCGCGCTCCATGTTTTGTCTTCATTGCCTGACGCAACAGCAGAGATCGTCATTTGGCGGGTCACGTGATCTTCAGGCTCCACCTCTTGACAGTCGACCCACTGGGCCTTGATTGGAGTTTCCTGGCGCAGGCAGCGATAAGCGTCATTACAATTTGCTGCGTGTGTTTGTTCGGACTCCGTGCAAAATCGTTACAGCTCGCCGAAAACAGATCCGCGCGTTAAGCACCGCAGAGTTTTAGGGAATTAGCTGCGGTCGATTACCATGTGTTGATGCACATTGTTGACGTAGTCATGGGTCGGTATGCCTGGTCGCAACGCGCTGATGATGATTTCGCGTCATTCGTGCTTGTTGGCGAGTAACCCCCCAGGTTTACCTCAGAAATTTGCGAAACTTTGTTTTTAGGCTCGTTATACGCAAAGGACAGGTGTTGATGTAAAATCGCCAATTGTTTTCACGTGAATGTCACATTTGGAGTTTATATATATATATATATATATAATGCCTTGGCTAGATTTTGTAACTGACTTTGACGGTGTAAGATCAGTCTGATTTGCAGCAACCTTTAAATTTTGCTTGTTGGTTGTATCGATTCCCAAGTCCAGGGTGATTTTTTGTAATTCGAACTATGATGCATCAACCATGTTCTCGTGTGAAAAACAAGCACTTAAATAGTTGTATAATCGTCAAACTACATGATGACGTTAGTTTGCATTTATCTCAAAGGTATTAAAACGTTACAAATGAATGTTCAAAATGAGCTTGATAAAGTCGATACTTAGATGAAGTTCAACAGATTATATCATTAAACTATAGTAAAACAGCTTATATGATATTAACTGCAACACGTTCTCCATACTGTAAGTTTAAAATTTGTATGAATGGTGCGAGAATACAGCAAACTGGCAGTATTAAGTATCTTGGTGTTATAATTGATCATAAACTTTCTTGGAAATCCCTAATCAGTAGCCTCTGGGGGAACTTTCTCAAGCCTGTGGCGTAGTGTGTAAAATTAGGCATTTTGCTGATATGAAAATATTGCGTTTGATCTAAGGCTCTTTCATTCACGTTTACACTACTGCATAATTGATTGGGGACGAGCAGATGAAACTGCTACTCAACCAGTGCAAGTGTTACAAAACCGTGTTTTGAAATACATGAGTTTTAGCAATAGAACATCAAGTGCAGACAGTATATTTAAATTACTTAAAATTCTAAAACTTAATTTAGAAAAGATTATGATATCATTACACATGTTTTCCTATTGGGTAAAATCGCGACTGCCTGCTGGGTATTGACTCTTATGTGAGACATATATAGATATGTGATTTGTAAGATGTTTTTGAGCGTTGGCCTTAAACTGAGCACACTTTTGATTTCTTTGTTTTGTTTTTATTTCATTTTGAACTCGTGTTTTGTTCCTCACCTGTACTATTGAATTTGGCAATCAGTAAATATGGGCTGGGCTTGATTAAGTGACTGCTTTGGCCGTCTTACGCCCAACGTGTGCTGTTTGTTTAAGATTGGTACATTGAAAGGTGTTTTATTGTTGTGTACTTGCAACGCAACCACGACTTGACTTGTCGTTAGTTTGATTTTGTGAGAAAGGAATTGGCGTTCTGATGACGAAACGAACATGTTGAACCATGTACTTCTTATACCCAGCAACTTTGATTCGCCGCTATTTGCAAATGAATTCCAATTTGCCTCACTTCGTCACAAGCTAATGCGAACTGTTCGAACCGTCGCAAGATCCTTTTTCCCGAAGTGGTAGTTGCCACACGCTGAGTCTTGCAGCCGTTTCCGTAAACATGCCACTTATGTCGCTACTTGCTCCGTTATACAGGTTGCTTGTGTGAAACGGATCCGCAAATTCTGCTGCTCGTATCTACATCTGGTGCACGCAACTCTGATATCAGCTGCGTTGTGTGCCTGCGTTTGTTCTGAACCTTTTTTTCCGCCTGTTGTAAAAACACTTGTGAACAGTTTGCTGTCGGTAACTCGCAGGTGCTCCGAATACCGTAGTTGGTTTGCCCGAGTGTGATGTGTGCTGTGAGGGACAAAACTTTCGCGGCAGCGTTGACAGGCGGTCGTCGAAATTTCTTGTTCATAACTAGTGCATGATGTTCTTCCTCCGGTACGTCACTCACGGCTTGTTCAACTCGTTCTCGTATGGGCTGACGCAATGCTGTGTCCGCTGTTTTTAAATGCTGGTAAGAATGTTTGATGAGGTGTAGCACGATGGTCCGATTCAGCTATATCTGTAAGTTGGGTTTCGAAAAGCTGGGGTTGCATTTACACGCGTGTAGCCCAATGACCGCTGCAATAAGTCTTCAGAGCCAGGAGTTCAGCAAAATGTGACAGTTTGTGTTCGATTAAGCTAATAGCGACAGCGTGTAAATGTTATTGTGGATCGTGTTTTCTTTGCGCTATAAATGTTGTTGCAGCAAAATCGATCTCCTGTGTTCATTGGACAAGGCTGTTAATTACCTCCCTGCTGATTAACAGACATTAAACTCAGTCACGTGCATTGCGCATGCGCAAGTTTTTCGTTTGACCCGCAAGCCCTCCGGTTAATTGCCCGTACAAAAAATTTATCGTTCGCGTTCGGCGCTGGTCCGACTGGATTAATTGTTCTGTTAGCCTAATTGCAAAACCGATTACTTTCTTACCACGCGTAAGTCTATTTTGACGTCCGCACGCCTTTGTCGCATTCACCGGATGTTTTGAGCGCTGATGTGTACGTTCCAGATGAATTGACGTTTTACTACAAGGCGAAAGTCAGGCTCGCTGCTCGTGTGTCGCTTCACGTATACCTGTTAAATCGTTGTCTGTTTTTTCACTCCTTAAGCCAGTGAATGCGACAAAACCAGTTCTCAACCTAGGGTTAATTTAACTCTGGGGATAAATGAATTGTACTGAACTATAAATTGTAACAAATGTAATTTTTTATAAATTATTCTGAACTGTAAGAGTTTGGTAATTTCGTATTTTTAATAAATGACCACCACTGAATGTATTGAGGTTAAATCTGGAAATCTTGTAATGAAAAAGTAAGACATGTAAAAAAGGTTAAGACCCACTGCCTTAAACTGTGTATATCTTCGTAAATCTGTCATTGAGCTCTTGCATCACCTGACGTCACCGCTGTTGTCGTCTGGTCAGCCTGAAAAATTTTTGTACGATCGTCTCTGAAAGTGTTGTTATGATTTCCTCTTTTGCCGATGCTCACCGACGAACTTTCGTTTTTTCCTTTCCGCAGGCTCTGCCTGACAACACGATCAAAAACATCCCCGGCTCGATGCTGACCGACCAGTACGGCATCGTCGGCTTGTTCGCTTTCATCAAAGCGGCCGAAACCGACCCCACCCTGGTACACCTGGCCCTGGGAAACGACCTGACGACCCTCGGGCTCAACCTCAACTCTCCTGAGTGAGTCTCTGCTTCGCACCGAGAGGCATCTGTGCCCGAAATTGTTAACACCTGCGCGACTTAAGTGGGTGCCAGCATTCAAATCGCTGGCGAGCACTGCCTAAGTCTGTTAACGCTCTGAAATGTTAAAACACAAGCAGTCGGCGGAAACACCCTGTGACAACTACCTACATATTTTTCCCGTCCTGTCAACCAGTAAGGGTTAGCCCCACGTTGCTGACGGTTCGCAAGCTCGCGTCAGGGCTCCTAATTTATGCATTGCCAAACGTTGAACGCGCTTGACGCTCGTTTTTTCCCCCAACCACTCCTTCAATTCCTGTTACCCCCCAACCGTTGGTAGCAGACGAGCGTAATGGCACGTCGTTTTGTGATGTGGTTACGCTGCCGCCGGAAAATTCCTGTATGCTTCTTCCTTTATGTATGTTAACCTCAAGTACACCGCGCTCGGCAGTTATTTTTATCGCTTTTGGTGTTACGTGAACAAAGGCAGAAGAGCACTGAACATGCGCTTTCTAAAGATGTTAAACATAAACGCTCTGACAACACTCTGACTGATCGTTAGACGGCCCTTGGCTATTCAGGCAGTTGCAGTCATTTATTGATAATATCCTGTTTGATATCCTGGCCCCAGCAGCAACCAATCACCTGCATCTGTTGCCCTTTATCTTCGTGCGTTTACACATCGCTGTCGCTAGTCCCGCGACCCGATCAGTTCTGCCTTACGTAAATGTTTTAAAGATGACGCGAGCCGCCGCTGCACTCGCTGCCCAAAACCTCCTTGCCAGTTAAACTGCCGGGTTGCGCCCCCGCATCATCCTGGCTTGCTTCCGGCTGGTTGGTTCTCCACAGTGCATAGAAATCGAGTATGATGCTGTGCGCGTAAACAATTGCTTGCGCCGTTTCATTTGCTCTGTGACATTTCTTAATACGATGCACGTGCGCATCGCGTGATTTCAGCAGCAGCTGTACTGCGCGTGATTCAAAATCTGAAGGATAGTTCTTCGCCATTTCGCATCCCGCTTGTTCGTTCGTCGCGTGTCTTTTGCAACTTGTCCGTGCGTTGAAGATCACGTTTCCGGTGATATTGTTGTGCGAAAACGATTTCAAAAGGCCGCCTTTTGGTCGCTTCACAAAGAGCCTTGTTTTGAAGCTTTGCGAAAAGCTTTGAAAGATTCTCTCATCATCCGGGCTATCATTTTTTGCCGATGACGGCGACGCGATCTTTGAAGCCTTTGTTCTCTTTTCACCGACAGCAACCTGTACCACAAATTCCAATCGCCCTTTTCGCGACAACCCTGTCGCTTGCAAGACATCGACTTCTTCGTGCCCAGTGAGTACCTAACGAACGCGCACATACGAGACAAGTTGGCCCCGATCAAGCTGAACCGGTACGGCGAGGACCTTCTCTTCTACGTTTATTACACGAACCCCGGCGACGTCCTGCAGCTTGCCGCTGCCGCCGAACTGTGAGTGCATTCCGTTTCTGTGAGTTAGGCGTTCTTTTAATACGGTCACGCCCGCTGCGGAGTTGGAAAATTACTGTCGGGTTGCCGCTTCTCGTCTGTGAGGTGTGGCACCAGACCCGTACACACGGGGGGGCATTCTGGGGCAGTGCCCCCTAATTTTTTTGTGTCCCCTCAAATTTTCTTGTGCTAAGAAATTTATTTATTAAAGTATATAATAAAACACCTGACTACGGGCCTGAGTGGCACAAGTAATGACCTCTTAATTTTGTTGTTTGTTGGCGTGAACTTTTGTTGGTGGAAGTTCTTTGACTTTTCGGTGGTGTTTTCGAAACTCGATTTCAAAGTAAATAAATTTGCAACGATCCTTACATCGTCAGACTTAGTTTGAAATGCCACGATGCGATGGCCGCGGGATAGTATTGTTTTACCAAGTCTGCTTCGTTGCCGGTGTCTACGCTTCTCTTGCCTGGTTGTGTTTCACAATGACTGCGCTTAGTAGTTTAAGCAAATAGAAAAAAGTTTTAACGAAACAGATCATCGCCCCCTTTTCAAAAAAACACTGGGCCNTTTGCTGATAACCGATTAAACCCTGTCGTTGCTCCTGCGACCGGTGTCGTTTTGCATGATTGTTCACTTCGCCGCACAACAGCTACGCAGCATTATCGTTAGCGAACATCATCGCACCGGCCTGTCATGTCCCAAAAGCAGCGCGAGACTACCCTGTGACGGATCTTTGTTGCGCCCAGGCAGAGACGCTTTCGTGACTCCGCACGAGTCGTGGCCCCCGCCCCATTTTTCCGCGTCCGGTTCTCCGTTGATTGTCTTAAGTTTTGTTTTGCTCCTCTCTCCGCCGCCGACCAGAATCAAACCCTTCCTTCTCGTCGCAGATACAACCGTGATTGGAGGTATCACAAAGATGAGCGGATCTGGATAACCCGCGCTCCGGGCATCGAGCCTCGCATGAAGACCAACACTTACGAGCAAGGCACCTATTACTACTTCGACTGCCAGAACTGGAGGAAAGTCGCAAAGGTTGGTTTGCACTCCGTGTCTCTCTGGCTATGCACGTTGTGCGCAAAGCATCACTTGAAACATTGAAGTATGTACTTTCCACGATGGGTGTAAGCAAGGAATCGATCAGCAAATTTTTAATAGGAAATCGATTTCACGTAAACTTATGCATCCTCAGTCCTTATTCAAATAGAATCCAGATGGCAGTCGACTGATTCCTCGAAAGCATACAGAAACACTAGTGCTTTTAAGTGTTGAAACATTGCATGGTCGCTCTTTCGTTCCAAATTCAATCTAGAAACAACAGTTTCATGGAAAACGTTGCTCTGGCTTCAAGTAGAAAAAACGCAAAATTATCCTGTTTACGTTGTTCATAAGTAAGTTCAGCTTATTTCTGCATCCGGACCACGTACGGAATACGTGTTCAGGAATGCAGGGGCAGGAAGCGACAGCCATGGCTGTCGTTAAGTCACTGCCCCCACAAGTTCACGAAAAACTACAAAATGCAAATGAAATACCATCGTGGAAAACAAAAAATGCAAATATAACCAGAGAAGTTGCACCAAGTTAACAACACGGTTCATTGAACAAATCAAAAAAATACACTCTTGAGTTCAATCAAAATGAATCCAATTTACAACTGCCGCAATCCGCATCCCTCAGCCTACATATCAACCATACCCACAGCAGGGCCACCGCTCAGAACTACGTGGTACTTCTCAGAAAAGTCAGTGTCGCTGCTCAAAGGCCACCTACTTTATGCAAAAACGACAACAGTAGCTCACAGCCAACGTCGTTACCACGCAACAAATCCTTGACATAGTATTAGGCTATCAACAGTTTTCACATAGATGTATTTTGAGTAAGGTTGCCATTTCAAAATTTTAAAGAGGCAAGTAAACCTCGAATGAGATATCGACAGAGATGGATTGTTTGCCGTTCCTGTTACAAAATATCACTAGCTTTATCTAAAACTGTTTTATAATGCCATGGAGCATGTTCGTGTCCCCAGCAATATTCATCTCTGCGAAGGTGCTTGCGCGCATTCACTTGTTCTGGAGCAAATATTGACTCCTCATGAACCCAATCAACGAATTTTTTGCCTGCCTGGCTTGTACCGAAATCTAAATCGTAGCGTTCCCTACATACCTCTTTCCGAAGTCCGGTGAGTGTATGAGATGTTATTGACCCATTCACAGACCCTAACGTTCTGGTGGTGTCGGCGCTGTCCTNAGTTGCTTCCACCAGACATGTGCCTTTATTGTGAGGAATGCTGAGTGAGGCAGACTGCGAAAATAGCTTTTGGAATTTGGCCATGTAATTTCCGTCGTTTCGATTGTGAACTACATTCGGAGTGCGCATATTAAACATCGCATACTTAAGTCGTTTCTCTAGGAGGCGTATGCAGAATACATTGAGTGCATTACACTAACGTTAGTTGGTTATTTCATCCATTTTCATACCCGCATTTCCTCTTTGGAGGGTCGCGGGGAGAAGTTCCAGGAGGTCACGAAATACGTCACAATTTTCAGCAACCTCTGATTGTTCCGCTGACTCCACACCAAGACTGGACCAAGGAAGGTTGGAGATGAAATCACACCACCAGGTCCTTGGTCCATATCTGTGTCGCTTTCCCGGTGGTTTAGCCAGCAAGACCTACCTCGCCATTCTTTCATGGGGCGTTCTGGTCACATGGCCGAACCATCGAAGCTGAGATCTCTATTCGGAGAAATAGCTCGATATTCAAGGCTTTACGAATTTCCCAGCTGTGCGCTTTGTCGCGAAGTGTCACGCCGTGGATTCTTCGCAAAAATCCCCCTTGCGATAGTAGTATTTCAGTCATTACCCAAAATCCATAGCCATAGGTGAGGATCGGAACAAAGACCGAAATTTAAAAACTGACAACTTTGCGGTGCTTGAAAGCTCCCGTTTTGTCACCACCGAACGATAAAACTCACGTAATCCAATGCTGAAAGTATTTGCTTTACCAATCCATGTATGAATATCCTTTCTCTTCCTTATGTCACTCGTAAAATATCACCGCGAGGTACTTGAATGTCTTCACCGACTTAATCGCACACAGCTGAAAACCGATCCAAGTTCATGCTGAAGACCCTGTTCAGATGATGCGAGCAGGTGGTCGTCCGCAAAACGCCGACCGTTGATCCTGCAACTCCCAGCAGTGACACCCTCGTCGTCTCGGCTGTGACTGTTTCTCCAATTCTGCAACAGACTACGAAGAGGAGTTGTGAAAACACACATCCTGGCCGGAATCCAACACCCACTGCGAACGGTTGTGATTCAGTGCCGCCGACATAGCTGAGGTGCAGCGATACT
>JGI24021J15306_10004117_pt1 | contig 16766 bp, 16 predicted proteins | sample Ectturendosymbi1_FD_15306 | JGI IMG/M metagenome (IMG submission 15306) | reverse complement strand
TGAAAACAGATCCTTAGCCGATGAACCGGGGCTGGATCCAGTCCCGTCGCCACGGGGAGACTTTGGTGGGCTAAGCCCCCCCAAACAAAGCTCCAAGTCCCCCCAAATTGAAATATGAAACACTATAAAGTAGTACAATTTTTGTCAAATTTGAATGTCAAGCCCCCCGTGCACGAACAGAAAGCCCCCTACTGACGACTTTCTGGCAACGGGTCTGGGAGGATCCAGAAGAGGGCGATTGGGGCGATGGACCCCCTGACCTCACTAGCTGGATCCACCCCTACGATAAACGGCAATAACTGTGTTTATCAACTGCCTTAGTTATAATGCGCACGAATACCATTGTGACGTCACACTTTAGTTATAATGCGCACGAAAACCATTGTAACGTCACAACTATCTTAGTTCTAACGCGCACGAATACCAGCCGTAACGGAACGTAATGTATCGCAGTGTTTCTTGGCAAATGAATTTATTTGTGTTTTCTTAAAAAAAAACAAAAAAACTTTGAACTACGTTAAGCCTAATTTGAACGAACGATTGCCCGCAAAACCCAAACCGATGACCGTCATATGTCGAAAAACCTCAAACGATGAGAACCAATGGAAATGGCCTGCACTATTCCTGTGGCACAGTGGTTCCCAAACGTGTTTGTCCGTGGATCGCTGCAAGGTTACTTTAAGCGGACAAGGAAGTAAGGAACCCCAGCCAGAACTGCCAAGTAAACATATACGCTTTTTTCACCCAAATTGCCATGCTTAAGGTTTCTCACTGTAAACGAAATTATGCAAACTAAACGTAACCATTAAGCGCAAACAATTCAACAACAAGCACGTCTTAGTGAGAGCAATGTATTTGTTTTCTGGACTGCAACAATTCTGAAAAGTTCCGCTTAGTAGCTGATAGTTGAATTCAAATATCTGATGTAGTGTCCAATCTGGCGCGATACTTGGTCTTCGTATAGCTCGTGCAACCCTTTAGATTTGTCTATGGAACCCTAAGGTTCCGCGAAACCCACTTTGGGGATCGCTGCTGTAGCAGGAAAATTATCATATAAAATACTTGTCGTAGGGTTGAATTGTGGGCAGAAAACGTTTGTTTATAGTCATTCTTTCAACAACATACGATAGGTCGTAAAAGTTTGCGGTAGCATGGAAAGCAACTGTCTACGCTCCAGGGCCCAAAATGTCCAAGAAAGTGACCCACGAAAGTGGCCTGAAACAACTGTTAGGCTGTCCGACCTTAGACTGAACGTTGCAGTGCAAATTGTGCAGACAGGTTTGTTTTGAAGCCTAATAATAGTTGGTTTTAAGGCTAAGTAGGCGAAATATATACCCAGCAAACATCAAAGTGTGTGATTCATTCCTGCGGCAATATTCCCTTCCCTAGATAAATGTTAATAACAGGGATTTATGTTGAAAAATTCTGGACGCTCCGCTACGACAGCTTTCAGGAAAACAGACTTCTTTATATCTGGTGGTTAAATTTGACACTTCCGCAGCTGGTTTTGTTAAACTCTTTGCTTGCAAGAAACTTTTTGCCAGCCCGTTCGTAGCGAGCGATCTGCAAAGCACCGCTGCCTATCTGCCTGTACGAGCCTAACGCACGCTGGCACTGGTTTCTTGAGCAGTACAAATCGCAGATCAGAGACAAGCTCCACAAGGCATCTGGTGCACAGGTTATTCATCTGACTCACGCAGACTCACAGACTGCAATAAATGATTAAAACTGATTAGAATCGATTGGGGAACGCGTTTGGAAGTTTAAATAGCAAACATCCGCGTGGTGATGGCTTTAACCTACCTCCTTTGCAGTGGGGCACTGCTGTTCGTGTGCGCACAAGTTGAAAATGTTTGAGGAAAAGGGATGCTTTCTGATTGATGTATCCCGCTTGTTCAAAAGGATGACAAGCAAACAAAATTCTTCTCAGTTACGTTCCAGACGTTTTTTCTTTAGGCATTTTTCCACTTGCTGCATGATTTGCTGAACCGATTGACGAACTGTGAGCAGAGCTTACTTGACGTACAAATATTCTTACCGGAGTGAAAAATAACGATAATGAGAGTTGTCCTTTTTCAAGTTGATTTTCGTTCGCTTCCCAATATACGCAGCTGAATAGGAAGCAAAAACAGTTAAGTTTTCACCGTACTGTTATCGTAAATGCGGCAACAAAATGACTAGAATTTTTGGGCTGATTCTTCAGTTGAAACATTCAAAACTCGACTTGAAAAACTTCATTGGTGGCAGTAATTGCACCCCTGTTAACGGTTTCCAACAACGATGCCATCCAGTTCGGCCACGAGTGCTGTGAGGTTTCTTGTAGGAAAAATTCTGTAAGCGTTATGAGTTTTGTACAAGATCGTGTGGTGGCGTCATCAGGTCCGATTTACTTCACGAAGGTATCGCAAGGTACTGATTGTGGCCAGCAGACAAATTTGGGAAACTTGTATTGCTTTCTTCTATCATCCATTTCCGTATTTCAGAGCTTTGAGAAATCGTTCAGTTTCCTGTAACGACCAAAGATTTTGCTCTTTGTATAACGCGCCTATCGCAAACCCCGAAAAGCGCTACCTTGCGGCTGGCGTTGCGTTGATGCTGCAGGGAATTGCCGTGAAGACGTCATACGTACGAGAAGCCACAGACAGGGGACTTCCCGTGCCGGCAGCCAAATCGATCACCACGTGTTTTGGAGCTCGTTTTCCCTGCGAGCGACTGAGTCTGCGATCTTTGGCCTCTGGCATGACTGCACGGCTGCTGCAGTGTGCTCAGTTTCTACTGCGAACAGAAGCGATGTGTTTCTGCTGAGGCTGTAACTCACAGAGCACACCTGCGCTGAAGCCTATACGAGTTTGTTCCGTAGTAGATGAAACGATCTGCACGTTTTGCTAAGACAGCTAAAGCCTCTTGCTCCGTAGACAGGTGTTCATTACTTAGCGAAACGCAAGCTGGATCTTCAGCGCGAGACAGCGTTGTGAGCTGACCTGTGCGTCTCGTTTGTCGTTATACTTTACTGTACGAAATCTGATTTAGTTATTTGAGAGGAGTTATCTCTTCATACGGCATGACATACATAACTAGCCGTTTGTATCGGCTTTCGTCCTCTCACAACCGGTCTATTGCGCGTAGTAGGTTCTTTAGGCACCTAAAACAAAACAAAATTGCAAACAAGTCATGGCATCACCCAACAAACGATAATGGTGGAAAAATAGACGTCACCGTTTTACTTTTTAGACGAGTACCTCACTAACAGCCTACTAGACAGGAAAATTTGCAACAAACGGATTGCAAGACAGATTCCAAGGGTACACAACCTTAAATGTGATAGATTTTTAGCTCTCATCTAGGACACTTCGCATAGTGTGAGGTGCCTTCCTCGTTAATTTGAATGTGATAGTTGCTCTAGCTTCAGTCAGCCCTACTTTGACTACTTAGTAATTTTTACGTGATGTTACAGGCTAGCTGTTTCTGATTTTGCCATAGATTTACCTAATTGGCTTGCTTGAGGCAACAGAGCATACAAATTTCTTCTTTGGCCTGTAAGCTTTCTTGATTGGGGAGTCCTGGCGCTGTGTTCAGTGGAATGTTGAAAATTGCCTTCAAGGTGTCGTTGTGCTTCGAAGGCATTTGCCGGAGAATTCGTCACTGTGACATCTATAGGGTGAAAAGCGTTGGTTTCGATTAACCAGGACATCGGATGTGTTACTGTATTCAAATGTGTTTTCAATTCATTTTGCCCAACTTCCTCCTTGTTCATAGCCGATTCACAAAGTTGTGTGCTGCTTACACTTTGATTGCGCTATACCACCAGTTGTTCTGAGAAGACAGCTGCAGCTTCTTTATAGCTTATAAAAGTGGTTATATTGAAATAAACGTAAAACCGGGGAGTGTCATCACGTTTATATACAGGCCAGGTCTCGGCTATATCAAAGCGATTTCCGTGGAATAGCAGCTGCTAGGTTAACTACATCCGCTTCAGCCATGCGGAATCACGCGAAATGGTGACTGATCTTTTGTAGTGACTGAAGTAGCAAGGATATTTCAGGTTTACATGATGCGGAGCGAGGGATGCCGGGTAGCTGGGGGTGCCCAAATCATTTTGCAAAATTGCGGAAGTCAGCGTCGGGATATAGCAGAGAAAACGATCTGAAACGGCAGTTGGTACTATTTTGCGGCACGCGCAAAATAGGCCTGGAATTTGTCCACCCATTGCTCGTGGTTTTGCGGCATTTTCGTAAACGCACCTTTGTTGGGGAAAATTAAACGCAGTTATCAAAACGCCAGTACGAGTACAGCCAAGAGTGTGATGGTCAGTTCAGTTGACTGTTTTTGTACACGAAGGGTTGTTTACTGTTTTATTGCCCTTTCGTGAAACGATAACGTGTTTCCAGTCATCACCGCGTGCAGTGGCGACGGCGTGGGTAACACTCCTTGCTTCAAAAATGTCAGAGCAACAATACGTTCCTTTCTTGGCTGCTTGATGTGCTCTCAAGAGAGAGAGAGACAGCACATTAAATCGATTGCCGGTTTTTCCCTCGTTCATTTTCTCCTAACAGTCAAGCCTATAAGAGAGGTGACTCCACTGCAGTCTTTGCGCTGTGTGCGCAGTTGTTTCGCTCGACCGTATGTTTCGTATTGTTATTACACAGAATCAGTAGCGTATGCAGAAAATTTTCATTGGGTTTGTTTATTCAGTGGCATGTGGTGGTCGTTTCTATTTCGTGTGTGTTGTGCTGTTTGTGNCGTCACAATTGGACGTCATATTCATGTTTCCAAAAGGATCGTTTTGGCGAAGTTTGTTGACACAATATGCATATTTTCTACACGCACTCTACTTATTTCATGTGTCATTACACTTATATAAACATCAACGATATCGGAGGAAAATACACTTACCGCTACGACAGAGCAGTTCAAAACTGCAAAATATCAGGCTGCGTGTTAAAACTGGAGAGTCACACTCATCACTACGTCAGAGCAATTTACAACTGCAAAATCAGGCTGCGCTAATTGTCTCGTTGAATGCGAGTGATCGAGCATAGGTATGCGTATAGGTGTACGGGAGTGCATATTTTTGGGGATGCAAAAAATTTTTGCCCAAATTTGATCTTGTTTTTCCCAAATAACGTATAAACAGCAAGTTTTAATGGCAAGACTAAAACGTACCATTGTAAACAAATCAAGGTGTCTGCATGTCTAATTACCAATTACTGGGGNTCAAAGTCTACCAATTACTGGGTTCAAGGTCGTACGCCCCCAACTAGCAATCAATATTCTGCATAGTCACATGTGAACAATGGTAATAGTTATTGTGCTGAAAAATTTTAGCAAATTACAATAAAATCACCCAAAAAATTTCTGTTCATGCCACCACGTGTGGAAAGTGTTTGTTCAGCATCTTCATTTTCAGATTTTTATATACGTTCTAAACTTATTCTTCCAACACGATCATCCTAATAGCTAAGATATTTTCTTCTCTAGCATAGATGTGTGCAGTTGTATTAGCCACAATCGCAATCAATCTGGAAAAGGTGTAAAATATCAGGTTACGATCTAGAACAGGGGTTCCCAACCTGGGGTACATGTACCTCCAGGGGTACGCTTGCCTATCCGAAGGGGTACATTTAAGGATATCAATAGATGAGCAAAGTATATTTGCATATATTTTATTTCAAAATATTTACGCATGTCAGTGAATATTCTTTTAAAAAATCATATGCTTATTGTTAAATATATCTATGAATAATCATAATAAAATGTATTGTCATAGGAACTTTTAGGGGTACATGTGCATCTGTTGTAATGCTGAAGGGGTACATGCTCATCTTTCGGAATTCTGAAGGGGTACATGGTAAGAGAAAGGTTGGGAACCGCTGATCTAGAATATTACATTGCTGCAAATAGGTCAAGTCTCAAGTAGAGAGAAGGAAAAGAGGCAATTTAATACATAGCATATAGCTTAGCATTCCACATTAGGCAATCTTCACTGCCATGTGCTATACTTAAAATACTACAACTTACAAACGCTTACAGCTTCTAAAGTCACACTATGAAAACCAAAAATCCACTCCAGTTTAGACAGTTAAATGTGCAGTGAACACAGCATGCTAAGAAAAAAAGCAATATGAGACTGATACAGGCAAATACTGCAGCCTATATGATCAACTACCACGGAATGTGTACAAATGCACATTTCCAATGACAAATGACTTATGACCTCAACAAGAATATTAAAAAAATAGCGGTGCTTCGCTGGACTGCATTAGTGAATTATACAGTGCAATAAATAGTAGTTGCTGCTGTTCATGAAAACTTCACTTCACAGCATTAAATTGAAACATGAAAATTTAGCACGATGTAACGTAAGAAATTCATTGCATGAAACACGGGAAATATGAAAGCCTAAACAGTATGAAACCACAGCTGAGCTACGAAGTTCCACTTGGCCCAAATTTGAATGGAGCTATTGCCATTTGGCCAGAGTTGATTTAGTCTGTTGGAATTTACCCAAATTTTTCCAATTTATGGAAACATTTCTAACTTCACCCAATTTGAATGAAGTTGTCCCAATTTGCTCAAATTTCATTGAGATTGTTAAAATTTACCCAAATGGTTGGAATTTTATCCAAAGTTGAATAAAGCTCTTATAGTTCACCTAGACATTTCTAAATGTACTAAAATTTCAATGGAGCTATTCCATATAGCCCAGCTTTGAACAAGACTGTTTGAAGTTGTCCACAATTGAATGAAGCTGTTGCAAATTGCCAAAATTTGATTTGGCTGATGGATTTCACCCAAATGTTTCCAATTTATCTAAATGTTTTTATTTTCACCCAAATTTGAATGAAGCTTTTCGCATTTGCTCAGATTTAATTGAAGCTGTTGGACCGTACCCAAATGTTCCTAATTTATACGTGAATGTAGCTGCGTACTTTGCCCAAATGTTAAATTTTTGCTCGAATAATGGCCAATTTTTCAGGGTTGGGGATGCGTCCGCATCCCCTGCATCCCCATGCCGTACGCTTAGGGGCGTGCGCATACTCCGGTTTGCAAGATCGAATCTTGCTAAACTACACAAGAATTGAGAATGCGCGTAAAGTACTCAAGAAAACTATCGTTTTTTTTTCTGTGTATGTAGACGTCCGGCAAACTTTTACAGTAGTTTTCCTTTTTCCCTGTTGAGACATTATCAAACGCCTGAATGCTTCTATGTTAACCACTGCTGTTTTTGAGCTCATGCAACAGTTCTGCCATGCTGCAGAAACTGGTAATGTAGCCAGTGCGGTCAGCGCATGCGCTGATCAGCCTTAGCAGACAAAATAAAGACAATTGTTTTGGATGAAGTGACCTGTCGCGGAACACAATCTTAGACATGCGTAGTGGACGAAAGGTCTGCAAAAAGTGATGATACGGTTCCTGGATGCAGAAGATAACCTAGATTCCTACCAAAACCTAATTATTAGTTTTTGGCCCATTTACAATGTTCCTTGAAATTTGCATGCAAATTGATTCCGTTGTATTTGCATTAAGTCGACAAAGTAACAAGCAAAGGTATGCGAAAACAATTAATCTCCTTTGCGCAGGTAATAAAATTTTTGTATTTTATCAAACTCAAGGGGGAGGGTTAACCCCAACCCACCTTGCTTATGCCCTTGCACAGAATGTTCATGCGCAAGACTGTGTTTAATCGATAAGTTGACTCTGGTTTGCAATAATCAGGATGCTTTTGCTATTCAATATAGCGTTAGGTTCGTGTCGTTTAAATGGTTGATAATTGCGAAAAATGTCGTTTCTTCCTATTAAAAACGCCCAACTTTTGCTGATAACTAGTACGGTTGTCTCATAAGTAATGGTTGTCTTATATGTAATGGTTGTCTTATAACTAGTATGGTTGTCTTATAAGTAATGGTTGTCTTATAACTAGTATGGTTGTCTGATCACTCGTATGGTTGTCTTCTACATGTTTGCGAATGCTCGTGATTGTTTCGTCATCGTGTGTGCATGTGCCGCTGAACTTGCACGCGCGACGTTGATTGCTTTGAAAAGACTCCAAAGTGAGTCCCGGCAAAGGTCAGCGCATCTCCGCCTTTTTTGCGACGACGGAAATGTTGCAAACCGTAAGGTAATACGCGTGGCTTCGTCGACCCACCTGACCGGTCCACTTCTCGGCAAATGCTAACACGTGCAAGCATTGTGACGTCACAAGGGCAGTATACATAGTAACGATCGGTTACTACGTGACGACCCGGGTTAGAAACAACATTACGTAACAGAGACTCAGTATCAATAGGACTTCATGAAATATCTGCGAAAATCAATTATTGCGACGACACGCACTCGAAAAAAATAGAAAGTAGGCTGATTCGCGTACCACCTAGAAGGCCTTCTCGTACCACTAGTGGTACGCATGCCGCTACAGTTGGAGAACCATTGGCGTAACATTGTCGAAATGCTTTGTTTGAAAGCTGCCGTAGTTTGTGGTCAACGCACTATGTAACGCGGTATAGACTTACTTCAACACACTTTTTAAGTGCTTGCGGTACACGTAAAATGACGTATCGGGCCACATGTGGCCCGCAGGCCTTGCGTTAATGCATGTGGAACAGAGGGTTGACGACGAAGAAAGCTAACACGGTCTCTGCTTGCACCTAGTCATCGCATGGGTTGTGTAATAATTTTGGCAAAAGCGAGGTGAATTAGAGGTTAGAAATATGGACAAAACCGTAATTTTCGGCAACTGATTGGGTTGATTCTGTGATCAAGTCTCTGTAGCAATGGCGTCTGTGCCAGAAATTTTGCAAGGTTTGTAAAGCTCTCGCAGATGGGATGTTTTGCTGTCTCCACAATACAACAAAGCTTCCCGAAGTCGATTAGTTTTTACGTTTGTGGTGTTTTGTGGACGGCACACGCAATATTAATAACTCTGGTTTCTTCCCTAGGGCGTGGTTATATTTTTGAGGTAGGTGGTTGATTGGAAACTTAGGCAGATTGGCGTTTCCCCCTAAGGAAGGTGCATATGTAAAAAGATAAAAATAGTTTCTTTCGTTTCCTAAATTGCATCTCGCACGTTTTATGTTAACTTTAATTCTTTCTTCTGTTTACCTGATTCGCAGGCACCAGTTGGACGTCACGATGCACGATGAGTATATCTTCAAGGTATTCTTCAACGCTCTTTGCATAACAAAATTCTCAAACGTGGTTTTCTTCTTTACGCAGAGACATTTCGACCATCTGTCCATAATAGTATTAAAAATCACCATAACAGTATTTGCTAGTTTATGTTTTCAGACATCGGTCAAATTGACCGAATTGGCTTAAATTTTTTCGGTCATTTCAAAAAAATATTGGTCTATGACCGGAAAATGACCGAAAAAAATAAACCCAGTCTCAAACTGCAAATAAATTTTCAAATAAAGATTACCTTTGCCTGGAGGCACACTTGGCTTGGTATGGGTTTGTTGCTGAAGATTCGGTTCATCTTTATGCACAGGTTACAATGCAGGATCGGAAGAAATTAGAAGTTAGTCTTTCAGCAGAAACACTGCGCTTTTCAGGCTCGACAGAAGCGTAGGAACGTCAGCAGCACGTTGCCAGCACGCCGACGAAAACAAACCAAAAAAGCAACGGTAGCAAAACATCGAGAGGAAAACAAAAGGAACAGCAGACAAGACAGGGTTAAGGAGACAGACGAAGCAAAAGATTTGAAGCAGAAACTGCAAGTGATTAGAGTAAAAAGTGTGAATGAAAATAAAACGAAAATATGAAAAGAAAGCAAACCAGATGTTCACTGCTCTGCAGGTGCGCGTGGTTTATGTTTTTGAAGTGCCGCAGCCTGAAACGTAATCACAGCTTGCTGCCAGTCAGTGTTACTGATCAAAATCATCCTGGTTTGTTTTTTGCACTGTCAAGTCTGCGCTGAAAGCCAAACGCCGCTTTATTTAAGTAAAATATTACTTCTATGATCTCTTGTCCAAGCTTAGTACAGCGTCAAGTAGAAACACAGTAGTCCCTGGGTTGTGCTGTGAAGCAAGGCAAGCTATGAACAGTAGCTCGGCTGCGTTTCCATCGGTAGCAGACTGGAAAAAAGCCAATGAATGAAACACAAGGACGAACCTTTTTATTGAAACCGTTAGAAAACAGCACGTTACGTTAAAAGTGAGCCCATCAAATATGTGTTTGCTTCTAGCAAATTGGAGTGGAGTTAGTGGAAATATGTTGGCTGATTTCGATCCCGTTTCAAAATAAAAACGAACTAGGACAAAAGGGTTGGGTGTCCAACTTGGTTTTGTCATCTCGTTGGAAATGGAGCACGCGCGAAATGAAACGCTACGATATGCAGCGAACAACGCGAACTGTGCAAGTTGAGCCGGTTGTTTATGAAATTACGCAGCAGCCAGTCGCGCGTCAGCAAGCAAGCGGAAGACGGTGCCGTGCGCTCAGCAGTTGCGGAAGCATCGGCGTGCACGTGGGCCCAGTCAACTGAACGCAACCTAAAAAACACAATGGTCAGCAAGTTGCTGGAAATGGGACTGCAGAGATCGCCGTTGTTTTCGGTTGCCTGCTTTCGTTGTCGCTGATTCCGATCAGTTTCCGCGAATGTGATTCTGCAATTTACCTCTGCGCCAATATATAACGCGGATGAATATGTTTCGCTGTAGAACTTCATGATGCGAAGCGCGTTTCTACTTTGTTCTTTGCAACAGAGCTCCAAGCTGAATAGTTTTGTCAAGTGAGTGGTTTTTCGTTTCCGATTTTTTTGCCGCTAAACGGGCTCTGTCGAAAAATATGGACAAGAAAACGTTTTTTGTTCCGGTTGTTAAGAAATTTTCACTCATTGTAAATACCGTAAAAAAAATTAGTTGTGGTGTTCTCCAGCACCGACCAACCTTAGTATTGACAAAAGTATGAACAAATACATTGAAATGAAGTTTTTATTCAAACGTATTCAAGGCTGTACCGAGGTGAGATGGCGTCCGGTGCAAGAAACAAGTTTGACGCCCCCATGTTCGAACGTACGTTCTTTCGTGAGTAAATGTACTGTATTGAAGAAAGTACTTGCCACATTGTTGGGGCCTTAGGCGCCCCCAGTGATTCGGCGCCCTGGGTATTGTGCCCCCCTCGTCACGCCCCTGCACGATACTTATTTTGTGCAGTAGCACCCAACACGGTTCTTCGTGGTGATTCGTGCGAAGCGCCAAGTTTGAAGAAGTCGCTGAATGCTAAACATTTCTCACAAATCAAAAAAATGCTTTCGCAACGCGAAGTATTTGCAGTAAAGGACAATCTTCGATTTTACTGGTGGAACCATCGGAATTTCACTGAAAGGGCGGCGCCATGTGTGCCAACAATATTTTTCAACTGTTTCAAAACTGGAAAAATGCTCCTCATATTTTTTGTTTTTCGAATGCGCAGGTACAGTGCAACAGAGAAGGACACCATGAGGGTAAACATGCAGTGGCTCAGGCCGGGATGCGTTCCCGATTTGAAAAGTGCTGGCACGAGAAGCTTCTTTGTTGATTGTCGAGGCAGACTCGCCAAACTTTAAGAAATTCGCTATTTCGCAAAAAGTCGAAATATTCACGAGTTGTTCATTTCGAAAGAGAAGTTGACATATGTTTTTTAGCCTAAGGCAGACATCCTTAAAGTTTTAACGCCTCAATACCCCTAAGTCAAATGTTCGTCAATATGGATACCCCTTTTCAACAAATTTATCAAAGAGAATTGTAAAAAATGAAACAATTGTTAAAGATATTGAAGTCCAAGTTACTGGAATGAGGACTTGAGCCCGGATTTGGACTAACTTCCCAACACTGCTGAACACCCCCAACATCTAATCCCAATACCTCCTCTGGGTATCGAGTCAAACTGAACCCTTGCGTAAAGCATGGTTTCTCCTTCCTGAGATGAATTTTAACTTTTGGTGAAAAGGCGTCATGCGTAAACATATAATTCTGAATTATGTACACCATGTTTGTTTAGTTCACATAAGGGCAAACATTCATTTTTATTGGTTTACCATTTCGCGAAATTTAACTGTCGTTGTTTCTCAACATTCATTGTGTTTTTCAGGCACTTAGGTTTAAGTGCGTACAAGTTGTGCTACTTGCGTCACCTACCGACGTGATAACAACGTTAAAATCTCGTCGGATGGCGCTAGTGATCGCAACTTGACTTGTCGTTCGCTCACTGTGGAGTTTGCATACTGCTTTATGCGTTTGCCAACTATCCTTGCCAATCGAAAGCTCGCTCGTTTTCAGCGATATGCTCGACCTTTCCTGCCCAGTTGCTGTGACGTACAATCGCCAGGAAAAACGTCATTGTTGCGGCGTGGAGCCAAAGAAAACCGTACTGATGCCGCCTAATTGCCAAGGGTGAGTTCCCCCCGTGTGGATGGAAGAACGCTGCAGTAGTGTCAAGCAAGAGAACACAAAAGTTGTTCGTAGAAAAAAATAGAAGCAAAACACCATCTTCTGGTCGTTGGTTGTGTCAAAACCACAAACGTCGTAAAACGTTTTTGCGCCATGAACGAACTTGTGCCTCCGCCTGGANNCCACGTAAGCNCAACACGTGCGATTACAGAACAGGTGTTGGAACTTTTGTCAGTTCGTTCATGCAGGTGCTCCTAGGGACTCCTTGTGTCTTACAAGAAGACCGAGTCCATTTCCAAGCCGTACTGTCTTGTTTCTATTTTGCGCTCATGCTTGTTTGTTCACCCGAATGCATATTCTTGGATATCCGGTGCGAATTGCCGCTGGATAATAACCTGTTGGTGGAAAACAGAAGGCACGAAAGCGTTGTTCTACTTAGATTGCCACGTGTGTTTCTTGCAATCCCGGGTGGGCGTTTTTCCGGACGTCGCTAATGGCTGGGGGGCTTTGTTAATTTAAGTTTTTCACCTTAAAGAGGAATTTTTGAAAAAGCTGATGTTTCTTTAGGTGGTATTTGCGCCTTTTTTCTTTTCAAGCATCAAAACCGTCTTTCTCAATTAACGAGGCGTTTTTGTTTGTTCTTTCAGAAAATACAGGACTGCGATTGGTGCAGCATCGAACAAAAGTTCTGGCCTGGAACCATTGGGAAAGTCCACATCCAGGCCGCGAACCCTCAAACCGGTCGCACCGAAAACGCCAGCGATCCCAGATCATTGCCAGTATACCATTTGTTCGCCTGCGACGTGTGAACGCTCGAACATTTCTGCAGCAAAGACCATTGTCGCGCCTCCAGTTCCGTCTTGCAATCAAACGCAAAGTTGTGCTGCAAAGACCGGTGGCGACCGGTCAGAACCGGTTTTACGACAAGATCACGACAAGGTGACCGAGTGGGCGCAGAACGTTGTCAGGTTACTAGCGCAGCATGGCGCGAAAGTGAAAGATGGCGCTAGTGTGACAACACTGTCCACAAAAGAGTTCGCGCAGCTTTTGCAGGCCTGCAACCTCACCGTCCGCGCCGAAGCGAACTCGGCAAAAAATTGCCCCGCCCAGCCACGGAACAGCGCCCTCGTGCTGCGTCCCCCCGCTTCTTGGTCGCGGACCAAGTCCTTCGGTCCGACGCTGAAATGGCATCATACGAACTTCGATCCGGACAAGAACCGCAAGAAGAAAGCGTCCAGGCCCGAAATCCAGGCCCAAAAGCTGCCGACAATTCCCCCCAAACGTATTACTGAATATAAGCCAGCTGCTCCCCCTGAGTCCAAGCAAGCGCGTCACACTCAACCCAGACCTGCGCCATTGTCTGACCCCAAACCGACCCCGCCCAGTTCCTCAGCGCGACCAGGCTTGGGGGACACCAGGACGTTGGCACAGCAAGCTTTGCCCCTGCCCTTGGCCTGGCGCGACCTGGCCGAGCGCGACATTGCCGTCGCCGAAACCATAAAAGAAACAGTCAAATCCAACAATGTCTACCCCAGACACGACGCCTTCCTCGGGTTGCCCGACGACGGCGATTGCGACGTCGTCCTTAGCGATTTACGCGATCCCGTGACGTCACAAAGCGAAGCGAGCGACGCTACGCAGGTTTCGTCAGCGGACAGCGTTTTTGCGCTCGCCGGTTGCCAGGAGCTGGTATGTCCGGAAATACCGCTTCCTTGCTGTGCTCCCTCACCTGACGCTGACGTCGCGGACGTCGTCATCAGTGACATGGAACGAAGCGGCGCGAACGCCCGGCTGGATCGATGTGAAGATAGGAAAGGTGAGAACGATTTCCAATTCTTGCTGTTCGCGGTGCGGTCCGGTCCGTTCGGTACGTCAGGTATTGATGTGCCTGAAAGTAGGGGTTCGGTCTCATTTAACGGTTACGGTTAACTTTTATTCGAACCAAACCCGTTGACACGTTTAACAGCACCAGGTGTAATAAGCAACACAGATGCATGTATTTCGTTTTCAAAGTGCATTGTCAGGAATCGGCCACTTTGCTCGATTGTCGAAGCAGCTTATAGCCTGTTTTATGTCGGACCCCGCTCTATTTGAATAAGATTTCAGGACTGAGGATGCGCAGTGTTGCGTGAAATCGATTTCCCAACAAGAATAATTAATTTGCTGATTAACCCAAGTTCGTCGCCTTTATGGAGACTACTCACTTGAATAGAGATATGTGCAAGTTTGAATCATCGCAAACAGCAGAAAGCAGAGACCAGTCGGTAATTGCTCGAAAGCTTGCAGCAGACCTAGAGCTTTTAATTGAACCAAGTTAAACGCGTAAAACGCTCGATCACTCCACATCTTTAACCGGATAACATGGTAATGATTTAAAGTTCCAACAACGCGCCAAGGTGCTTCAGTGTTACTGCTGCTGCTTGGTTTCTGACTCCCCCGGTTGTTGCCAATCTCCAATTGAAGCGAAAATTCCCAGAACGCAGAGCGTGTGCGTGACTCTGGTCAACACATCCTGCATAACTTCCTGAGCAACACTACTTGCACGCCGGGAGTAACTGCCGCACACGATGCTCAGATCTACGATCGTCCCACTTGCACATCGTAGCGTACTTGGCGAGTTATCATCAAACCTTGTGCTTGTTTTTTTATCTTAACGAAGCGCAAGATATGGACAAAGCTTTAACTACGTAGCACTACGGGAGAAAGTTTATGAGCATCTTTTGCAACATACGTGCTCTTTCGAAAAACGACTCCGTCCATTTTCAAACGCAGTGACCATGTTAACGGTCGCCAGAACAGTACAGCTGATAGAAAGACACTTTCTCATCTTGATGTAGAGGCCTGTTGCAACCCACTTGTGCGTGATCCTCGAGAGAAAGTCTGGCACTTTGCTTGACCTTCTTTGGGATCAATATTGCGAAAGTTTCACGAAGACCGGATCGCGGTTAAAAACTTTTTTTCCGGGTGTAATATGTGTATTGGTCTATCTTTGTGATGTTGCCGCTTACTATCGTTATAGGGATTCGAATCAGAGAAAACAATAGAAAGTTATATTAAGTGGCAAAACGTAAAAAAACCATCACGGATGTGCGTGACATCACGCATGAGCAAGGTTGGTCTTGCTCATCTTTTGGATTCTGCAAGTGTGATCAAGGTCAAAGCTATATCCTGTTCTTTGCTTTCACTTCTGCTGGTTTGCGCAGGGCTTAGGTGAGCGTGTTCGCTTGGTGTGTTTGACAACAAGCGATTGGGTGCTGGCACACGGGCTGACCGGAGTGTCTTTTCGCCGCCTCCCGGTCTTACTGTCTGTATTGACAAGTTTACTGACGTTACGGTCAAAAATAAAATTGTTGTTGAGCTATCATGTCTATCGGTAGAAAACAATGTCTGCAGCGTTGTTTTTGCAAAACTTGGGTTTGTCTTTATCTTAAAGCAGAGTTGATTTTTTTAAAAGTAGTTTTTGGCTGGAGGTGGTTATTTGATGATTATGAATATTTGTATCAAAGAAGACCTCGGAATGAACGTCAAGTGGAGCACAGGTCAAAGGCAGGGCGGGTGGCAGTTTGTTAGAGTTTTGTGTAAATGCTTTCAGAATATGTAAGCCGTGCGGCAACAGCTGACCAGTGTTGCCACTCCGTTGTTACGGAAAAGTACTTTCATGATAAAAGAACACTAGATTCACAAAAAAGATTCACAAAAAAACACTAGATTACAAAATATTGGTCAGTCTTCTGAAGTAATTCAATGCAAGTTAGCTGTAAAAGCAAAAGGCAAACTTACACACAATGAAAATGGCCAGAAAATGCATTGCAATGCAAGCAAAGACATTGCGCAGCTCATTGTAAAACGGAGACAAAGAAAACGAGAGATAGCAGCAACGCTTGTGTTTATTTGCACAGTTCACTGAACAGATGACCACAGTGACTTCGTAGCGGTTTAACTCAAAACAGATTATATGCTCGTGTGCATTTGAGATGCAGTTAAGTAGAATTTTTAGCAAATTACAATTCCACAAAATCAAAATGTCTTAACTGCGGTTACCTACATTCAGCTCACTCATAAAAAAACACTAGATAGCTATGAAAAACCACCAGAACACTAGAGGAAATGCAAAAACTCTGGATCTAGTGGAAAAACATTAGGAATGGCACCACTGCAGCTGACGCGTCTCCACCTTTCAAGAAAAAGTTTTTGCCGATGTATTCATCCGCCTGATGTGGAGTCAAGCAACCAGCACTCGCCGAACCGAGGCGGCGCAAACGACGCTCGCAGCGGCAATGCTGGTCAATCAATCAAGCGCGGAATTTCACGTGCGAGACGCGAGGCTGCAATCGAGAACTGCGCTGTGGGGCGAACCGCTATCCTGACGATCGCGAGTCGACAACTGCCGATGAACAAAAT
>JGI24021J15306_10004116_pt1 | contig 16767 bp, 10 predicted proteins | sample Ectturendosymbi1_FD_15306 | JGI IMG/M metagenome (IMG submission 15306) | reverse complement strand
CACTAACACTGAGACCACCAACACAAGTTTACTGTAGCCCATCGTCTGCACAAACCAATGTTATTATCAAACCAGTATAATTTAGACCTGAAACCACGTAGCTTTATATGACGCCAAGGAATTCATGCCTTGCATTAGCCTAGCTTTTGTCTGGGTTACTGAAACAGAACACCAAGTTTTTCTTCAGACAAGATACCATGTTTTCCTCCGACATGCTTCAGCGCTATGTATGCATGCAGATTTAGCTATACATGTGCAGAGATAGCTAAAAGCGCGCAGGGTTACTATCTCTGCGCAGAGATAGCAGTTTTTGGGCTAAATCTGTTAGATATAATATTTTTACAAACGGCGCCCCATAATACGCTTCTGAACGTTGTGAGTTGAGAACGCGCAACAGCACATGAGACTGTCCTCGACCTGACTTCGCATGAGCGCTCACGAATAGAGCACGGCTTCCGCCTTGAAAAGAGAAGTGACGCAGCAGCGCGGCTTGCGCGCAAAAGAATAACATTCCCAGTCAAAGGACTTCACTCCACAAGTGAAAGAAGCAAGGAATCAATCACAAATTTTTAATATAGGAAATCGATTTCACGTAACATTACGCATCGTTAATCCTATCGTTTTATTCAAATAGATTCTGTAGTTGGGGTCTCTCTACTCCAAGGAGAAATGGCTCGATATTCAGGGCTTTACGAATGCTGCAACTGCGCACTTTGTCGCAAAGTGTCAACGCGTGAACTCTTTGCAAAAATCCTGTCTCTGCCCCTTGTACTTGAGATAAAGCCCTTTAGGTCATTACCCAAGATTCATGACCATAGATGAGGATCGGAACAAAGATCAATTTAAAAACTGACAGCTTTGCGGTGGTTAAAAGCTCCCCGTTTTGTGACCACTTAATGATAAAGCTCACTTGTTGTGTTTAGTGCTTTACCAATCCGTGTACAAATCTCCTTGTTCCCTCACTCATTACTACCACACACCCCAAGGTACTCGCGTTTTCCGAAATGCTGCAGTGGAAAATGCTAACCTTCGAAATACACATCCATTTTTCAGTATGTAAGTTTCGAACTTCATAGTCTCTCACCAATGAAAGACACTTTTTATAGAGTTGCTGGGAAAGCTTGTTCTGGACCTGCGAGGTGCACCAGAATGTGATGAAGATCAGGTTAAAGTGAAAATGTATTTTAATTCTGCAGAAAAAGATTTGCTTGGTATCCCATCATCAAACGCGAGCATCCGAGAGTTCGAAGAGATGTTCGTCGAAAGCAAACACACTCATGAAGTTATGTTGTGGTTGAACAGGTGACAGGTTGATGGTAACTGATTTTTTAGTTTTTATGGATGCAAACCATTTTTTCGAAGGTTGAGCATTTTCAATGAATGTAACGAGCATAAACATCGCATGATATTTTCCGCTTCAATAAAAGGATCCGTGAAAGACGCGGGAAATTGGTGATGAATAATGATGAAACAATCGATCTACGTCAGCAAGCATCACTGACTTCCTGAGAATAGACAAATTATGTCGAAAACTTTCTTTTCATTTTTGCAGTAGATCTCACGCTCTAATGTAAAACTATTAAAATGCTATTGTTCTGCGAGCACGCCAGGGCACGAAGAACATGTTTCACATAGCGCTGCATGATGCTATTTGATATTCGGATAATGAATTATCCGAATAAGCATGTCAGTTGCATCGCTGCAACCAGACATGCTCACAATCGGACAACTGACAACAGAGGTTTTTCCAGCCTGTGACATCACGTCATTTAACTGCGACATATATGAAAAATGCAGAAAGATTGTGACGTCACACTCTGTCATTTAAGGACGGTGAAACGCATTTCCTGTTACCGAAGAACTGTGATAAATACGTTTACTTGCCGGCGGCAAGCCTATCTGCCCTGGCGCGGCAACAACAGTGCCTTTCGTGCATGGCCACCTTGTTGCTTGTTCGCGCCATATGTACGCACACATGTGTTCCTCTTCGCGCATATCATATCCTGTTCGTGTTGCATCGAGCGAACATCCAACACCACGCCTGCCGAGCATTTGCGACTGTACAGCTAGTGTTGCTTCCAAGCTGTCTACGAGTACACAAGAATTTTGGAAGGCGCACACATTAATATCGGAGTGCGCACACGCCTTTCCGACCTGTAGTGCAAGCACCTGCAACTCTACTGCAAACTCTGTTCCCAACAAAGAAAAAAGTATCCCTTATTTTTGTTTCGTTTCTTAAACCACATAAAACGAAAATTGAAACTTATCTGGTGTGGAACAAGTTGCTCGTGTTCCTTGGCATTAATATTTTCGGAATGGGCAGAACGCAGAAACCTGGTCAACGCTAAAGGTATACGTTGGCTTTCGTATTTTGAAATTGCAATAGAGACACAGCGGCGGCCCAAAAGGGAGTTTGAGGGCCAAGTCTCCTCCAACATTATTCGTGGAGCAATTCAAAAGGTAAATAATTTGCAAGGCAACTCTCATCGTTTAGTCAAGTTCTTCCTCTTTCGCAATCTGATAGAACCAAGATTGACGTCAGATTTCAACGACAGTTTCATTCGTTGTCGCTCTGATTAGGGACTAACTGTGAGAAAACAAACACAAAACTATTTGTTATCACAAGAATAGGTCATAAGTAGGGCAACCAAAAGTCAATAAAGTCAAAATTTTTCTGCCGTTTTGAAAATTCATGAAACGTTCACAAACAAAATTTCACGCTACCATGAGGGAATCCCATGTTATTAGGTCAAAAATAAGTCAAAATTTATCATTAGGTCAAAATTTATCGTTAGGTCAAAATTTCCTTGCAGCAGAATTTTTTTCTCTTCATCGATACTTTATAGAAACTACAACAACAAATATTGATATGCTCTTGCAAGCTAAGTTGCAATTCTGTGGTAAAAGTGGGTTTGTTGCGACTTCTGGCGTAATAATGCTATTTTGCCCACTACTGGACGATTGAATAGTATGTAGCATAGGCATGGTAAGGCAAGAAACGTGGTCTTATACCGTACTTGGTTTGGTAAATGCTTAATCCATTATGCATGTAACGTTTCAACTTTATGGTGTTTTCAGGTTTGACTCTGCTGTAGTTATTTATGTACTTATCAATATGTCATCCCCAAAGTTAAATAAGCAAATATTTTAAGATTTCGAAGCATAGAGTGCATGAATATGCTTCTGGGTTAACCTCAACACCTAAGGCTGAATGATTTTGCAGTTGCAAATGCCGAAAATTTATAGGTCAAAATAAGGTCAAAATTTGCAAATTATAAATTCAAAATTTTAAGATTTTAGGTCAAAAAATTGGTTGCCCTAGTTATAATGCACCAATGGATGCAAAGAGTGGCACACTTCCACTTTGCCTACTTCCCTAATATAAGTTGCTACCACAATGTTTTTTCCGGATGGTTTGCGCTTTTGGCGAGAGACATATTTATACCTTCTTGTGTTAACTGTTAAATGTTGGTAAACCTAAATCGAGTGCATACTTGTTGGCATGCTTTCGTTTGCTAATACGTTTACGTGGGTCAGCTGGAAATTTTTTCTTTACTGTGTCTTGTGTTTCGCAGGTCAGGATTTGTTGACAATACTTGCAAACTGATGAGCTTTTTCCAAATAGGTCATTCAAGGCTTAATCCATATTTTTCTTAATTAATACAACATAAGTAAAGTGTGCATTCTCGAACATACGCATACACAGACGAGTGAACCAGATTGACGGGAGTGTCCAGTTTGTCAACAACCGTGTAGCAGCGCGGTGGCTGCTACATGCGACGCGCTAAGCATAACATCCCTAGTAGCACGAAAGCTGCTGGGAGCTTCCTTTAGCCTAGTGCGTAAGTGCGCAGGTAAGCCGCTTCTTCAACCGTGATGCTAGTGATTCCTTTTAAAATAGTTTTCTGAGGCACATTTCCAATGCAGCCACACTGTTAGCAACACCAGCAAAATTCGCTACAGCAGGGAACAATTGCAATTGCCGCCTCAAACATTTATTTATCTATCTTAGCAAAGTAAATTACGATAGTATGAGTACAAAAATAAGACATTTAAAAAGGCTTTAGTTTCCTAAGATATTGACATGCATCTGAGCATAACAGCAAAATGCAGAAACGCGTGAACTCTGTAAGTCAAGCGCTTAAAAAACTCAGAGAGCAAAACCATTTGCATAATGGACCCAGCAAGTGCTGTTACTAACACGAGCCCAATAATTTTCTTTTAATGGGGAGTTTTGATGGCGCAGTATGACAACGGCGGTCTTGCAGCGCCACGACCAAGGTTTTGCATCATTTGATTTGCTTGTGCCTTGAAGACTGCTGCCTTGAAGAGTCTTCCGTACATCTTGCACTTGGCAAGAAGGCTCCAGTACCAATTTACAAGGTCACCCGGCACAGAGCCGGACTCCAGACTAACCCGTAACGAAGCGGACGCATTAATCACGAGGCCACGGGCTGCATTGTACTAGCCCAAGAACGCAAATGCTGGCAAAGTCGGAACGGGATCACACAATCAATCAAGGCTACTGGCAGAAGCAAGCACGTTGTAGTACATTGTTCCAGCAATTTCTCAGAACGTTTGATTTCTACTTTTTTATTGCCGTTGTCACATTGTTTGCAAAATGCAAATTTGCTTCAAAGCATTTGTTAAATCCGCTTGCGACACCAAGTGTTCGGGGAAGTGTTTTGTTATAATCTTAAACGTAATTTATAGTTTTGGTTTTTACGTTTCTGTGTCAAGAGATCTTCGTTGGTGCATCCTTTATCGAACGGTTTTCTGTTTTCATTTGTATTCCAGTGTGCGTTGGTAACTGCTTTCCAATGAATGTTTGTTGCAGATATCTTGACTTAAAGAACGCTTTGCTGAGTTTGCGTTTCTAAAGTTGCTAACTTGCCATGCCTCATACGATTTTGATCTCTGCTAGTGAACCTTTTGATTTGGCGTCGATGAACGCAGCTTGCTGCTTGGTGTTTTTTTTCTGCCACATACACTGGTACTTTGATTGAAGTTCTAAAAAGGAAATTATTTTCGCGTCAAAACCAAGTTGTATAGCACGTTACAACATCACAGTTAATGCGAAAATAAACGTGCGTGGCCGGGAAGAGAAAAGAACACCTAAAAATAACAAATCAAAGGTGTTTATGTGGAAACCTACATGTTTCATGATTTTCGGAGTTTCAGCATTTGACAAGAAACGTTTTTATTGCAAAACACTGACGTCAATTGACTGTTGCTCTATTGATTGCAGCAAGAGAAAGAAAGACCAGGCGTATTGCGATGCATCACTTGAGGCAGATGGGAAGACGTATTTCGTCCACAGAGCTATCCTTGCATCAAAATCAAAACATTTTGACAACTTGTTCGCTGCCAAGGTAGTACTTCTCCCAATGTATACAGGTGTCGTTGTGGAAAGCCGCAGGCATTTGAAATCTTTTCTGCCCAGCAGTAATAATTTCTGTGCACTGCAAAGTTAAACTTAATGCAGCTACGTTCTTTGCCAAATATTTCAAAGTCTTTAGTTCAAAGAACACCTTTTGAAACAATGGCACACTGTTCCACATCGAATGAAGCCACAATGCCCTGTTTTCGTTTCTAGTAGAATCTGTCTCATATAATTAGTACTTGCCAACGGCCGCCAGAGTTTGTTTGTCTCCAAATCACATTATAATTATCATAAACATATAATACTGGTCAACTCAAAGCAGAAAAGATAACGTCGGTTTTGAAAGCTGAAGCAGCCACAAACATTTTAAGAGCTAACTTTCAGCCAACAACACAAAAACCTTACATTCTAGAGCAGGGGTTCCCAACCTATGGTACGCGTACCACTAGTGGTGCGCGAAGGTATTCCAGGTGGTACGCGAGTAACTTCCATTTTTTTCACCAAAATTGGTTTAACAGCTTTGTAGTTTACGTTTCTGGCTTTGTTTCCAAATAAATGAATTTTCCTGTAGCCCGCTATTCCTGTTGTATCGTAACATTATGACTTTCGATGCGCTGTTAGCAAATTTTCGCCACGCATCGACCAATTGGTGGAAGGTAAATAAACAGAAAAATCTCATTGAATTTGCTTGTGGTCTTTTATTGTTATTTTAATGTACTGTATATTATTCTTTTGAATAAACTAAGAGTTCTGGAAGAAGTGGTACGCGTTGACATTCTGGGTGCTTAAGTGGTACGAGATCGTAAAAAGGTTGGGAACCTCTGTTCTGGAGTCTCCTAATACACAACAGAAAGAATACAACAGAAAGAAGTTGTATACAACAGAAAGAAGTTGCCCAGTTTTCAGAGGATTTTAGTGAAAGACATAAGATAAAGAACATTACGCTTTTTTTTAACATTTTCGCAGTGGAACAACAAAACGCTTGTGAAGTAGTTTAAATTTGGTATTGCGGCAACTTAACACTTTCGAGAAGACAAACGGCCAGTTGTTGCCCGTTAGCAGTTACAGGTACAGCAAATATATCACTGTACTTTTACTCCGAAAATTCACATTCTGTTTCCTTATCTTTAGGATTTCGCATGTCCTTTCACACAGGTGCATTCTTTGCATGTAGTTAATTTCCTTGCAGTTCCAACTTTAGTTATGCTTTTCTTTGTCATGTTCTCTGAACCTCCATGATAAACAAGTACGATGCATTTGACTGCCTATAGGGCACCCATTGGCCATTACTCTGCGCTGTCACAATGTCAGCCCAACTGTAGCTTTGAAACTCTTCTCTAATGGGACAGTGTAGTAGATCTTAATTACTACCTTTTTTCTCTTTGGTTGCCGATGATGAAATTATAGAACCAACTAGCAACAAACATGCAACTAAAATGTTTTTCAGCAAGGAAACATTTGTCTAAATACAGTTTCGCTGTTAAAGCATTTTTGAAAGAACGCAACCAAGGCTAGAGATTTTAGTGACAAAAAATCACCAACAACCAGTTGTGTGCGATTGTGCAGAAGAGATTTTTCAAAGTATTCAGCTTTTCATTATTTTTCAAGTCACGACGTAAAAATAAAGTATATTTCGTGACGTTAAGGTCAACATGAAACGTATGAGACGTTTATAAACGAAGAATTGACGACGCATAAAACAATCCGACGCATTTTTTGTTTCAGTTCAAGCACAACACGTTGGGATTTATAACATGGCTTGCCCCGATGTACATTCAAAGCTGCAGTACTTTATCATGCTATGATGTCTTCTGCTTTGAGTCAAATATTCTAAATACTATGCCTCCTCATTTGTGTATTCATTCCAGCTGAACGAGGAAAGTGGTGACGATCCGATACAGATAACCGGAGTTGAAGCTGATGTTATGGATCTAATTTTAACCTTCTTGTATACTGGCGAAATCGTCATGAATCAAGACAATGTATACAATGTGATGGCAGCTGCACATGATCTTGATTTGAGAAGTGAGTTAAACGCGAAGAAAACAAAAAAACGCTCAGTTTTTTCAAGATGATTTTCTTGGTTACGTCAAATGAAGCGGACGATACGCAATATCAGAATGCTCTGTGAAACACATAATCGAAGTTGGAAAGTTTACACATTTTAGAAATATCACAGTTTCTTTTTTCTCTTATATACCACAATCTCTTTATGAAATTTTTTTCAATTTTTCTTTTCAACAAATCGTTTATCTACACTGCATTAAAAATGTTTCTCTTTCTAAGACTTTTTTTAAAGTTCAGACGAAAATCAAAATAGTTATGCAAACCCTGCTTGGAATATTTGTTTGAGAAATTTTTGACACATAAGCGAGTATTTGAGTCAAATGTTGTTTTTCTTAGTACCTTTCGTTTTGGTAAAAACAGTAAGTAATGGAAGTAACAACTTTGTGAATCGTGATGGCAGTTAAATCAACCTATCATGCACAAAAAGCACAAAGATAAAGAAAATAAATGTACAGGAGGAAAATACTTACTGAAAGAAACAAACGCTAACAGGTCCGGAATCTTCAAGTGGTAATTAAACCAACGCCTCTTCCGTTTTGCAAATTACTTAGAAAAATGAAACTTGCAGTACATTTGTTGACTGGAGCAAAGCACCCGGAACGTCCTCAAGCCTTTCTGCCTAGCCTAAATTTAAAGAGGAAGCGTTTAGCAAAATTGTTCAACACGAGAATCATATACTGAGTTTTTGTTTTTTCACGTTTTTTGATAGAATTAGTAAAACGTAAGTTGAATATTTTCATAATATTTGCTCAAACCGCACATCTGGGCAAGTTGTGTTTCGTTGGTGTTTTTGTCACCTGTTGACCTACCGAAAAATCCACGTTTCTTTTATTGTATTCAAGTTTTTTTGGCGCTGCATGCCTTCGAAATTCACAATACGTTTTTTGTTTGCCAGGATTGATGGAACTGAGCTCTGAGTTTTTGATGAAGCACAAATCTATTGACGAATGCATTAAAATCTGGCTTGCGTCACGTCGTTACAACGCCAACGATTTGGAAATGGATTTGAAAAAGTTCATAAACCTCAATTATGATGTAATTTACAGGCATGAGGACTTTTTAAAGCTGAGTTTTCCTGATGTTATGGACGTAATTCAGCTGAAAAACGACGATGTAAGTACTTTACAAACGAGTTTTAGAGCACTACAATTGGCAACGATCTGAAGAAAACCTTGTTTTAAGCATGTAGCAGCTCGTTAGGTCGAAGTACCAGTCCACTTAAACTTCTACCAAGTTTTGATTTTGCGGAGAATGATCAAATCACAGTAGCATTTTCGTAGAAAAACACATTTTTCTCCTCAGCTATGCTTGTGCTTAGAAGCGATCAAGATCCTGGCTGTTTCAACGAAAAACCGACCGATAGCATAAAGTTCTGAAATGTTTTTTCAATAAAATCCTGATTTGCTCTCGAATGCAACACAAATCGCATAACATTAATAGAAGAACCTTGAGGTTTCGTTCATAAACTCTGTAAGAATAAAAACTTAATGTCTGGTAATCTAGCTAATATTTCTCTTTTAGACAAGCGGTGAAGAGTCTGCCTGCAAGGCTGTGCTAGCCTGGGTCAAGCATGACATGGAAAAAAGAGCTGATAGCTTTGAGGAACTATTTTCCTTTTTGAATCTGAAATTGCTTACAAAGCTGTTTCTTGCAGAAACTGTGGCGAAAGAGGTGGGAATTATGATTACAATAAAAGAAATATTCTCCCCATATTTATACGTGGCGTAATTCTTTATTGGTTTTCTGTGTGAGCATCATTTATCGAAAGCTAAAACATACTATGCCCCATGCTCACTTGCAGATATCGCATAATGAAAATGATATTTTCTTGGCAAACAAAATGAAATTTACACGTTTCAAGATTGCTAATGCAAATACAACCCGAAACGTAGTTTAAACCGCAACATTTCAAGAAATAAGGTTTCTTGTTGTTCAAGATGTAAGATTTCTTGTTCTTCAAAATAAAAGGCTTCTTGTTTTTTTGAAATATAAAATTGCATGCTTGTTTCTGCCTAATGGCTTATTTTATCTTTTTCCTATGTTTGCGATTTGCGATAATTGGTTCATTGGTTTGTAAATTTAGTTTTATTTTTGGCCATTATGTTTTTTGTATATTTTTTAACAATGAGCATCAAATTCGAACAATGAACAACAGCATCCAGGGTGTCCAACAGCAAAAACTGTAAAAACTAACAGACTCCAAGTAAGTGCTATAAAATGATTTTCATCTGTTAGTACGCGCCAGTCGTTCAATATCACATGAGCTCAAACAGTTCGCCAACCGAAGTCTGAAAACGTTACATAAAATGCCTTATTATCCGGTTTTCACGGTGAAACCAATGCGAAGTGACAGAAGTTATTAGACTATATAACTAAAAATGGTGCAACTTCAAACCAAGCCCGTCGTCACGGGGGGCTTTGGTGGGCTTAGCCTCCCCCAACAAAGCTCCAAGCGTTTCAAACAAAATTTTCCTGAAGTCCTAAATTCTGAATAAGTTTTGAGGGAACCTATGTAAGCACAGAACCAGAAGTTTTCAAGCTAAATCCCGAATTTCTTAAGAAAGTGGACAGCATTCGTTTTAAATTCGAATATTTTCGGAATTTTCCTGTAGGTCCTCAATGTCGCAGTAACACTTTTAACTTCCTTGCCGGAGAGCAGTGGTGTAGTGGTGTGGGAACGGCGTTCACACACCTTTTCATGGCGTGGGAACGGGTTCCCACACCTTTTGGCACTATTAACGTTACTTTAAGATGAAGTTTTTTCATTTTAATTTCTACGTGTAGCGGATTGCGAGAAACAAAGGAGCTTTTTGTGTGTGAGGGCATGTGAGCAATATTTGGTGTTACAGTTAGGTTTTAACCTAAATCAAGTTTGTAGTGGTGTAGGAACGGCGTTCCCACGCCTCTTTTCTTAGCACTACATCCCTGCCAGAGAGATGTGGATTTTGTGTACTTTCTGATCAACAAACACAGGTAAAATTTTTCTTGAAAATTTCTCACATATAAGAAGGGCGTCACAGGGGTGGCGAAAGGCACTGCAGTAGATTTGAGGCATTTTCGTTCATGACTCGCCGAACGATCGCACTAGACATTCAATGAAGACATGGTGAAGTCACGCCACCAAACACAATTTCAGATGCAAAGGTACCTGTCGTTTCTTTTATCAGAAAGCACGCGAAAATCTGCATCTTCTAATGTCTTCATTGACTCTCTAGCGCGACCGGTCTGCGAGTTATGAAAGAAATTGCCTAAAAGCCAGTGCAGTAACTTCCGCAGTCCTTAATAAGGGTTTTAAAGGATTCAGTCAACCGCATACCTCTGTAAGTTCGTGCGAAGAGCATATTTTTGGTCACAGAGCTCAAGCAATTACATCTAAATTCATTTGAAAATTTAGGAAGAAGTACCCCGAATCAAGCGAATATCGTTTTGCTTAAGAAGCAAAATTGGGTTTGTCTCGCTGGGGCTCGTTGCATTGGGCAAACACATCGACGTAAACACACAAAGTTCTAGAATGCTGCGATTTAAAAACGTTGTGCACCTGATGCGCTAGACGTCATGGGATGATCATGGGCTTCTAGAAGATTCCTTATATTGCTTACCACTTGAATGAAAGCGAAGGCAAGACAAGGCAAGCCTGTTCGTTACATATGTGAATAAGGCTTTCATACAAATGGTGCGTTGGCGTTAAACCCAAAGTGATTACACTGAAACACCAACAGCTCCATAAGCAATTATGGTTAACAGTATACGATTATGCAACCGCAATGCTTTTATTGCCAAAGAAATCGACAAACTGCTGGTCAATCGACTTTGTCAACGTCAGGCAATGTCTCATATTTGTTCATACTGTTTTTTTTTCCGGATCCTGATATTCTGGAATCGAACATGTTGACCAGCAGGAGCTGTCGCAACAGATACCACAGGGTTTAGTTTTGCACCTCTACCTCATTAGTTGATAATCCTAAGTTGTGTTTTTTGAATAAAGGTTGATTTAGATCCCATGACATTTCAAGTTTAACCATTTTTTCTGCTTATATACAATGGTTTCATTAGCAATATTCTTTGTCATGCTACACTTGACAGCAACTTAATTTAAAGTTTTTCCTGTGTAACATGTCTACTGAAAACACTGCTGTTTTGTAGAAACAACTCTTTTCAATACTTCACGTAGTTACCATCTATTGAATCTGAGCACCATTCCTAGCAATCCCTTTATTCTCTTAACCTCTAAAAATCGCTCAGGAGTGTTTTTCCATGAACCGTTGAGTTTGATCCTGTTGGCAGCAGTCCGACGTAGGTTTGGTGTGTTGATTGCGAATGGGTAGTTAAATGAATTATGCGATATTTGCATTAGGTTGTCCTAAAACCGTAGTGCGGGCATTTGTTGCAGGACCTAGTTCGCCAGAATCGTCCCAGTTTCGTGAAAACCATGGATGCCATGAGATTGTCGATGATGCGAGAGATCGAGAGACCAAGTACTGCAAAGGACGAAGAATTTGTTCTGTATAATTTGCGTTCGGTTTTGCACTAACAGCTCTGTGCCCTTTTGCAGACTTAGAAAACAGTTTGTTGGTGTGCAGCGAAGATTTCAAAGTCTTTAGGATCATAGATATAGAGACGAACGCTCAGGAAATCATATCGGTGAGTGGGTGACGTTAAGGTGGATTAAAGGGTTTCTTTTTAGCTAAACTACCACTTTTTGCATTGTCACTCTTTGCCAGAATAACGTTTACGAAAGTATCGTTGAAAAATTCAGTGCAAATAATGCAAACAGACAGACAGACAGACAGACAGACAATTCTAGTTTATTTTGCATGGCCAACGAAAAGACCCGGAGGTCATCAAAGTCAGCTGACCACAGAAAAAGTATTAAAAGTTGATAAAACCACTGAACAAAAGTCATGTTTGGCAGGTTATGTTAGAAATAAAGAACGTATTTTAGACAAAAAATTATTAAACTGTTAGAAGTAATAGGAAAAGTATCAAGTGTGTACTTGCTCATAAGAAATAATTCTGATTTTAAAAATATACTTTTAATGTGGCTAAGCACTTTGACTTTTGCGATCTAGCAGGACACTCCCTTTGTTTATTTATATATTAAAATTATGTTTATAGTCTGTCATCAACTGACACCCAATAAATATAGAAACGATAAAGCAAACTCGAGAATCAATGTCACTTCCATTAACTCCATTTTCAAAAAGCTTAATGACCTCTAATCTCGACTTTCAAACGTTTCTAATTAAATACTTCGTCACAAAACGTTTGTAGGGAAGTACCTAACCCATTAACGTCTCGTAATAGGCATTTTCACTGAATATGTTTCTAAGTCTTTAGCAAACGAGTGCTCCTCTTGGAAAAGATTTACAGTCAACAAGCAGAGTTTTCTTCCTTATGAAGCAGGCAGGTTAACAATCACACTTAAAAAATTAATGATTTACGATTGTCCGAAGATCAATCACACCAATAACCCTTGCTCACCACCATTTTTGCACTCGGCGATATTACTACCCAACTTATTCACTCCCTGAAAATCATTGGTTTTGTCAATTGAGTATAACGTGAACTGGAACTGCTTGCAATAATGCGCAGATCTTGTAAAAATGTATGCCGGCGGATGGGAAATACATGTGGTTGGTTTATTGGTCAGAAATTGTTATAATAGTGCAATGACCTGATTAAGACTGAAAACTAATTCGATTGAAAGATTTGAAAAATATCTTATTGTATTTCAGCGCCGAGACGAAGCCAGGTTCGAAGCATGCCCAGTGGTTTTACTTGGTCATTTATATTTGATTGGAGGATACATTACTTCAAAGGATGAGCCAACGAACACAGTAGTCAAGTTAGACCTCAGAAAGCCAGAGGAAGGTTGGAAAAAAATAGCTTCGATGAAATATCCCCGGCGGAAAGCTAAAGCTACCCGTCATACAAGTAAATAACTATAAGAAATCCTCATTTATTACAATATGAAATAACTACCAGACAAATTGCGTAGAAGCTTGGAAATATTATTTGATACTTGCAACCTTGTGATCACAAATAGCTGGCTATGTAGCAGTTATTTTTATGGAATGACAACGTCCTATGTTAGGTATTTTCACCACACATCTAGTTCAGGCGTTTGATGTCTACACATATTCAGTTTCGCGCATACGCTGGTATCTCAGTCAATGTATATGGGTTCTAATTATTATTCCTGGTTAGTTTACGTCCAAAAATGCTCAAATATTGTAGTTAGTTTTAAATTTTGATACGTGTTTGGTTCGAAAAAAGCTGTTAGATAAAATGTTTATGTTCATCAGCACAACTTCCTCCTCATATTCATGCTTCCATCCCACTCATTCAGCTTTGTTGAAAATCAAGCTGTGAAAAAAGAAGTCCTATACTTCGATTGATGCGGGCGGACACGTGCAACCCTGCGGTTGCGCCCCAAATCTGCTTCTAACAGATATGAGTGAAAAGCTTTGCTGATAAGAGTCAAGCACTGAATTCCGACAGTTCTCTTGTAACTAGCCATAAATACTAAATGTAACCTAACGCGTTTGGAATATCACCAATTAATTTTTATGAATTAGGCAAATGGGCACATTTCTTAAGTAAAACTTTGAAGCCAAGCTGAATAAACTCAGTTGGCTAGCCTACAGTTACTTTGAATGTTTTCAGCCTTGCTAAACACTTTGACGCAAATAAAAGCGAAAATCTAAAATATTTCTTGCTCTTGTAGGACTGTTTCCACACTTTTTATTATTTCACTTCTTTTTGGCAAAAATAGATGCTGGAAAGTTCATAGAAATACTAGACACAAGAACGGATTTTTCCAGACTAAATTCGTGAATCGTCATTAACTGCGGAACATTGGTTTCCAACAACATTTTTAAAGTAATATTGAATAGACAAATGAATTTTTGTGTAAATTCATGCTGATAGACACTCCAAATCTCATGTTTCTTTCGCTACATCGAATGTAACTCGAACTGTGGTCATTCCGAGCTTGCTGCAACCCACTGCCACGAATTGACAACGGAAAGTAAAACCTGCTGCAGAACGCAGAAGGCGCCTGCAACGAAGTGGCAGCGTTGTCATCAACATCTTGTATTCACGTGCATGTCAATTCACGTGTTGAAATGCGAAATAGTCTACACGTGTTCAATATAACGTAATGCTAGTTCGATGAACACTCCAGAGAAAAAATATCAATACACAGTTGCAAGAAAATATATTAATACACAGTATATTAATGTACGTGCCTCTATGTTTTTTACACATATGCAAGGATTGTGGTGATGTAGTTTTTTGGATAGTAAGTTTTTTTTCCGATGTTTGATAACTTGCACTAGTTTCATTGACCTATGTTTCAGATTCTATCAAAGTTGAAGGCGGTATCGGGGGTTTCGATGCATCAGTTACGATGGTAGAAACCTTCAGCACAAAATGCAACCTGTGGTCTTCTGTGTTTGGGCAAAGCAGCCCGTTGAAAGCAGGTTAGCACCGCCGTGACTAGCTGGACAAGATTTATATTTATATTACGTATGTCGCTTGCCGAGGATAAAGAATTACATATTGAAAAAATATACGTCTACGTTCCAAGATGCGCGTTTGGCCTGATATATAAATAATGTTGAGATGTGCAATCAATCCAAAACAAACTGTGAGACATTTTTCACTGTCTTTTACAAAAGTTTGTATAAACCATGTTTTCGGAGCTTTGTACTTTCAAGTAAAACACTTGCAAGTGGCAGAATATCTGTTAAAAATATATGGTTACATTTGAGAATCCCATTTAATGTGAACAAACCAAATTAATATTTCGTGGAACATTTCGGTGATCTGTTTCATGATATCACATCACTTCAGCAGTTTGTTGAAAAAAATCAACCAAAGAAACCATTCCTAAAATTTGAAATGGTCTTAAACATAATTTAAAATATAAAACAGAATGGTATATGCCAATTAGGCAATGCAGCTGTGTTTGCAATGCTCAGTTTTTTCCAGGGGCATCAAAAATATCTATTCTTATGCAGTACTGGATGCTGTATTTTCATGTAGACTATCTTAGTGTCTCGATATTAGAATACCATACCAAAATTTTTAAGAAATCTCATGATTTTCTGCAATTGCCTACAACTTATTATTTCTTGTGTAAAGTAGGTCCATGATAAAATTAGTAATTTTCATATACTTAACGATTTGTAACAGCTTTAGGTGAAGACCCATGTGCCAGACAGTGTTTAGACTGACGTCAATCCCAGGAAGACAGCACCTTCGCTGTTGAATTCCAGTTGATTATTCTGTATAAGACGTGTAACTTGATTCACTTTGTTCTAGTCTAGTGACTAGAGATGGTCAGAAGAGCCGCCCCCACAGGCTAAAGAACGGCGTGCCACAGTGTTCTGTCGTAGCGCCCACATTGTATAACATCTACCGGTATACGTCGCACTTCCCCACAACAGTTGCTAATCGGTACATCGTACATGCATGCCGATGACATTGTTCTGACTATTGCTGCCCCTACATTCAAGCAGGTAGCTGACACCCTCTCTCATGATATGAATATTGTACAAAATTTCCTAAAACGGTGGAAGTTAAAACTGTCAAAAAACAACTGTTTCATCTGCCTTCCATATCCGTAACCACCAAATTAACAAACAACTAAAAGTTTTCCTGGATCAACAACAAATCATTAAATACGAACCTACTCCAAAATATCTTGGGATCAATCTGGATCGCAGCCTAGCATTTAAACATCACATCGAACAGCTGAAGAGCAAAGTCTCTAAACCGGCTCCGTAGTGGAGTAGGTCGCTTTCAAGTGAACATGGTAGAGATAGGCCTGGCAACATCCAACCAATGTGAGTGCGGCTCTTTCCAGACCGCAGAACACATATTGCTAGAATGCCCTATACTGAGACGTTCTTGCAGCATCTCTGATATCAACAGCGACAAGCGAAGATCTACTGGATTATCTCCTGAACATTCTTCTTCGAGCGAGTTGTTGATGTCCAATGCTAGGCCGCACTAGATCTCGGGGCAAGTGTTGAGCAGCCATTCGATTGTCTCATCGTCCAGAGCCGTCAGGCCGTGCAGTCCATGGGAGGTCGATGGACTGGACATTGGAGGACAACATGTTTGTTCTTCTGCGCCACACTCACAAGCCGCAGAGGAGACCATACCCATCTGTACAAGCAGGAGCGGAAACGCCCGACACCAGTGCGGAGGCGGTTAAGCCGGACCCAGGCTCTTCTTGGGAGGTTCATTCCGGGTGGGTGGGTGCTGGTGTCGGGGATAAAAATGCGGAGTCTTGTGGGGTTGTCCAA
>JGI24021J15306_10004115_pt1 | contig 16772 bp, 11 predicted proteins | sample Ectturendosymbi1_FD_15306 | JGI IMG/M metagenome (IMG submission 15306) | reverse complement strand
TTACTGCAAACATACTTAAATCAAGTTGGTATAACACCGACCAACGTTAAATTTCACCTGTCAGACTGTTTTGTCACTTCGCTGTAACATCAAAGGGAATTTGTATAACACCAGCTAGCGTGACATTTCGCCTGCCTATATAAGCATTTATTTTAAATAAGCAAATGTTATCGGTTGTTTATGTACAGAAATGTCATGACCGAAATGTTTCCAGACCGAAAAGTCACGTACCCCTCAGAAATATTGACAAATATTTTAACCAAAATTGGAACCCTGTCAGGTGCTGTACCATTCCGGATCAGAATGGATCTGACAATAATGATGGTTAAAAGGTCATTCCACTCTTCCCTAACCAAATCCACCAACTGCACCGTGGGCCCATGATCAGCTGCAATCCACGGTACTGGAACGATTAAAGAAAGTTAATTTCAAACGAAAAAGATTTGGCACAAATCACCATAGCAATCACGGAATCGACACGGCGGTAGAGGTGTACAGACTCATCTGAAACTAAAACATCATAAATCACATGTAATAAACAACAATGAAATATAATGTTTTTCTTCATTTGTGGCGGAGATGCGTTTGAAGTCCAATGCGCAACGGTTCGTGGAAGAAACCCAGTATTTATAGGAAAGTTGCATGTCATTCATATCGTTTTCTGTGGCCATTATTTTCATTATAAAGCTCCATAAGCTTGTCAGATTTTCACCGGCTGTTTTTTGCTGCTACAGTGCATCAATTTATCCAGTTCCACGTTTTATCTGTTCTTAAACGAAAATAGAATTTCATGTATTTAGTCGACTGTAGGCGTGGGAAGCGTCTAGCTGTTCTGCATAAAACTTACGTGCCTCTGTTTGGTTTTAATGATGTTCATTAAAGAGAAGCCTCTCTCATCTCCAGCACTGCTAGGTGCAGAAGTTGTCCCAGTTGCAACCAAAACTATAAAACCAGGATATTGCCCCCCTTCTACAGCTTAATTCGACGCTTATAAATACTTGCTGACCTTCAAAAAAGAGTACAATTTCGCACTTGAAAGCTTTCAAATTAACATCAATAAGGCGTAGAGACTTGAACAAAGACTGGTGAGGGCTGATATCCAACTGTTTTTCATGATAGTCGATTTGTGATGCATGAATGTTTACGACCGCACTGAAATATGGGAGTGTGGGGCCAATGAGCCATTTTTTTACGTTTCAGGCCATACGTCGCAAAGTTTAGCTAGCAAATCTCTACGGTTCAGCATAAATAACAATCATCTGTCCTGGAATCTACATACCAAGAATCAGTAGGATTTAATATCAAGAAGTGGCTGAAAATTTCATGTGAAAAAATTTTTTTTGACTCATTGGTCCCACATGTGTGGGATCAATGAACCACCAGTGTGGGACCTTTGAACCACCTCTGAGAATCCTGTCATGTTCAAGTCCAATACAGCGAATTCTTCCAAAAACAGAGATTTCAACATAGCCTACTGCAAGACTTCTCGTTGCATCGCAATTTATACAATGCAACGATTTGTAAAGAAAGAATGTAAGTAACGGAATGAAGCGGGCTACGATGTAACTACATAGATACGAAGTGGACTGTCACCCTGGGTTGGTTGCCACAAGATGCAACTGTTTCTCAGTCTAAGCACCATTAGGCCTAAATTATATACTGAGATAAACCGGCATCAAATCTCGAAACATGAGAAAGCGCTTTGTGGGCCGCAACAGATTATGGCTCTGACAGCAAACTAACAATTTCCGATCGTCTGTCAGAGACAAACTTCCCTGTCTGGATACAAAATGCCGTTTCCAAGTTTGTTAAATCTTTTCAGAAGTTTAACTTCAAAGTCATCATCAGGTCCCTTGAGAACCAATTTCACAAGCATTTTGAACTTTCCATGATTGGAATAAACATTTACAATGCAGTAACAACCCACCTCAATAATTTGGTCGGAAGATCAGCTCAATACGCAAGCAATTTCCGGCTCTGTTAAGGAGTAATCATTTGCTGTGTCCCTGTCTTAATGTACTGAGTTTATAACATCGCTAGATACGGATAGTTGACGCCTCACAATCTCATGCGCATCTTTGGTATGTCTTCGACTGTGCGTGAAAACTTCCGCTTAGTTGCTCGATATTACTGTGCTTAAATGATTGCTTCGCATTTACTGCGCTAAGATGCTTCGTTTAACATGGGAAGTGGATGGCGCATATCAGCAAAGTCTATTTATACGTTTAGCAATGCACCTGTCTGGTAGTCATCAAATGTTTTCTCACAGAACCACGATCTTATTTTTTGGGTTTTTGGACCTATAAACCTTGCAGGCGGAGAACTTCCAAAATGCGTCTGAATTTCACGGCAAACAACTTCGTTTTTGGACGCAAAAAACATGAAAATGCGCCCAGAAATGTTTCATAAAGCTTGCACGGAGAAAACTTTCAAAATGCGTCTCAACTTCACAGAAAACAGCTTCGTTTTTAGACGCATCAATCGTGAAACTTTTTTCTATAAACCTTGCAAGCGGAGAACGACCAAAATGCGTCTGAACTTCACGGCAAACAGCTTCGTTTTTGGACGCATAAATCGTGAATATGCGCCCAGAACCTTTTCTGCAAAGCTTGCAGGCAAAGAACTTTCAAAATGCATCTGTGCTCCATGGCAAACAGCTTCGTTTTTGGACGCATAAATCGTGAAATTGCGCCCAGAACTTTTACTGTAAACCTTGCAAGCAGAGAGATTCCAAAATCCGTCTGAACTTCGCGGCAAATAGTTTCGTTTTTGGACGCAAAAGTCGTGATAATGCGCCCAGAACTTTTTTATAAATCTCGCAAGGTGAAAACTTCCGAAATGCATCTGAACTTCGCAGAAAACAGCTTCATTTTTGGACAGATAAATCGTGAAAATGCGCTCATAACTTTTTCTGTAAACCTTGCAGGCACAGAACTCCTAAAATGCGACTGAACTTCATAGCAAACAACTTCGTTTTTGGACGCATAAATCGTGAAAATGCGCCCAGAAATTTTTTTGTATACCTTGAATGCGGAAAACTTCCAAAATGCGTCTGAACTCAACAACAAACAGCTTCATTATTGGGTGCAAAAATCGTGATAATGCGTCTGAACTTCGCAGGAAACAGCTTCATTTTGGACACATAAATCGTGAAAATGCGCCCAGAACTTTATCTGTAAACCTTGCAGGCAGAGAACTTCCAAAATCCGTCTGAACTTCACAGAAAACAGCTTCGTTTTTGAACGCATAAATCGTGACAATGCGCCCAAAAATTTCTTCATAAACCTCGCAAAGCGAAAACTTCCAAAATGCGTCTGAACTTAAACAGCAAACCGCTTCATTTTTGGACGCAAAAGTCGTGATAATGCGCCATGAACTTTTTCTTCAAAATTTGCAGGCAAAGAACTTCCAAAATGCGTCTCAACTTCATTGTCAACAGCTTCGTTTTTGGACGCAAAAATCGTGATCATACGCCAAGAACTTTCTTCATAAACCTCATAAAGCGAAAACTTCCAAAATGCGTCTGAACTCAACAGCAAACAGCTTCATTTTTGGATGCAAAAATTCGAGATAATGCGCCATGAACTTTTTTATAAAGCGTGCACGGAGAACACTTCCAAAATCTGTCTGAACTTCACGGCAAACAGCTTCATTTTTGGACGCAAAAATGGAGAAAATGCGCCATAACTTTTTTGTAAAGCCTGCATGGAGAAAACTTCGAAAATCCGCCTGAACTTCACGGCAAACAGCCTCGTTTGTGGACGCCAAAATCGTGATAATGCGCACAGAACTTTTGTTATATACCTCGTAAGGTGAAAACTTCCGAAATGCGTTTGAACTTCGCAGGAAACAACTTCATTTTTGGACATATAAATCGTGTATATGCGCCCAAAACCTTCTTCATAAACCTGGCAAAGCGAAAACTTCCAAAATGCGTCTGAACTTAACAGCAAGCAGCTTCAATTTTGGACGCATAATTCGTGAAATTGCGCCCAGAACTTTTTTATTAAGTTGCAAGCGGAGAATTTCTAAACTGCGTCTGAACTTTTTTCACCGCTCACTGCTGTATATCCATGGTGTGACCAGAGAATGGCTTAAATCGTGAAAATATGTACCGCACATTTTCAAAAAAATACCGAAATTTTGTTTTATGAAATTTTCTCCAATGGAAGAAATTGCGTCCAAATTTGCAAGTGCAGATTTTCAAAATTTTTGCCGGCTGGCGTCCAAAAAAAGTGCCGAAAGTGTCGTTTTTTTCGGCTTAGAGGGAACACTGGTATAGGGGTCCTTGTCGTTGGTAAGGTTAAGTACCACCACTGATCTGGTGCAAATGTGGTATTCATGTTTAAGGATACCTGCAATCCCAGAGGTTGCATTTCTATTGTTTTCAAAAAGTTGTTTTACTTTTAAAGGTGGTTTCTTGAAGAGCAGAGATCTTTTTTATGTTAGTCATGTTACAAATACTTGATGAAATCAAAAGAACCAAAATATTTTGAGGAGAAAGAGAAAGAATAACACCACCTTTAATTAGCAAGACAATATGTAGTACACTAACATTCTTTGCTTTAAGGACGTTGAAACAAAAATCAGCTTTTTTTCATTTTGACAATGCTGGAACAATATGAAGTTATAAAACTCAACACATTACTTGAAGTACCTATCACATGTTATTAATCATGTGGTACTAGAAACACATTTTTTGGCCTTAGCATTTTGTAAATTATAGCTGTTATCAATATTTATGACTACTGCATGTTTACTTGACCTACGTGGTTTGAGTTAAAAAATTTGTGCGTTTATCTCCCGTGCAAAGGCCTCCTTTCCCTTAATAGCTTTATTCAAATTTAAGTTATCATTAACAATATAGATTTTCATTCAAATTTGTTTATGTGTGTTATCAGATTGAATTATTGGAATGTGCTGTGCGAAGAAACACGATTGTCTGTGTTAACACTGAAGCAGGAAAGCATTTTATATCTACAATGCTTGTTCGTGAACTGATTGTGGGGTGCAATTCTGAAGACATTGGTTTTCACACCAAAAATTTGGCTGTGCTGTTGATGAATTCAGGTATGATGGAGTTTAATAGATCTTTAACATGAATGGTTTGGGAATTGGTTTTCAAATGCAGTAGCTAAACTATTTGTACTTCTGGAGCATATCCACAATGGTGAAGTTCTTGCTGCTTTGACGAAGTGCATCAACACTATTGGTATTGATGGATTACTGTCAAAATGCATAGTGTTTTTGAGTAGGTGTTGATTTTCTTTTGTATTAGGAAGAACAAGTGTTGTCTAAAATGCAACACACTATTTTTTGTAATAACAAGCACGAAAATGTTTCGATTGATGGCAGTTCGTATTGATACATCATGTCTTTGGTCCATACATGAGGAAATGTGTTTTGTCACTGCAGAAGCAATGGTGAACGAACGAAGTGAAATTTTGCAAAACCACCTCGACCTTGATGTTTTTGGATTGAACTTTGACGCTGACAGTGATGCTGGGAAACGTTGCTTTTACGAATACCAGGTTATGTCTTGGTGCCTTCAACATTTTGTATCGCACGCTTCTTACTCAGTTTTTTTGTTAATAAATATAAGGAGTTGGCTGTGTACAAAGAATTCAGTGGCTATTTACTGCAGTAAACAAATGAACAATATTCTTGTGTTTTTGTATGTTCTGCTGCGCAAGTTTCAAATCTTTCAGACCAAGGCTCTGGTTTGTTGAAAAAACGTACTGCTTTGTGAGCAGGATGGGTGTGTATTATGGAACATTTTGAGCAGGGTTGGGGAACCTATTTACTATCACGGCCCGCATAAATTGTGGATTATCGCTGGCGGGCCGCAAATAATACTTTTATCCTAAAATTTCTTTATCTTACTACGAGGGATAGAGGCTTCTTATGACATAGTCTACTATCTTTAAAGTACCTGCTTATCATCGTGCTTCGTTTTGACGCGATTTTGTACTCTGAATTGGGTAACGGAAATTGTGATGCGGGCCATATCAAATGTTCACGCAGGCCGCATTTGGCCCGCTGGCTGCAGGTTCCACACCCCTGACTTAAAGGTTCCGGAATATTCGGAATCTTTATGTCGAATCCTATTCCGGAATAACTGCGCACTTGTGAAGCGCTATGCATCCATGTACATCCCTTTAGGGAGTGCAGGAGCCGATATATCTGCTTTGCAGCACGATTTTTGCGATTATTCACTAACCATTCAAGCTGCGTCGACACTTAAGACATTGTAAGAAAGTTTTTTTCACGGTGTATTTTTGAGGTGTTGACGATGTATTTATGACGTCAGTCTAGGGGAACCCAAAATTCTGGCGTAGCCAAGAAAAACATTGCTTATGTTCAAAGACGTGTAGATAGAGGTCAAACCATGTAAGAAAAATTCATTCTTCATAAAAAACGTCGGCAATGACACAAAGGTTTTAGAAAATTGACAAAAAGTGTATATACCGTTTTTGGGGTGTATCCAGGGCAAATGGATCGACTTTTGGGGGTGTTTTTGTCATTCATCGCTTTAAAAACCCATATCTCCGGTTCCGAACACAAACAAAATCTGAAAATTGCAGAACATGTTGACATCCATGTTCTACATCTTCCTACCAAATTTTAAGCAAAAATTTTGAGAAGAAAAAATGTGACAATTTAAAGTCTACAAAGTGGACGAAAATTTGAGAAAAAGACGAAAAATGTTTCGATCTCTTTTGGTTGTATTTGTCGCGTTCTTTCCAATGATTCAAGTCAAAGTCCGCTATTGGCAACGGTTTTGGCTTAAAACCCGAAAAATCAAGCAGTCGAAACCAAAAAAACGCTTCCAAAAAGCTGAAACGTAGGCGTGAGGAATTTTTTCTTGAAGATGACCAAAATTTGTCCGAAACGGGCAAAAAAAACAAAATTGCGCGATTTTCCCAAAAATTTCGAAGGCAAACATACGTTTTGTTCACTCATTTGAAAGATCTCGCAAAAACCTTTTTTGCAGTGTTTTACTTGTCGAATCTTCAGTGGTTCGCGAGTAATCACCGAAAAAACGACATATCTGCTTCCGCGGTTCCTAAAGGGGTACACCTGAACTGCTGCAGCTGACGGCATTACTGTTTCCGGTTGTATACTCTTATTGCTACCGTAATTTGGAACCACCAAGTACTCCCATTGCACGATCACTGGCAGAGGCGATTGTCATAAAGTTTCTTGCCCAAGGAAATGTGAAAATTTTCGTTGGAAAAGACCAAGTGCAAAAAAACTTACGTGTTACGCAACAACTGACTGCACCTTGCAAAAACGGTTTATCGCATAGGATTCTGGAATCCCAAACCAAAGCCATTCACATGTGAAAAAATAGTCCGGTTAATTGCATGACGTTTAATCGGATAAACCGGATATTCGCATACAAGTGTCGTTTTCATTTTTGGATTAGTGTCACTTAATCGCATATTTTACTTTAAAAGAAAGGTAAAGTCCACCGCGCAGATGACAGCTGCGATGCCATTAACTCAACTGTCTCCGTGGAGATAGCCAGAAAACGTAAATACCTCCTTCCACCGAGATGCTAAGATCAACACCGCAGGTTAAACCTCAACCGGCGAAGTTATAGTTTCAACTGATAAGACAAGCAGCTTTACTAACTAACTAACTGGCCTTACAGAACAAAGAAAAGAAGTTTTAGTGTCAGTAAACCACTTTTGTTGTCTTCTTCCCTCTCTAATCTCAAGGAAAAGTACACGACAGTTTTGAGACTTAAACGTGTTAACAACTTCATTACGCAGTCGGAAGCAAGCAGAATAATCATGGCCGCAAGTGCGGGAAATGTTCAGTGCTGCCACAGCCTTCTGCAAAAATCACTAGATTCACAAAAACAATTCATTGGATCTGAAAAAAGATCTCTTGATTTAATTTTTTTGCGTTGAAATTCGCAGTTGTGGTTGAAATGATTTGGTTATTTGCTTTATCGCCCAAAAACCTTTACATCATTTGCAAGTTGGTAAAAGTAGATCATGCTGAAGCCTGGAAATCTCATACTAGCAATACTCAAGGCTTTTCTCATGAGCTGAAAACGACACCACTCACGGAGTATTTAATGAGCAATCAACCAAACGTTTAATTAATTATTTCCACTGCAGTGTTCCTGCAAACGAATGAAAATACCGTGATGACTAGTAATGCAGCAATAAACAGCACGAAAGTGAAAACAATGAGAAACTCAAATTAGAAACAATTTTTCGTTCTGTTGGTGCAAATCTTCAAACAACAATTCACATAATCAATTGTTTGCGGATTAAAAAAGCTTGAAAATCTTAACAAAAGGCTGAAAACTTTGAAAAAAGACAACCGATCTTCTTCAAACACATACTTTGTAAAAAATCAGTAGATCTAGTGAAAAATTAGTAGGCGTGGCACCAGTGTGGGCCCGTCGCCAGGATTTCGCAGCCGGAGGAGCCACATTTTTACAACACAATATTGGATGTATGCAGCAACCGGCGGGCCAAACATGAAATGGGCGGGCACAAATTTTAAATGGGGGACGGGCACCACTGACCCCACCGCTGGCGACGGCCCTGCACAAGTGGAAACGTTACGCGACTGACACAGACCATTATTGCGACACACACACAGAGCGCAGGTTAAAGGTATTGTACCATGCAATCCACGACCCCGCAACAACTTCGCATTTGCTTTTCAACTGATGACCGTTGGTCTGTACACTGCAGTGTTTCAGAATTTAAAATATCAGGGCCAAGGGATTTTTAGAACATCTAGAAGCACTTATATATCCCACAGTTCTACATATCTCTGTGTTCAGCGTCCAGCTACCAGATATCAATAGTGTCAGGTAGCAACTGCGCAAGCATGTGTATAGAAATAGAGCAAGGTGGTAAACTTGCAGGTATTTGATACGGTTAATCGCATATTCCGGTTAGACGCACAAAAAAGCTTGGCTAATTGATCAAAAAATGCTGCATATTGCAGCATAGGCCTAGTAGAGGCGTTAGATAAAAAAACTGCAATCGCGCAGATGTTCAGAATGCCGACCACACGCCATGTTAATGCCGTGAGATTGTTGAGCGTTTCTTTCTTTGGAGCGCAAAGAGTGCCACTGCGAAATTTATTGCAACTGCAGAATTTATTGAAACAATTTGTTTTGCAGAATTTGCAATTTTTCACCTTTATTTAATCCAAATTTATTTCGAATCTGAATATTCGAAAAAAGTCTGATTTTTGGATTCGATCACTGAACGATTCGAATCCACAGGGTTCGATATGCCATTACATGCATCCCCAGTGAGCAGGCAAAAAATCCTTCTCAATAAAGCAGTTAGGTTTATGAAGCGTGGCTGTTCATCTTGTCCAGTGCTTTTCAACCTTCGGAAAGAGGTTTCGTACCTTTTAATATCCGCTCCATGTCTGTCATCCGCACAACAAGGAGGTTTTATAATTCCCACCAGTGCATACCATCTCACAGTTTGAAAAGCACTGATCTAGTCGAACTGCAAGCGTTCTTTATTTTACTTGCCGAAAGGCACTAATTTGAAACTGTGTTTTTTTCGATCGCCATTGTAGAGTAGCGATGCGTAGTGTATTTGGTGAATAAGTTTGGCAATCACTTAGCGAAAAAATTTAAATGTTATAGAGTAGTTACAAAAACAAAACCTATTTTTATTTGTAGGCTATTCTAACCACTCCTGCCATGCTGTTGAAGTGCATTGAAGCGGACGAAAAAATTGCGGATCTTATTCATGTTCTTGTTTTCGATGAATGTCAGTTGGTCTGTGATGAGTCGCATCCGTACCACAAAATCATGAAGGTATGTGGGTCTTGTGTAGTGAATGCAAATTAGTATAGCTGCATGTGATTGACCATCATGATGTAATATCTCTTGGTCATTCTCATGCATAAATGTAACAGAGCGTACGATGACGGCAGAGTTGGTTTACTGCTTCTTTATCGATTTCACATTGATAATTATCAGGTGAGATTATATGTCGGTGGACAAGGACTTGAGAAAAACCTTTGCAGACAGTGTATCCTCCTTGTTCCGAGAGATCCCAGAATGCACGGCAGACGCAGAGGTGGCCTGGCAGCAATTCAAAGCAGCTGTAGTTTCATCTGCTGCTCGGGTATGCGGACGGAAACGACTCAATGTGGCAAATAATGGGAAAAACAATAACACCTTAATAGAACAAGGAGACGAAAGATGTCATTCGAGCAAAGAAAGTAGTCTATAATGTCTGGCTTCACATGTTCCGAACAAAGCCGAATTTCTTTGCGCGTCCGGTACGCTGAGGCGCGAAAATCAGCAGCCCTGATGGTGAAAATTCCAAAATGCAATCTTGGAAAAATTTCAAACTTAATTACAGTTACTGGCAAGGCAACAAAAGTGTTATGGCAAACCATCCAGCATCTCCGCTGTAAAAATCTAATATTTTTAGATCCATCAAATACAAAAACGGTGTCTTACTCAACAATGAGGAGGACATCCCTGGCAGACGGAGAGAGTATCCCAAAGACCTTTTGAACCCATTTGCCCACCATTGGAGACACATGAGATACATTTGGGACAGGAAAATACTATCACTGCAATCGAAGCTTTCCTACCTGTCAAAATACTGAAAACTCATGAAGACCGCGATGTAATCCGATCTGAAATGCTCAAAAGCCTTGAACAGAGAAGGAGTTCTTTGGCTCACTCGTGTGTGTCAAGTGGCCTGGTGTTCGGGAAAGGCACCGAAAGATTGGCAAACTGCGGTGATCATCCCCATACACAAGAAGGGAAACTGGGAAAAACCAAAAAAAATCCGTGGCATCTCTCTCATTAGCCTCCCTGGAAAAGGGGAATGTCTGCGCATGTTTTGTCGACCTTGAGAAAGCATATGGCCGGGTCTCTCCGGAAAAGGTTTGGGGAGTGTTGCGGGAGTACAGTGTTGGATAAACAGTCACAGTCGAGTCGACGAGAGTGTCACTGTAGGAAGCTGCAGGATCAACCGTTTGCATTTTGTGGTGCTACTTGCATCCTCCAAACAGGGTTTTCAACATGCACTTGATCAGTTTCCAGCTGCGTGCGAATGAAAATCAGCACTAAAAAGGCCGAGATATTACGTCTACCAAGAAAACCAAGCCAGTGCACGTTGCAAGCAAGCGTCATAAATTGCAGTAGGTTGAGAAGTTCACGTACCTTGGGGTTGTATTCACGAGTGGCGGAAGGCGGAACAAGGAGATTGGTACACGGATTGTTAAAGCAAATGCAGTTCTGGGTGACCTTCATCACTCTGTGATCACAAAACGTGATCCGTGAAACACCGCAAAGTTTCCAGTTTTCAAATCAGCCCTTGTTGTGATCCTCACCTATAGCCACGAGGCTTGTGTCATTACTGAAAGAGTGCTATCTCAAGTACAAGCGGCAGAGATGGGATTTTTGCGAAGATTTCGCGGCGTGACACTAAGCAACAAAGTGCCCAGTTGTAAGATTCTTAAAGCCCTGAGTGTTGAGCCACTTCTCAGAATAGCTAGATCTCAGCTACGATGGTTCGGGCACTTGACTAGAATGTCCCAGGAAAGATCAGCGAGCCAGGACCTGCTGGCTACATCCAAGTGAAAGCGGCCCAGAGGTCGACCAAGGACCAGATGGCCTGATTACATCTCCGACTGTGCTTGGTGTGCAGCCAGCAGAACTATCAGAGATTGCTGAAAAGCGTGAGCTATTTCGATTCCTCATAGAGCTGCTACACCCGCGACCCTCCTAACAAGAAAAGCGCATATGAAAATGAATGAATGATTCTAATGCATACTCAGCATCTGGTTCATTGGCTGTTTTCAATCCAATGATGACACGTGTAATGTTCGCAGATACTATCAATATTTCAGCAAATCCTTTGGGGAAAGATTCCAATCATCATTTCATGATCAAACTTTGAGAACTAAATTACAAAACTTAAAGCAATATCGATCAAAATAGATGTTTAAGTACAAAAGTGACGTGTTTGCGTTGGCAGCGTTGCTAGTGGATCTAAAATTAATTATTATATCGGTGTTGAAACTGCTATCGTTGTGCAAATCATTTTTCGTGGAGTTATAAATGACGAAGAGCGAATATTTTATGATAGCACATGCACAACATAGCTCAGTTAGTTAATCCGCGCACGCCACCTATGCTAACAGTTTGAGCTTTACAAAGCTGGTCTTGATCATTTGCAGATTTTGGACGAAAAATCTCTTTTTCCTCATATTCTTGGTTTAACTAGTTCGTTGCTGAAAGATGACCCGAATGCGAATGATATCAAGTTGAAAGTCGAAAAGATGGAACGTCTGCTTCATTCCACTGTAAGAACCAAGAAGCCGTTCTTTCAAATTTGCAGCATTTCAACGAAACGCAATCAGAGGATTAAGAAGACTATTGGCGATAACCGTGCTCTATCTGATATTAAAAATACACAACTCACGGTTGCTCTAGTTAATTGCAAACTGCAGTAAAGCGTCTGCTTAGTTCACGCGTCGCCATTTTTGTCACGGTTGATTTGTTTCACGCTGCCATTTCTGTCACGGTTGATTTGTCTCTGGGTGCCAAAAAGCACCACTGTTTGTAGCTCAAAAATTTTGTTTCGAAGGTGGCTACTGGCATTTTTAGCTTTAGTGTTCAATGTTCCATTCACTTTTTCTAACCGTGAGTAAACTGCGTGTTGATGCCTGCACGAAGAGTGTCGCGTTTGTGCGATATACTTTATGGACTATAGTTTTATATGGTACTTCCTAACCTTGTGTATTACGTGTCATACTCTCAAACACACGTATATATGTGAACGTTGCGTGTAAGTACAAATGTTGTGCAATTCTCAGAGACGCAAATTTTGAAACTTACGCGTTGATCTGTTCCTGTGGACCTGCATCTCTTTGCCCCAAATAAATTGTCTTTGAGAGCCGCTGCCCAAGTGACCGCAGGTCAATCATAGCCTTACTGTCTCCCACACATTCACTACAACCGAGTCTGCTGAAAAAGTAATCTGCTCCTATTCTGATTGTTTTTGTTCTTGTTAGAGCCGTGGCCGTCACCAAAGTGAAAATGTGCACAAAAATGTCAATAAAAGCCAATTGCAATGTCTAGGCAGAGACAGCGACCGACCTCATCGCCCTGGATCGACAAACTTTGTCAAGACCAGTGGAGAACATTATTCTGAGTACGGATCAGCACGTTGTCGATGCGGGGTCCAACGGTGCTTTGCTGGACAACCTGCGATCGGTGTTGCGGAGTGCGCTGGACTGGCTGGACTCGTGCCAGGTAACTCGAGTTTCACGCGCGACTCGTGCCTGTGTTCCGTTTCTGGTTGCCGCGTCCGTTATTGCTCAGTGGTGGATTATTAAATTATAACCGAGTTTGTTCCACCATGAAGCGAATCCTGCCTCGAGAAAAATGTGTTGCTCTTTTGTTGTTTTTTCAATTTGTGGTCCCGAACGAGTTACGTTTTGTGTTTCTGCGAACTGATGAGTGACGATTTACGCGACCGAATACAATCGCAAAACGCTTTTTATACCAATGAAAAAGAAGGCTAAAACTCTGTACTCATCACCTTTGTTTCTTTAATTGTATTAGATTTTACGACGTACAATCGTTTACGACAAAAACGTCGACTTTTAAACAGTGCGATGAACAATGAATCTCGTTGATATAGCACTCTAAAAAGTTAAGCAGTATTTTCGATGTTGGAAACAAGAGTGCCCGAGAAGCTCATTGCAAGGTGATAACAATTATTTCGATTAACTTTTCGAACAATGCTAATCTTGCTTTTTTAACTTGAGGTCATTCCAAGCACGAAGCTTATCTCTACCCACTGGCAAATACCGCGCCTGAAAGGGGACCGTCAGATAAGGTCTGAGGACGGAATATCAGGATCCGACAAAGAAGCTTCGCTTTCTGATTCGCATTTCGCTGCATCGGATCGAGATCAAGAATCGCTGAAGACCGACGACAGCGATTCATCGTCGCTTGTCAACTCTCCGCGAATGATCTTGGAAGAGGTTATGCTGGTCCTGGAAGTTCTTGGACCGTGGTGTAAGTTTCAGGAAAGATTTAGTGCAGGGCAGTATCTCGAAGACTTCCAATTTTACAGTTGGCGAGCTTGAAAATCTGCTGTTTTTATTCACCAGTAAGGATCTCCGTCTTATTCAGTTGCTTTTTTAAGATTGACCCCTCAACTCTTTACGCGCTGGTGCGACACATAGTGTCTGCGCAGCGCTGTCAAATCATAGTATCTGCGCAGCGACCTAGAACTTACAAGTTTTGAAAAGATAGTTCTGTAGAACTCTAGGCATGAAATTGTTTCCATTAATTCAAAGAATTGGCTATAACCTTTTGAGTTTGACCCGCAGATAAGATGATTTGATTTCCGTTGCAAGAACCCACCTTGCAGACCGTAAAAACAAAACGGGCTAGTTGACAACACTCTGCTAATGAAATCATACCTAAAAGAGTGAGGTTTGCCTTATCCCCGTCACTTGGCGTTTTATTGCACTTGACTAACGTTATTTGTCTTTTCGATGGGAAACAGAAAGCTGTTATGTTGTAAAAGGCAGCTTGTGTCCTTTTTGTCGCTCGCTCGCGTACTGTGTAGGATTTTCTTCTCCAGCTTTCACCTGTACGCCAGCAAGACATTTCTCAGCTGATGACTGTTACGTCATTTTTAAACAGATACCGACAACTTATTAATGTTTCTTAGCTGTGAACATTGCCACGATTTTTATCCTCAACAAGCATGTTTTTGTTTTAGATTTAGATCATTATTTCAACCCCTTGATAAACAATCTCGCGACCTGAAGTTAGAAGCACAGTGTTTTGCATAAAATAAATACGGAACAAAATAGGAAAAACTGTGTGTGGAAAGAAGGCAATCGAAAATAAAAATGTACAGAATTATATTTCCTGTTTAGTGTGAAATGAATACTGTTTACGAAACGGATTAATCGACGAAGTTTTCTGCCTATCCGAAGTTTAACAATCTGTTTTATTTAACTGTTACTCAACGCATTTAGCGCAGTTTAAGAAACTGTCAAAAACGTGGAAGTGGGAAAATTCCAGTCGCGAAGCTTGTTTGCCTTTACACCATGAAGCTAGGTCTACTAAACTAATTATGATGATCAAAGTTCCATTTGAATACACGCCGAGATATCCTGTCACTCGTTCCACTTGTTTCTGGTACAGTGGTTCTTAACCTGAGGTAATTTTCATCTTCCAAGAAGGTAAATTTAATGAACCATAAATTGCAGCCAGTGCAAATTTCGATAAATCATTTTAAACTGTAGGAATTCGTTAATTTCGTATTTTCAACAAATGAGCAGATTTACCACCATTGAGTGTACTGGGGTAAATCTGGTAACCTTGTTTGTTAAGAGCTAAGATATGTAAAAAAGGTCAAGAACCACTGTTCTACTACGAGCATTTCCCAAAAAATATCTCCTAGGCTGGTATTAGCATCACTAAAAGGATGAAGGCAGAGTTCTTTCTGCGAAACCAACCCAGAAAAATCAGGATGAAGCTGCTACGCTGTATGTGACTGTCAAAATTTTTTCAACTTACTGTTTTTTTGTTTATATACCGAAGTAATGGAAAAGATGTGCGATATCAAAAGTGGTAGGAGGGATTTAAAGGCGTCACAAATAAAAACTAAATAAGTTTGGGCGAAAATCGCAACAAAAAATACGAAAAATGTCAAAAACTTCTGGTTAGGGGCCAGATGAAGGTTTTAATTCTCCTTCGTTACACAGTTGTCTTTACAACTTCTACATGTTCCGCCGTACATTCGTTAAATTCTTTCACAGGTTCTTTTTTACCGTAAGGGACGCTAATGCTGTTTAGAAAAAAACAGGCAGACGGTGGAAAGCTTGGTATTAGTGAGAGAGGTTCAGACAACATGTGAAACTGATTCACGCAATCGTGTTCACCGTCATTAAGTCCAAGCGGCTAACCGTCTAAAATCGGAAGACGTTTACTCATCACCCTTCGTTATTGCACTAACGAGCTTCCGGGCAAAAGCTTTCTTCATCGTTTCCGTTACTGTGCTCATAAAATAATTCGTCATATATATCATTCATAACTAATTTAATAAGTCTGCAATTTGATAAGTTTACTCAAGATTCGGAAAGGCCTGTTGGATAGCCATAATTGCAACGTTGTTGGTATACTATATACCTTTTTGCAATTTTTCCTGAGGTTTCTGAGACTTCGACGGTCAAAGAGACATGGAAGAAGTCTTTGACGAGCACAGTGTAACAAGGCTCAAGATCCATTTGCCTCCGCCATTTTAGCAACCATTCGAAGCTGTTCACCACTTTTGCCATTGCGTGTACTCAGGCGTTCATCGATTGCTTAGCCTGGTGCTGAAGCAACTGCAAAAAGCGATTGGCTCGCTCGATCGTCGAAACAAGGCCAGAGAGCGAGAAGATGACGAGCTCAGCGGCGCTTTCATCTGGAAAAAGATGTTTCTCAGATACGTCAGCAGCAAGCTGCGTCTGGCGTACGCCATGTGTCACAAGCATTTCGGGGCCATGAAGACGGTCGACCTTCAGGTTCTCTCACACGCGTTTTTTCAGTACCTTTACAGAAAAAGTTAGTCGCGTTTGCTAAACTGTAAGGCAGGGGTGTGCAACCTTTTGTACAGGAGGGCCAGATCCCAACAGCTGGTTGAAACCGCGGGCCACACCTTTAATTAACATACACGTAGTTACAAGCACAATTAGTAGTTACAAGCACAAAATCAATAACAGTTTCNTTCGTTATT
>JGI24021J15306_10004114_pt1 | contig 16775 bp, 7 predicted proteins | sample Ectturendosymbi1_FD_15306 | JGI IMG/M metagenome (IMG submission 15306) | reverse complement strand
TTTTTGACCCATAATTTTGGCTACAGATATGCTAGCAAGTCAATCAAGGGCTCTATAGACGCGGATTTTGACCTAGTTTTCAACAAAACTTTGAGCCAAAATAATGGGTCAATGGGTTGGGGCCCAGGGCTGGCCAAAAGGTAACCAAAATTTCCAAAACATGTCCTCATTGTGACGTCACCTCCAGAAAAGCCCCACCGAAAATGAAGAACGTTTTTTTCTATGTTAACTATAAGACTTGCTGAATCCGCAGAGGGTTTGAACAACTCTCTAGCTCTAGTGGCTGGCGAGTTTTGGCCAAAAAGGGCGCACGCGGTCGTTAAAGGTATCAACAGTTATTGTGTTTTAAATTAAAGTTAGTCTGTTAAAGGCTGTGATCAGCATCATGGTCATTGGCAGATATTATCCATGTAAATTTCGGCAGCTGTTCTATTCAGGTTGTGTTAGTACGGATTATGTGGAGTTTTTGAAATAGTTTGCAACAGTATCTTCATCCTTTACCTATATCACCCTATTACATTTCTTAGTATGGCAGTTGGTTCTGTATCACAACCCAAAACTGTTTGCACTTTGATTCCTTTTGGTGTTTAAAAAACTAAAAAAGAGCTGTATTGTTAGCTCCAGTTCTTGCCAGACACTTTTTAGTGTTTTCAATCAGTCTGCTGCTTGAAAAATGCATAGACTTTGTACTCACTGTAACCACAAGGAAAATGCATCAAAATTTTGTGAGTTCGCTTAACACCTTGGTACTGGGTGGATTCCCTGTGGTGATATCCACAGGTACCATGTGGTTTACCTTGGGCTGCAAGAGCCACTGTTTTGGTAGAGCTTTGCAACACTATCACTTGCCAGCTGATTGAGCTAGGGTGTTGTTCAAACTCTCTATGGACTCAGCAAGTCTTCTAATTCAAACTGAAAAAATTTTTTTTTGTTTTGAGTGTGGGGTTTTCTTTGGGCGACGTCATAATAAGGACATATTTTTGCCTTTGTGGCCGAATTTACCTGGCCCTGGGTGGCAACCCAACGGGCTATTTTTTTGGCTCAATTTGATTTTGAATCTAGACTATCATCCAATTTTTAGAGCCCTTGATTGGGTTCCTAGCATATCTGGAGCCAAAATTATGACTCAAAAACCAAAAATTGGTAAAAATTCTCTGGGGCGTATTCCACCCCAGGCCATAACTCGCCAGGCAATTGAGCTAGAGAGCTGCTCAAGCACTCTCAAGATGTGGAAAGTCTTGTAGTTGTCAATGAAAAGAAATTTTAGATATGGATGTCATTTTTTTATTATTGTTTGCATGATGGGAGTATGTTTCTGGAATGGGACAGTTCGGCGCCGCTGTTTCGGCGATGGACGTTTCGGCAATGAAATCTGAAACGTGTTTTCCTTTGGAATGTTACCAAAGTTCAAAAGTTCCCACTGGCGTTGTCTGGGAAGCGCATAAGCACAAGAGTCAGTTTAGCACTTGTCCCAGATCTTTCCAATTATGCTGTATTTATTGTGATTCATGATGCCTAACATGGATTTCAAAGTGCTTTGGAAGAAATGCTAGAAAGTCGCATTTGGAAGAAATGCTAGAAAGTCGATCAAGGGCTCTAAAGACTTGTATTATAGCCTAGAATACAATAAAGTTTTGAGCCACAAAATCGGCTCACTGGATCAACCGATGACATCATAAAAAAAATTCAAAACCTATTCCCATCATGACGTCATCAAACAAAAACCCCCAGCCGAAAACTAAGAATTTTTAAATTCTAAACTACAAGACTTTTTTGAGTATTTAGAGGGTTTGATCATCTTTCTAGCTCAATTGACTGGCAAGTTGTGGCTTTTAGCCAAAATGACCAAGGTTACCTTTTGTGGGATTTGAATTTATACCCAATTTTTGGTTTGTGAGCCATAATTTCAGCTCCAGATACAGTAAGTTAGAAAGCTGACCACAAGGCTCTAAAGACTCAGATGATAGCCCAGTTTCCAAAAAACACTTGAGCCACAAAAAAGGCTCATTGTTTTGGCTCCCAGGGCCATAAAACCAGGATTTTCATTAAGAACGTATACATACGTTGCCCAGTACCCTGTGCATGTTTTCTCCTCACGTATATATATGTGGGCCGGTACCGAAAGTGTTAAAATCTTTTCAAATGCTTAAATTTTGTATTTATAAAATAGACTTCGCAGATGAATGATTTTGTAGAAATGTATAGTTTCGTGACGATTGCTCTCAAGGATTACTAAGATAGGAATGAGATTAAATGTGAAAGGTTACTCCTTAATCCATTAAGGACTGCAAGCTACTTTTGTGATTTAGACTTTGTCCAGCCATAACTTTCCAACAGACTGAGTTAGACAGCTGTTCAGACCTTCTTTTGGCAAGTTTTGGCCTGAAAACAAATTATCGTAATTAATTAATCCCTGAGATTAATCAGTAGCAACGTTTATGGTGGTTGCTTCATATTTCTACCATGTCTGTTTTACAGTTTTGCAATGGGAGTTGCATGGAATTCTGGTACAGTTCCCTCATTTGTTGGATGCATGTGGTAATGTAGTTACTGAGGTTTATGGTAGACATATCCTAAACCTCATATTAGGCAATAGATAAACAAATGGTACTGTTATTTGCATTTTACTCTCGGGATATTTTAAATAGCAACATTATTTTGCCAGTATGGTTGTAACTGCGTGCTGATTAAGCATCATGTGGAAAAATTTAGCAACTTGAAAAGATCTAGGTCAGACTTACTATGAGAGAGTTTTTATTGTGAATTTTTGGTTGTGCACCTGGAGCAAAAATACTGCTGTTTTGCTGAAGGAATCTCATTTTAGAGAAGGTTGGTTTCTTTTTTCCTGATGTTAAAGGTGATAATAAAGCTTAAAGGTGACCATAATCATGTTTGTGCATGAAAAAAGGGCATAAGCTAAAAAACTTGCTTCACTAACTGTTGAGTAGCTTGGGCACAAGCTGACTGTCCAAAATGTAACCTTGATTCAAAGTAAAGAAGCTAACAAAAGATGTTTTTATTGTGCACTGAGGTACTGCTTCAGTATTGCTCAGATAATGAGCAATTTCTTTGATAAATTTTCAGATGAAGCAGCAGCCATGCATAACATGCTGCAGGAATCTTGTCAAGTTTATATTAATATGAAGGTTGTTTGTTTTTCAGGATTGAATTATGGGGAAAAAAGTAAAGAAAGAAGTTGAACCACCTGCGAAAGATGTGGTAGGTTTTCAAATATATTATAAATTTTGTTGCATAATAAAAGATACTTTGTATATTAACTTGTTGTGTTGTACTTCTAGTTTGATCCAATTCACATTGAGAGCAAGAAAACAGCCACAGTTGTTCTGATGTTAAAATCTGAAGAAGAAGAAGTGTTAACTAAAGCCTGTGAGGCAGTTTACCGTTTTGCTGACAAATGTGAGTTTTCCCACAAAATATTTTAACCCATCATATTGCTATCATTTGACTGTCTTGGTGTGGCCCATTAAAATATTGTTATTCATTTTATGTTAATCTAAAAGTTAACAATGCTGATAGTAGTTTCTCCTGTTTGTTTTGATGTACTTAGTTGTGCTAAGCTTTTATTTTCATATGAATTTAATTGTACATGTATAAACTTCCAAATGGACATTACATTTTTTGCTAGCATAGTAAAACTTCAGTAAAACAACCGCAAATGTAGATGCAATTATGTGTTGACTTGGTATTTTGCAATGCTTTGCGATTTTATGGGGCATTTCTATGCATGTACAAACATACAGAAAAAGGTAGAGAGGGCAATAAAGGTGATTTTTATAGGTTTTAAATTTGTAATGCATCATAACTTAAAGCTTTTGCAAGCAATTTTTTGTTGATTCACTTCCTACCTTGTTTCCTTGCTCTATACTCCATTAAAAATTGTAGCTGATTCATATTGTGTGAGCTGTAGAATTTGTACTGCATGTATTAAAGAGTTCATCTTATTGATGCTCAAAAATGCCAAGAAAATTCAACATGTCTAGTANTAGTTACTGTAAATCATTTATTTGCCACATGTAGACATTTATGGCAGNTTTCAAATTTTCCATAATGTTATTTGTTTTCAGGTGATGAAAATAAACTGCAGTTGTTGGATCTTGGTGCAATGGAGTCTTTAATCCGGTTAATAAACCACGAAGAAAAGACTGTTAAGCGATATGCTTGTATGGCATTTGGTGTAATGGCTGGCCATTGTAAGTATAATAAAGCTACTATTCTTAAGTGTATTCTGTTTTTGACACTATTAATTTATTTTGCAAGGTATCAAGTTGATGATTATGCAATGTATATCTAGTTTTGTCAAGGTTGCCAATGTTTGTTATGAAGCTTGTATGTATATTTTGTTTGACCACTAGCCATCAGTTTTTGGCACAACAATAAAGATCCCTTGTTCATGTGTTCTTTGCAGGTGGCTCAAAAATCTTAATTTTATAAAATATGTAGTTTTTGATGTTTTTAAAATTTCATTAAAACACTTTTTTGTTCAGAGGATTATGATGAGTTTTGAACACAAATTTATTCTTGACTTGTAGTGCTTTGTACAAGTCACTTTAACTTTGTTTCAGATTATAACATTTTTGGCATGTTTTTTTTCTGTGGCATAAACATTTTGGAAATTTGTGATATGTGTGAGTGTGATGGTTTAAAATAGCTGAGTGCAGATAATATTACTGAAGTAGAAAGTCTGTAAAAAAAACCAATACTCTCTAGAAGTACTTTTTATTGTATTTTTTTACTCCAGGACTGTTAGACATTTATTTGTCATTGATCCTTTGAATATTGAAAAAGTTTACCCCGACCAATTTTTTCGCATCTGTACATGTATATACTGCATATATTCAATCATGAAAACAATGTTTTGATAGGAATTTTAAAAGTATGAACAGAAACTAGTTGCTGTGACTATATTTTGTTTTTTCCTTCATTAATACAATTAAAACAAATGCATGCTTGCTGCAAATGTGTAATTTATGATTTAGTAGATTTACCCCATTGATACATTATATATATATATCCCGGGGACAACTTTGTCCTTAGTTAAGAACTGTTGGTCTGTAACTTTTTTCCAAAGTATATGTAGACTTTGCAGAAAAGCAAGTTATGCTGCTACGTAAATATCAGAACTATAATACCTCATGTTTTCTATGGTAATTTTGTGCACGAGCGGAAATGTAGGCAAAGCATAAGTTCTTACTACAATTAGGGGTGTTACTTCTCACTGGCAGTGTCACAGAAAGCTTCAAAACATGAAGATCACAATAAACCACTCTCTCCCATATCCTAGTGGCATAGTTTTTATCCTAGCTTTTCTTCAGTGCAAAGTTATTTTTTTTATATGTCACATATATGTTTCACATGTAAAAATACACTTAAATTAAACATTTATAATATATTTCGCTTGTCGTATTTTTTGTTAGGATTCCAATAATTCCAATAAAATATTACCTAATGATTGTTGTGACGTCATTGATCGAAAATACTGAGCTTATTTAATAAATCTGACAGTATCGCATCTGCAATCTCCTTTAAGTTGATTCCTTCGGTTTGTTTGTGGCTTTGTGCCGTCTTCCTCATCTTAAATGACAATAGTAGTCGTTTCTTTTGCCGTTAAAAGTTGTTAAACAGAGAAATAAATTGTGGTTGATTTTGATTTTTGATACATCTCAGCGAAAGCTTGAATCCGTAAAATTCAATTCTTTCAACTCTATTAATGCAACAAGAGGGTGCATTCCACCGTTTTCTAGATTTCACTGTCAATTTCTACGTTATAACTCAGGCAAAGCTTTTTGTTAATAAAGTGGTTTAATAAAAAAAGTTTTATTCTTCAGCTGATGTCAGAAGGTACCTTCGAAAAACCGACAGCATCATGGCGGCTATTCAGCTTCTGGGAGATGGTAAGGATTAAACTTTTGTGCGAAAAGGTTGACGTGTCCTTGTAATACAGTACCTCGAATTATTTCGCACAGCAGCTTTTAAAAGTTTCAAGTCAGTTATGGCTCTTAGTCCTTTTTTGTTGACGTATCATATATGTATTTCTTTGTTAGATTTTTAAATTTTAGTGACGGCAGTTGGTGGCAGGCCGAAGCCTGAATTGTGCTTCTTGCGGGACGGTTGGGGTGAACGCTCTTGCCCAAGTAGCGCTACGGCAATTCACTCAGTGGCTGTGGATCGAACACCCAACCAACAATTACCGTCACCAAAAATTTTGTTAGTTGCTACTTGCATAGCGCTATCCATTGATGCATTTGTTTAACAGAGATAACGTATGATGCCCTTAGCGACATAGTGTTTTTTCAATTACGTCGTAAAACGACATGGTACTTGATTTTTTCCCGCGGATAACGTTTCGCAGAAATGATGTGGTTGGTGTGGGTCATTTGTTGGGGAGTTCCCACGCCCTTCATTCAGTTTATGCGACGTGTTTTCGGTTATTGCAGTTTCCTGTCAGTTTGGTGTCTTTTATTACCCAAACTTTACTGGTTTTGCCGTTCGCCAGCAGTGTTACCGATGTAATTTTTCATTAAAGTCCAGGTCGGGGAAAATGTCTGTTGTTCAGAAACGCATCTTTCCCGGTGTTGGGACCCGACTTCGGAAATGAACAGCAGATCCAACTAAACGTAATCATCGAGTAAAAATAGACTTCACTTTATTTTCCTGACGTTGTTAAAAAAGACGAACAAGTGACGTTGATAATGTAGACTTCGTGCTAACGATATGACCTTGTAGCCGTAATGTGCTTCTATTCTACGTAAGACCACGAATACACTTTTTTGGTGATAATCAAACCAGCAGGGTTACGCGCTGATGTGTTTAAACATGCTTGTGGCAAAAACTGTTTTTGTGCAAAATCAATACGCCTTTGGGACATTTTAGATCAATATGCTGACTTTTTCGGGAACCGAGTTTTATACAGATTAGTGTGTTTGCCCGCGGACGGCGGCATAAGCTGGATTTGAACGGTCGGTTCAACCATCGTTGATTAAGTGAATTATTTCTGCAGAGGATGACGTCTGCAATGAGTTTTCCAGCCTCTTTCTATCTCACATGTCCACTGATTTCTCATCAAAACTGAGCATTGGCAAAGCTGAGGGCCTGGAGCCGCTCATCAACCTTCTCGCGTCACCCGACCCCGATGTACAAAAAAATTCCGTACAAGCGATATGTAATCTCGTTCAAGTGAGTGCCTCGTCTGGGACGGAGGGTTTGCGCAACATCGCCCGCAAGGCATCCGTTGTCTCTGCATGTTTCGCTCGAACGTAACTTTTTTAGCGTAAGTTTTAAATGCAATGCAGTTGAAACAGTAGATGCATCTCATCAGGGTCGCAACCAGCTGATATTTTCGGTGGGGGGTCAAATGGTTGCAACTTGTCGTTGTACCCAACAACCAAACAGGTTTTTGAAAATTTGGGATGAGGCAATTGCCCGGTTCTCCCCCTGGCTGCTGGCCTGCATCTCAGTATTTTGTGGTTTAATCCATCGGCTGCTGCCGATGGCTTATTAAACCACAAAATCTAACATTTACCCTTAGATAGCTGCTACTTCACCGTTGAAGCTTGAAACAAGTGTGAGGTAGTTACAAAGTTAGGCAGTTCAGTTTCAGATTTTCAAAGCACAACGTTTGCATTAATTCCTTATTTGTAGGACTTCCAGAATAGAACGTCCGTTCGCGAGCTTGGCGGAATTCCACCTTTGCTGGGGCTTTTGAAATCAGAGTATGCCGTCATACAGGAGCTGGCTTTGAATACGCTCACTTCTCTCACGCAGGATGGTGAGGAAGATTTTACTTGTAGTTGTTGGCCCTGCGCAAGTTATCTATGAAGTGAAATAGTTTTAATGTCTAATTCATAAAAACATTGAACCGTTTCGGCGTTTCAGGTGTAACTTGTTTTTTTTATTCCCTCTGCGTTTCGTATGATCTGCAACTCCCTGATTTTATTGGTGAAGAGAGCAATGATCGGCTTTCAACTAATGTTATGGTTTGTTCGAATATTTTTCTTCAGTGGAATCTCGGAGCGTTTTGAGAGAAAGCGAAGGCTTGGAGCAGTTGGTTGAATTTCTAATCAACAAAGTAATTATACAATGGTTCCGATTATTTTGACGTTTGTGTTTGCGAGTGCTGACAAAATGGAAGCAACTGGTGATAAGAATGAAAGTAAAAAACTCACTCTACTTGCATCTAAGCCTGTAGTCAAATGCAGAGCGCATATCTGCCTGAAATGTATTCCCCGGTTTGTGTCGTCTATTTACGTACAGGTATGTGGATGCTTTTTATTCTAGTTCGGAAACTATGGCCGGAAAATACGGTACATTTTAAAATTCATCGGTTGCATTTCATTTCAATATGTTTCACTGATCTTTGCTGAGTTTTTGCAAATGCTGGATTAAATGCACTCGCGCCATACTAACAGGGTCGCTCAGTTCTTGCATTTTCCTGCGTTCGTGCCAAACATCAATATAGCAAAGGACACAGAAAATATGAAACGCACGAAGCATTCGTTGTACGGTAAACACGTTTGTTAGTCAGAGTGAGATTGTCCAGTCCGTCAGTTTGCAGCACTTAATGTGAAACTCATGTACTAGTTTCGGACTTTCGTTGACGAGTCTTCTTTTTTCAACAGGAATGGGAAGATCTCCATGTGCACTGTCTCAGTGTTCTATCAAACTGCATGGAGGACACATCTGCCCTGGACGAGATTCGCAACTCTGGAGGTCTAGAGAAGCTTGTCACCACAGTGACCGAACCGAACGCATCCGTGCTTGTTCAAGCTACGACTGCAAAGGCGCTCGGGCGGGCAGCGAGAAACGGTTTGTAAAGTCCCGTAGTGGCAAATTGCACTTGAACTCTTGAAAGCAAATGAGATAGCGGGAATTGCTGTTGCGAACCGGGGCCGTTACTCCACGAGGCACAAATAAATACGTAAACATCGAGTGCCAGCTAAACGAATCAGTATGGGATAAATGTTACCTTAAGTGACTATTTAAGATTTAGATGCGCCTGTAAGCGCATGTAAACAATCTTGCTGTAAACAATCTCCTGTATTTTTTGGACAAAAGAAGAAACATCGCGCAGTTCGCAAAGAAGGGATCAGTGATTCCATGATCGTGGGAAAGTACTGCAGCACATCCTGTGAAAGTTTAGAAAAAGTTTTCGACGACAAAGTTCACGCTCGAGGCTGCGGACCAGTAGCACGCGAATGTTGGGGGCACGAATTCTTAAAGTTCTCCGCAATATCTGTGTTTGTGCCACGGTATAGTTTGTTTGAATGTGTTCCTTGTGGCGACGCAGTGTAAGTTGTTGAGTTGCGTCTGCTCCACCTCGCTCCTAATGTTTGGGTTTGGTGATAAACACAGATTTGCTGCGCATTTTTCCTTCAGATGAAAACAGTAAGATCCTGCACGAGCAGGAGATTGAGAAGACCTTGATCACAATGCTGGGGAGCAACGACGAACACGTTGTCGTCGCGACTTGTGAAGCTATCGCGTCATTATCGAGCAATCTGGCTGCAAAAGACACTTTTGGAAAATCAGGTAAAGTTGCACTCAGAAACATCGCCCTTAGGTAATATCGTCCCGATTTTAGGCATAGCTGGGTCGCTCTGATGTGATGTTTTATGCTAATGCTTGTGATATGCACAGGCCTGCCGTTTTCCGGAAGAAGAGTGCACATAAAAATTGAGGCGCAAGTGTATATTTACGAGAAAAAAATTGAGATCGAAGATCATAGTGAAGAACTACATCCTGGATCTAATCTAATTTTTCGCAAAAAAGCGCATGCGTTCCTCAATTTTTAGGTACTGTCTTTTTCGAGGTGTTGCCAATGCAGCTTTTTCCTTTTGAGTGGGCAACACTGCTCGGAATACATGTTTTGATGATTACTTTCCAACGAGAGGCAATCTTTCAAAAACTGTTTTAGTGAAAAAAATTTTTTTAAATTTGGTTTTCGACATATATTTGTTTGCCTTTCCGTCATCACTTTTGCTGCATTAAATTTGCAGCTGGAGTCGTGGAACAAATTTGGCATGTGCCTGCATTGACGGTGTTCGAGTAAACATTTGATCTTGTTTGCAGAAGGAATTCCTCCTCTGCTCGAGCTTCTGTCCGGAGACAGTCCAAGCATAAGAGAAGCTGCGACCCTTGCTCTTGCCAACCTGACACTGAACAATACAAACAACTGCAGGTAGCTACGGGCGTCGCAAGGTCTGAGTTTGCTTGGTGCATTTTCCCCCAATTAAACCAGCATTACTAATTGCTCATGATGAAGGAAAGTTCACCAATTCCTGTTATCTCGTTCCGCGCCTTGTGCTTGATCAACTGTTTCTTACAACAGACTCCCACAACATATCCCGTCTTAGGAATATTTGTGACAATTATTTCTTTTCTTTGCGTAAGTGGAAAGGTTCGTGCATTACTTTAGCACAAAGCAGTGTAGTGCGGGAGTCCCATTTTATCAGTTTGTTGTAGATTGCAGACTTTTATTTGGATTGTTCAATCCTAGAATTTTCCGCTGTTATGCGGTTTCCTGCTGTCTGTGGAAATCCATATTACTTGCGATGGTTGTCTTCTTAAGCTGTGTTAATCATGTTCTCCATCACAACCTTCGGAATGTTTTAACATCACACTTTTTGCAATCATTGTAAACCCCTGTCCAATAACTTTTAACTTTTTCCCTAGTGACCTTGTGTAGCAAATCAAATGGCACGAAGGTATTTAAAATGACAACTGGACGAAGGTGCGGCTGAACAAGATTGAATTCGCAACATTCATGGTTTATGTGGAAATTGTTGCTGTAATCGATGTGTATTTCAAGCTCAAATTGTTGCCAGAAAAATTTTGGCGAAAAGATAAAATTGAACTTGTTGCTACAATAAGTTCAACTGTGCTTCTTGTTTTCCAGTGAGGTTGTCAGCAACGGAGGAGTTGAGCAACTCTTACCGTTACTGCGTTACAGCAAAGATGCAGTCGTTGTCAATACTGGTGCTTGCTTAATCAACATGTCACAAGACGTCTTCGTAAGGTATGACAATGTGTGCGTTGGTAAAATATCCATTTCGTTGGTTGTTTTTTATTATAAAACTTTGTAGTTATGGCCATCTTCGTACACTTTTTAGTGATGGTTACAAAAACCAACATCCCCTCCAAAGCTCCACCTTCCTGTTACTTTATGATGTGTATAAAGTAAAAACGTTCTATAACGTTCTATACCAACCAGAAAATAGCAGCCAATTAATTCAAAGCAAACTATTCAATGAAGTATGAAATACTTTGATCGTTTTTTTCCGTTTTCAACAAAATCTTGGCGAGCTGTTGGGTGTTTTGAGGTCATAGCGTTACTCCTCGTTCCTTCGTGTGTTTACATTACTTTTAGTCAGTATCTTGGCCCCGCAGAAAGCGCAGATTCATTTAATGGATATGCAGGACTTCGAAAAACGATGACCGTTATTTGTAAACTATGCAATACTGCAATGTATGAACCTCCCGAGAAGGGGAAGCTATCTGGCTACTAGTACAAGTAACCACAAGTTATGCATTTATTTTTTTATTTTCGCCAATTCAATAAAGATTATGGGCACACTGCTGGAACCATATTCAGATGGTTTTAGAGGCCAGCGCGGTTGGTAATCTCAGGCTATTTGTTCATAAATCGAACTTTACTAACTTTTAAACAGTGGAGCTTTTTAACTCGCGCTGCAGGTTGAGCGACTTGGAACCTTGAAAGAAAAGTTTGAGAGCTTCTTGGTTCCATATCATCATCCTGAACTTGTTTTCTCTCTCATTGCCGTCATGGATAGGTCGAATCTGTAAATGTTATCGTTAAGGGAGCGCAAAGGAACATCGTCAAAAATGCTGATCTACAGTATTTTCTAAGCAAGTATGTGGGATTCACACCAGGTGCGGGTTTGAAAACCCGAGTCATACATTGGAAAAACCTGAGATGCTAGCGGTTCTCACATTCAGCAAGAGAGCGAAACTTACGCAGCAGTAAAAGCACGTTACCTGAGCTCTTGAGTTTCACACGGAGGTTTTATTTATTGTTCTTGAATAAATTGCCCACGTTTTCATCTTTTCACCGTGCATGCAAATAGTAGCGGCTAAGAAAGAATAATCATTCGGTCAGTCAGTGGTGTAGGAACTGGGGGTGAAGGTGCAAGCGCACCCCAAAAGGTTTTGATTCGTCGAAAATTTGGGCACATAAGTTTTGACATTTTTTTAACAATATCAATGAAATTATACTTTTTGTTATCGCATCCATAAACAAAAGTTTATCACGTCACAGAAGACGTATTAAGTATATGTAAAATAAGCAAACAGTTTCTAGTTACTTCATGTTTTAGTTTGTGAGAGTTGATGAGTAACTGGCTCTGTTGAAAGTTTGGGCAAAATGATTTAATTAGGGCATTTCATTTATGCGCTTTATTCATTGCATACTGTGAGAAATAGAGTATGCTGTGGGGCACCTACTTCATATAAGTAGAGCCCATGCCAGGCAAATACAGAAATGTTTTCATTTTTTATTTTAACTGCAGTGTCTGGATGAACACATTTTGCCATACAGTTTGTTGCAAATGTATAGCATGTTTAGAACTTAACTGGATCGTAAGTATGTTTAGCTTTATAAGTTTGTGCATTGTTCACGTCAAAGCTGTAAACAGGCTTCAGTTTGAAACCCGAACTCGGCTCGAGCCCGACATTTATTTTTGAAGTACGATTTAGACCCGAAAGCCAAAATTACCGAATAAGTCAAGATATGCGCAACTGCGGGGTTTTAGCGCCGTAGGAAAGTAAACGCGACCAAGTAATTCACAATTGATCATCTTTATTGAAGATGTAATCATCTCAATGGCTTCAACAGTAACTGGTGACAAAAGTGTCAGTCGTATTGAAAAAAATTGTATACAGGCTCGAAACATTTTGATACACTTAAGCCCGAACCCGGCCCAACCCGCCTTACAACTCTGGTTCACGTATATTTCATCATGTATTTTTGTCACGATTGAATTAATGCAAACTATTAGTCCCATCTGAGGAGTGAAATCTGTATGGCAACATGTGTAGAGGAAACTATAATGTACCAACAACTGCATAAAATTTGTAGTGGGACGGTTTGTCGCATAAAAGTTTTTACAAATTTGGGGAAAATTCGGGCAAAATATCCTTCGCGCCCTCCAAGAAATGACTGCTCTTACATCTATATGGTCAGTTCACTCGACTATTCCTAAATTAAATCGTGTTATTGCAGGAACGATATCTTCAAACGCGGAGTAATAGCGGCCCTTGCTGGTCCTCTCAAATCTGCCAGCCCTCGAGTCCAAAGCAAAGCTGCGCAAGCGCTCGCCGTCTACGTTGCCTGCGCGGACGGTCGAGCAGAGGTCAGTTGATGCTGTTGGAAATATAGGAATAAGCGGAACTGCTTGGCGTTGGATGTCATGAATAGCGTACTGTTTCATTCACTTTGATTTGGTTGTGTTTTTAGTAAATGTGAAATTTTCTTAAACATCGCCAAATCAACTTGTACAGTGATAGTGTGGTCGATGCTTCAGTGTTTGTAATTAATTCAACCTTCTGCAGGTACGACAGCATGGTTGTTTGGAACCTCTGATCAACCTCCTCAAGTCAAACGATAGTGAAGTGAGGAAAAACGCCTCATGGGCAATCCTTGCATGTTGCGGTGATTCTCTCACTGCGGACGCTATCACTAAACTAGGGTTTGTGAAACAGATGTTTGTTTTCAATATTATGCCATCACTTAAGATGAAGGTTCTTAACAGGCTACTTTTTGCAGTACGGCGATTGTGCATCTTGCCATGAGTTTTCAAGACAGTTAGTGCTGATAACGGTTTACGTGCGTTTTGATTGTGTGGTGGTCATTCTGAGAATATGCGTGTAGAATAGAATATGCGTAAAATTTGTGTGTGCAGATACTAGAGAGGCGCAATGAATGATTTTAACTTATTTTTTCTGGCAAAGGTTTGTGCTTGTTGTTGTTGTATGAGTTTCTGTTGTGAAAAAACATTGGAATCAAAGGGAAACAGAGTAAAAGTAAACAAACAATACTTTCAAATTTTTTTAGTAGACAAGTGGTTTGTTCTACTTCGATATTTATTTCCTAACATGCAGATTCTCTGTAGAAAATGTAAAGAATAAAAACTTTTCATCCCTTGTGCTTCCAGCAACAAGTATAGAATTTTGATACGGCTCTACCGGAAATAGAGCAGGTGTACTTCCATTTGTTTTATTAGAGTGGCAGCGTGAAACTAATATTGGCTTCAAATGTGCAAAGAAGAAACACCTAATTGCTGCGTGCTACCTTGAGACCTTTGATGGTTCGAGGCCCAGTCAGATGATCCCTACTTGTATATTTGTTTGATTTCCAGAGGATTAGAGATCTTGCAGGAGATAAACGATTCCGACCAGAGACGCAACAGCCACAGTGTCGCTGCTCTTGAAAGATTACTTGACAGCAATCTTTCTGCCAAGTACAGCTTGACCGGGAAACTTGCTGCACACAATATAATCTCGGACGGTTTCTACGATGTGGGCCAGGTACGTTAATACTTTTGAGTGATTTTCAATGTGTTGGCGTGAAAAATTCGCGATTGTTAGGAAGTTTTGTTCAGTTGATTTATTTGTATCAGTTTTTGTTGCATTTGTTCTCGCGCATGACCTGTTTTGTTTCGTCTCGATGCTTTTTTTTAGAAAACATAGTTATTTTTGTCTTTTGAAGAAGTTTATTTTTTTTTTTGTTAGCTCTGACTTTATCCTAGAAGTCTCCTGTGAATCATAAGTTTATTTTTAGGGATTTTTTGTTTTTCATTTTGCACTATCTCTATGCGCAAATCGTGATGATTACTGCTTGTCAACTGAAAGCAAAGCCGTAGAAACGCAGTACGTAAAACCAACAATCACCCTTGTAAATTGCTGGTTGTGTGGTTGAGATATTGTTATAAACGAGATATTGTTGAAAAAGTATCATAGCATGGAAATCGCGATGTGTATATAGTTTGTATGGTTTTCTTTCAAAAAACATTGAACTGCAAGGTACAAAAGTTAAACGCATTCAATGCTTGCTCAAGAAGGTTGTAGCCGAGAATTGCCAAATTCTCGTTTTTGGGTGGTTTTGTAAAGTAGCTCTTGTTCGCCAAGTCAATCTGCTTATCCTCGTATTTACTCTCATGAGCTACTTGTGACGCAATTAATTCTTCCGCATGCATTTTATAAAACCTTATCTTCCTGTCTACAGTGTGCCAGATAAGACATGCGGTGGTGTTTGCTGTGGGTCTCGCAATTTTATGGAAATGCAATAAAACAAGCAAAGTTATCTTTGGTAATTCAAACATTCTCGAGTGTAATACGTTTCATTTCCACCTTGCACATCTTGTGCATGAATACCTTATCATAATTCATTGAAGACAAACGTTGGGTATGCACATTAGGTGTAGATATTCTTCTAGGCAAACACTTATATTTGATCTAAATGTCCGTTTGGATGTCTAGGTATAATCAGCATTTTCTAAAATGTGGTTGATTTTCATTGCAATTAAAATAATCAGCAGAGTTTCCTTATAGCATGATTGCTGTGTAGTCACCCACCAGTGAGAACTCTAAGCTTGCAAAGCATCTCCCTAAATTTGGGTCGTATAGATGTTGATTCCCTATGTATTTTAATAATGATTTCTGTACGACACTGACAGATTCGTATTTCTTTCTGGTGCTATCAATCGGCTTTCCTTTGTCCTAGTTGATCATGTCGGTAATAAAAAAATAATGACGATGATCAGTGACCACAAAATATGGGGTTTTTGTTTGTGGTTTCGAACCTTACATTTCTAATAGAGCAACGGCGTTGTCATCCTTTGCTTCTGAAAGTTTGTAATCAAATTCGTAAATAAGATGCTTTCTCGATTTTTTCTTGTTAATGCACAGCTCCGACCTGGATCGAAGTTTCTTTCCTTGGAAGAACTATCCAAGGAGGAAGTGAACCAGCGTCGCCCCATCTTGCTCGTCAACTGTAAAAGCACTGAAGTGTAAGTAGCAGGTGCTGTGCATTTATGCGCGTGTTGCGTTTGTCGTGCTGTTCTCTTTGATTGTGACGTTTCGTGCTGAAGTCTTTTAGGGCCCTTACTTTTTTGTTATGGAGATTTTTTGAAAGTGGTTGCAGTGACGGAGTGTTTGTAAATGATAATTGATGTGCAATGTGATGTTTACTTTGCCTTGTAGTGTTGCTAGTGATCGCAGTTACAAGTTACGGCTGCTTGTGACTCAAGTGTTGTGAACGTCACTTTATCGCCATTTAAGGTTTCATTTGACAAAAATCTTCCTGCGAAAACATATCCTGAGGAGTGTGTCGACGGTCAGTTATCGTGCTCATCTAAGTGTCCTCTCTGGAAAAATAAAATTGTATGCAAAAATTTCGATATCTGTACAATTTTGTGACAGTGATTGCATCAGAAAAACTGATATCTGAAATTACAAAAATAGGGTCAAGTTCAGACCACGCCGACGTCTCTCATTTTGAATGATGTTCTTTGTAAACGTTGAATCACACCGGTCGGTCTTTGCCAACACGCAAGATTGTGAGAATGTACGTTTGATCGAATGTAGAATCGGCAGCGAAACTTCTGACGCAGTCGAAGACGCCGGAAAACCTGGATCCGGTTCAGTCTCAAGTCCGAGGATTGCTGTGGGGGAGCAATCCTCCCCTGCCGATATAACCACTCCCCCGCGTATGCGAAGCCCTGTTGCTGCATCTCGCGAGGAAG
>JGI24021J15306_10004111_pt1 | contig 16780 bp, 11 predicted proteins | sample Ectturendosymbi1_FD_15306 | JGI IMG/M metagenome (IMG submission 15306) | reverse complement strand
CCCCCCCCCCCTTGTCGGGGACCTGCGTATTTTCGTTAAGCATGAGTACTTCCCCATTGACGACACTTGGCTCTGTTTCGGATTCAACATGGTTTATCGCGCTTCGTTAGGTAATGGTAATATTTAGCTTATGTGAAAATGCAACGTACAAATCTGATGTTGAAAAAGGTGACAATCTCATGTTAACGAGACAAGCCCCAGTGGCAACACTGGCGCTGACTGCTGGAGAGAAGCTTCGCCTTAAAATCGTAACTGCTCGCTTTGCGTTCCTTCGTGATCTTGATGAGATTTCGCAACTTGGTAGCAGTCGACATTTTGTTTTAATCGTAACTTTAGCATCCGCTGACATTTGGTAATTATCACGTAATATTCCGACCTTAATTCGGCGACCCTAAACGCCGCTCCCGGGGATTGATGTCCCTCTTCTAGCTACGCCACTGATTCCAACACTAACCTTCCCTTTCCCCAACCTACGATCTTCACTCGAATGCTGCTACCATCATCCAGAAGCTTGGAATGCAGTCAAGCAAGGCTACTTTTGTTTCGAGTTTTCCAGATGAAGTGCTAGCAGATTAACAGGGACTAAAAAGGCAACACTTGGAAACTGCAAAATGAAAGCTGCAGATCAGCCGATCTTTGATGCTGTGCTAACGTATTTGCGTACCGCTGGCCTATTGTTTAACGAAAACAATTTTATTCCTAGGATATATAATTGTACATACAAATCCATACGTTGTCCAAAATGCTTAAAATGTAGACCACACAACTTCACTTTTAGAAATTTAATTGGATAGAAATCGCACAAATACAATATGGAAGTACCACTTTATCTAAAAGGACGAGTGAGTCAAAGGTGATTTCCAACTAACCAAACAGATTAACAACTGCTCTTGTTTGAACAATCATCCGGCATTCGCCCATCGTCATACAAACATAAATATTAATGTTTCACATGAAGACAACATCAAAGATTGAAGCCCACTGCAAAACTTAACTGAATAATTCAGCAAACAGCCAAGGCTACCATTATCGCCACACTTCACAGCGTGCAAGTACAGCGTTCTGCGTGAGACGGATTAAGCCGAGCGGGCTGCTGGTACCTTCAGTGAAACCGTAGGTTCACGAAACCGCTCAGCGTTTGCTAGGGCTGAGGCCAACTAATTCGCTTTGCTGTGCAGGCGAAGTGTCTTTGTCCAACGCTTCATGCAGTAGAACTTGATCATTAGGTTGTTTTTTTTGTGAGCAAAATTTTACGAACGGAGCTGACACCAGCTGCCATGTCATTAGAACAAATCAGACGTTTCTGCAGCACCAGCAGCGTTCCACTGCCAACGTACAATTTCTAACCTTTGCCTCACCATTCACTGCTCTGTAGATAAGCACACAGAAACCTGACTTGTTAATTTGAACAGGGGCGGTTCTTAACACTTACACAGAATGAACGGTTAACGAAGGTCAAGGTCTTTGCAAATGCGATGCGCAATGCTGTAGCTGGCTCAAAAAGCACGTAAGCCTTCATATTGTGACGTGAGAGCGCGAGTCGATTGCAGGTTAATAATCGCTACATGCTTTGTTTGTGGGCGTAGGGTAGAGGCGGGTTACATTCTTGCGGAACGGGCGCGGACTATAATGTGCATTGTGCAACCCCCCGATTCACGCGGAACTGCGGGGCGATGCAACATGGCGAACGCCAACAACTCACACGGAAATGTTGAATGCAAAATACAGCACATGCGCACGAAAGTATATACACTTCAGTATGCTAAGTCTGAAATACTGTTTGCAACATTATACGATTTTTACTGCATTCAAGGGTTGCTTGGGGTGAGAGAAAAAACGAAACACGACGTTTGCAAACGCCTTTTTGCGCCATGCGGTATCGAGCAACAAAACAGGGGGCACCGTACATAGTGTACAACACTTGTGTAAGAGCTTCTAGCGGGTAAATTAGAACGGCTTGTGTATTTTAATTGCAGAGACGATCGTAGCAAACAATATTGGGCAATAATAAAATACTCGTACGGGTATACGTGTGCTGGAGCTAGGCGACAAATCTCAGGGTTAAAGCAGCACGTGTGGGCACGGCGTGTTTGAGTTAAAAGTGCCAAATAAAGTAGTGACATCAAGTTTGAAAACTGAATCTTTGCACATTCAGCTACAGCGCTTAGTTTCCATCAGATGTTGCAGAATTATCAGGACCACGCATGCACTTTTCGACAGTGCGAATCAGCACAAGGTCTTTGCGGCGCTGTCATCAGCAGTTGGATAATGCAGACTTTCAAATCACTGACTCTCGTCCACCGCTTACTTCACTAAATGTTGCAGTTTTAATACATGCTGGCTGCTGTTGTTCTTCTATGCTCAGAAACCTTGTCCTCCTGTCGCCACCCACACGAACAGCGTTTTCGGTACCTCACCGTGCAGTCCCTGTCGAGCCGGGAAAGGTGCCAAAGGTTAACTTAAGCTTTTCACGCCGCTTGCCGGTTTCACCAAAGTACCAGGAGGTGGTGTATCGTTGGGATGCAGAAAAACATTTTTTTTAAATGCTGATTTGTCCTAAATCGATTTTCCTCTTTTTCAGGCGCCCATGTTAATTTGTACCGGAGGCGTTCTCAACCAAAGCGTCGTGGTGCGAACAAAGGGCCGCCATCGAACCAGCAGGAAGATGACAAAATATAAGACCACGATGAAAAAAGGAAGAAGACACATGATCTTCCTAGGCGGTAGGCGTTCATATAAAACTTTCGTTGTTGTTATTTGATCAAACAGACACCAGCTTATTGGTTGCCGTAGAAACGGGAAGGGCCCCCCAATTTTTCAAAATAGGGACTACGTTTAGTAAATAGCACGGACTAAAACGTCATAAAGATAAATATTTCGAGAACAAATGATCTAACCAGAGAGAAACAAAACGGACTCCAACGCCCGGTCGTAAGGCAATTGGATACTGGACTCAAACACTTAGGATGCACCAATAAATGAACTTGCTTTAAATGATTTTAGAAAACTTCCTCCGGGTTGTTAGGTATGATAAGCGAAGAATCTTGCTTTTTTACATTAGGAGTGTAAATGTTTTTAAAACAATGCTGGCAGTTAAGAGGGAATGTCAAGCAAAGTCTCCCGTAGAAATCATGGGTTCAAAATGAGAGCGAAAGGTCTGCTTGGAGCGCAGTGAAACGTTTAGCATGACTTAGGGGCGTTACAACCAGTGTGAACAAGCTAGTCGGGTGCAGACGCCTCGGTTTCAGTCGCGAAAGCCGGTTCCGATGCCTCGGCAATGGTCTTTTGGGCATCGCCAATCTCGCAATCGTTCGTTTCTTCGGCTGTTTTTCTTTCTTCGCAACTTTGTTCTTCGCTCTTCTCCAGCCTGCAGTTAACAAGAAAACGTGTAAGTCGCTAACGCCTGCTGGTTGGTTTCAAAAGAAAGACGACAGCATTGCTATGAATGAAAATTCAGAACAGATAAACAGGAAGAAAATTGCGAACTACAGCATTGCAAATTAGATATCCACTTATGCAAAAAAAAACAGTATATGAAAAAATGCGCTGCACGACTGGCCACCAGAGCTGAATAGTTTTTCAAATCGGACACAGATCGCGTTTTTAGAACGCAACATGCATTTTTGATGGAGAAACCAAATATAGGTATACATTGGCAAGTATTCTCAAATCAGAAAGTTTGACCAGCCTGCGCTTACCGGCAGGAAGTCCATATAAAACACATAGGTCACGTGAAAAAAAACATAAATAGCAATGTAAGCTTAAACGATTCGCAAAAAATAGACCCAAATAAATCATTAAAGTTTAATGCTTCAATAGACCAGTTATGTCAAACATAAAATTACAAACTACATGTGAAGTCCTAAAGATAATCGAAAAGAATACGGGGAGTATGTCTTTTAGTGTACGCAACCATGCCAGCAAAATATGAAAAAAAATCCGACAAAGCTTGCGGGTAGTGCTACATCGACTGAAGCACTGTGCAGTATTTACCTGAGCCTGTTGAAAGGGACAAACATCTCAGTGATTTTTCGCAGAGCCCGTTCTTCGGGGTTTTCCTGAATCGTGACGTCTTCGGTCGACTCCATGGATTTGGTCGAATTCAAGCGTTTCCGTCTTGACTTTTCCCGCTTGGTCAGTCGCTGCTTTTTCTTATGAAGCGGTTTAGATTCGATGATCATTTCTTCCAGTTCGTACGTCGGGTCGTAGTTAAGATGCGTTTGCTGCGACGCGAATTCTCAAATTGCCATAACAACAAACACAACGGCAAATAACACAAAATTAGTGGCAAAGCAGCGATCTATCATTTAGGAAATCTGCAACAAAATCTTTTTGTTCGTACCACGTATCGATTTTGCTTAAAACCAATTTTTTAATGACCAGCTGTTGCGGCAGGTGACGACAGTAAAATGGCGGATGTCTGAAAAACGCCGATTAAGTTTGAACACAAAAATACAAAGGGCCATTTTGCAATCAAAAGGTAACTAAGAAACAACCGGCAGCGAAAACTACGTGTCTACGTGTGCTATTTGAACCTTTCAGCACACATGCTTTACGGGTCGTTTCTTTAGAAAAATTTGTTCGAATTCCAGAAACCTTAACGCAAGCGAACGCAACATTGACGTTTGCTACTAAAACGCACACTCAAGATAGGTTGCTATGCGACTGTGGGCCGGTTAGTTCGGCCCTGCCAGTTTTCTTTCTTGTAAGTCAGCAATTCGACGGTAAGGTATGATCGAAAGGACGTTGACGACTGGTGGTTACCCGCGCAAGCAACCGGCTGAGTAACACGTCGCAGCGCGTACACGGCGTCATTTCCTGCAAAGCTTGTATCGCAAGGCTTGGTGCTCGCTTGCTGTAGGTACAACTGCTTCCACTTCTTGTGCAAAATGTTATCATGGCATACCACCTTGGCGTGCTGACGAAAGGAAATTGCAAAATTTGCTACGCACTAACACCGGTATGCTACGCTGATGTTTCCAATATATTTTGCTTTCTTTTAATTCTACTAAAACTCACCGACGGTACGAATTGCGGTTGTAAATTCATCGACGTGATATCGTCTGGGCGGACGTCCGAAAAGAAGTCAAGTCTGAGCAGGTCGTCCAAGCTGCCGACCCGTTTCGGCGGATCAAGTTTAAAAAACTGCAAAAGCACTTTTTCACTTTATCGCCTTGACGCGTTTGAACAAACGACGACCGTGCCACGCAACACAAGAGCAGTGAGTTACTCCACGTAGGTGCGGTGAACGCAGCGATGTGTCAATTCAAAGTATCGCTGCCGATTTCATGCATTACGTATAAAAAAATTACGCGAAGATGATATGACAAAAGCTGGGTTCCTATATTTCGAAGCTAGGTTGTGCAGGGGTCAGTTGGACAGAAACCATACACTTTGGTTTGTGCGTGTGATCGATCGCTCTTGAAAAGCATGTTGATTTGAGCGACAGCGAAAAACAGACAAACTTACTGAAGCAAAGTATGCGACAGCATTGCCTTGAATATGGCAGAAAATCTCAAAAGATTTGAACCAAAGCTGTTCATCATTTGCGTCGGATCACGGTAGTCACCGACCAATTCAGTGCCCAAAACACTGAAAGACAGGATGAGAAGGGATTTGCTTACAATTTTCCTTGGTTTCGCCATGTCTCTGAATTATGACGTCCTGTTCCGTGAATTGCAGAAAACTATACTCGAAAGAAAACTTTACGGAATTTGTGAGTTTACACATTTTCTCTCCAAATTGCAAACCCTGCGCATTGTATAAAATCAATACCACGTTCCAGGAACTGCATACTGAAGGCCCCACACACGGATTTAGATAGGAACACTTAAAAATCTGTTCTATATCCTTTGGCTTTGCATGCGCAATTTTCAGTAGCAGTCTCTTGAAAAGTGCATAAAGGTATTGTATTTGGCTGCGCAACGTTTCAATTACGAACGACAAGCGAAAGATATACACATATAAACAATACCCTGTCGTACTGTTTTATTTAAAAAATGAAGATTACAAATTGCATTGTTTCAATATTTTTCTCAACATATGGAAATTCCGATGGCATGAATGAAATAATTTTTTATAAAAATGTTATCATTAATACGAATCTAGTTACAAAAGAAGATAGAGAAAGCAAACATTTATGTTTCACTACAATAGGTAAATCAACAAGAAATCACTCATTGCTGAGTTAGGCATCGGTATTAGAAAAAAGGAGGAAAGACTCTCAACAACCACATTTGGCAACATCAGACTGTCTACAACTGTTAAGCGCGAAAGTATCAGCGTTTTTAAACATCATTGTGTAGCGGATGCAAAATGGGTTTGGGTATCGCCACAGCCAAGAAAATCGGAATCGCCATATCCTAACATTTTCTGTTCGAGTTGCAATGCATTTTCTGTTACACTCAAAACCATATTCTGTTGAACTTGCAATCCACTTTCTGTTCGATAGTCTTATACCGATATTCCATCGCGTCTAGCACAACAGTCGTAATGCGATGTTTGTAGAAACAAGCTAAAAATACATAAGGTCTCCTACCTCATTAAACTTACATATATAAACAAAGCTTTGTGTTGGTTAGGCCAGTCGATCGGGAATGAGACCAGGCCTTCGGTTAAGATCGCCAGTGCATCACCGTAATTCGTATCTCCTTGTATTGGAAACGGCCGCTAAAGATGTAAAAACGGCGTCAGCATCGATTTTAGTACATATTCCTAAACAACAAAACCTTGCAAATGTAACATGGAGATATCAGATTAAGATAAGAAACGCTGTGACTCAGCAAAACGCGTGTGCTGAGTCAAGTGCTATAGGCTAGGCTATAATTTAAGCGGCCCAGTCAATGGATCAAAACACTTCGAATTTACCCTATTTTTCCAAACGCACGGCCACAATCTGACTACCAAGGTGCTACAGGATGCAATTCAAACAGAAACTTAACCGAGATCAAAAGTCTAATTACATACAAAACTTCATAAATCTTTAACAAAACACGTTTTATGAACTTGTTTTTTAACAAAACATCAAAAACCAGGAATTTATGAAATACTTTGCATCTGATCGTTTCGTAAAGAGTGACACCGAGAGACCACCAGTCTGCCGAGTGGCTGTAACCATCGCCTTGGTCCAGGCCAGCCATGAAGACTTCAGGAGCTGTTAAATGCAAGTGACACTGCATTTTATTCAAATAGAGTATTTTCCATCTTAAACGTCTTAATCACTTCCAAAGCTTATATTGACGTGCGCTAATCGAACTTCACCAGTTGAGGATTTTTAATAATGTGTACATTATGCTTGGCAGCCATACTAGATATAAACTTCTGAAATGTTGCTGAGTGTACCATTGACCGTGAAGTACTTTCATCAAAATAAAAGAGCCCACAATGCTCTGCACCTGCCAAACAGACAATACCCAGTGCAAACACTAAAAGCTGCGCTCATCAATGGCGTGATGACATGTCAGCTAAATCAATGAAAACTGAGTGATTGGGAAGATTTAGATCACTGGGTTAAGTCTAACCAGTCCGTATGTTTGGCACCAACACCCACATTTCCAACTTCGTTGAACTTCAATTTCATACACAAAATGCAACATTCCTCAAGATTAGAGCACAGTTAATAGTTCTTTGTTTAAAGCTCAATAATTGCTTGATGAACCTGCATAAGGTACAGTCCCAGCAAAACGTTTCGAGACAGGGTGATCTTCAGAAATAACAGTAGCAACGTTGAAGTCAGTAAGATGAAGGTGACCTTTTTCATCAAGAAGTATATTGTCTGGTTTTATATCTCTACAAAATTGAAAATGAGCTGTTATGGAGTTAAAAACATTTATGGGCAACAATATGATGCACTTTGACTGTTTTGTAATTGACTCAATTCAGATGCTTTTGACACAACTTTTACAATTTGAAAACAAACATCAAAATGTATATTTGTTGTATTGTTTTGGATAAGTTGCACTGTCTATATATAAACTAACAGCAGCATAAGTCACTAAAATATATATTTTTAGTGATTAGCACATATGTTCTGTAATACAAATGCATTTTGTGCATTTACATACAGCATATGCAACATGCACACAATACAGCTTGAGTTTCAATCCTTATCAGCAAGAACAGTGATGAGACAAATCTATTGATTGTCAAGTTTTTGTGCTCAGTAGTACTGTAGGTTAAATACTACAACCAACAAACAGCAATATGTAAGAATTATGAAAGCAAATGTTGGTGAGAAATGAAAACATGTTGATAGTAACATGGAGATATCAGATCAAAATCCGCTGCTAAAATGCGAAGCCAAAACTCCTAGCCTCACCAGCCAAATATCACTTTCAACCTTACAAAAGATCCTGACTGTGGCACATGCACAAAATCAAGCACAATTCAAGGAAATCACAATTTGACTTAAAACTGCAGATGAATATAGCAACCTACAATGATGTCAACAAAATTAATATGCACAGAAACAAAGGGTAGCAAACTTCTTCTACAAGCAAGCCCTAAACTTAAACTTGACAACAAGTATAAATCAATGGAAGGAAATACAGTCAACCAATAACTGCAAAACAGACATAATTTTACATAATCTACATACCTGTGCACAATTCCTTTCGACTGAAGGTAATCCAGTACAGATGCCATTTCACAAGCATAAACAAGAACATCTTGCATGGTAAATTTCGTTTGCTTTTGAATATGGTAGCGGAGATCACCTCCAAGAAGAAGATCACTCACCATAAAAATATCTTCTTCATCCTACAAAAACGAAAATCCTTTGAAAACCTGATCTGAAGTTAAAACGCCAATATCTTTTATGATTAGTAAAAAGCAGCTTGTCTGAGCACACAAAAAACTGGCCATCGCCCAACCTAATTTGATGAATGGAAAAAAGCTTACAGCTTTACCACACTGCAAAATATCTCCAGCCAGTTGCATATCAATTTTCATAGCAAAACAATACTAAACTGGATTAGCAAATACTTTTAAAGTAGTGGTGTTTACCTTTGGGTCCCCAGAATGAATGCCAACATGTTTTCATTAACCCTATGATGTGCAAACAAAAATAAGCATTTTGACTAATGACGTAACTGCAGATGAGGGACCCCAAGCCACTATCTTTAGGAACAAGGTCGCTAGGGTTGGAAAGGTTAAGAACCACTGTTTTAAAGAGTCTATTCCATAGTTTGTTAAAAGAAATTCTGGAAAAATGAAGTATTTTCTATCATTCTAGTCCACATAAACATAAGTTTAAGCTGCAGAAATGTAGTTTTGTAATGCATGATTAGAATAATTGTCTTCTTTTACAAATAAAACAATGTTTGAATACTATATTCTGTACTGCTGTGAGAAAAAATGCAGACATACCAAAACAGCATACAATTCTAACTAAACTTAAAGAAAACTGAGCTAATCACAGTGCAGATTCAAACTTGGATTAGATGTACAAATCAGATTAAAGGCCAATCTACACTGAGGACATGCCAGGAGTTGCCAGGCATAATCCTTTGTTTTGTTGTGTCTGCAATTCTATGCCCGTGCACGGCTTGGCAACTCCTGGGAGCAATAAAACAAACAAAGATTCGTGCGCGGCTACTCCTGGCATGTCCTCAGTGTAGATTGGCCTTTATTCTCAAATCCTGAGAATGTTTTTCCAAAAATGTCATTTGTATCACTTCTGTTAAACATTTGAGCCATTCAATTTAATATAATACATTTGTTTGCAGAACTTAATTTGAGCAACTTACCCAGACACAATTTTGATATGTCTCTGGTTTCATAAAACACATAAATGATTATGTCAGAAAAGTCTTATTTTAATGAACTAAACCCTGCTCATAATGAAAAAAAAATTTACATTCACAAACCTGAAATGTGAACCACAAGTTTACAATGAACACGTGTTGCACCATGGATAGGATGTCAAGTTCTCTAACAACATTATCAACTACTCCTTGCTTCCAGCAAGAAAGCTTATTCATATATTTCATAGCATAAACTTCAGATGTAGTTTTCTTCTTTTTCACAATGCATACTTTTCCAAAGCTTCCTTTGCCAATGGAACGCAGTACATCAAAGTCATCAAAACTCACTGAAAAAACGACATGGAAGGTAGTTGTTAGTAAATGCTGTTGTTATTCCTGTAAAACACAAGACTATATTGAATGCTATTGGTATTTGCCTGCAATAGACCACACAAACAATGTAATGTGAGTGCAGCTATAGAAAGAAAATGTTTTTATGTTTATTACCAACCTCTGCAAATGTTGACACTACAAAATTTTAATCCATAAATATTGTTACTTGCAAACAGAAGATCAGAATAAGAAAACTCTCATTTTTTTACCATTGCAGTTTAGATGATTCAACTCATAAATGAAATCATTTGCCAACATATCAGCTGATACAGATTTTAACACCTTGAGAGCTGGGGTACGAATATATCATACCTGGATTTCGGCCTAAAACCAGCAGTTTTCAGTTGCCTTGCTAACGCCATAGCTCCTCCACCGATTGCACTAGAGAGCTGTTCAAATCCTCAAAAGATTCAGCAAGTCTTCTAGTCTGCACTTGAAAAAAATTTTTTGGTTGGGGGTTACGGATTTTTTGTGAGTGACATCATAAGTGAAGTAGTCTTTGGGTCATTTTGGCTCATGTTACCTGGCCTAAGCCCCAACCGCTAGGCCAAAGTATTTCGCTGAAGTTTTCACTGGAAACTAGGCTCGAGTCTGATTCTTTTGAGCCTTTGATCAACTTTCTAATGTTTCTGGTTCAAAAGTTATGACCCAAAATAAACAAATTAATTAATTATCTAAAATTACTCAAATATTTTTATTACTTTAGATCATAACTTTTGAACCCGAAACCCCAGCAGATCATCCAAAGTATGAAAAGACTCAGATTGTACCCTAGTTTCCAATAAAAACTTCAGTGAAATACTACCATCTAACGGTTTGGACCCAGGGCCAGGTGAAGTGGGCCAAGGTGGCCTAAAAGTCCTCCACCTATGACGTCACTCACAAAAAATCCGCAACCCCCAACCAAAAAATTTTTTTCGAGTGCAGACTAGAAGACTTGCCACATCTTTTGAGCCTTTGAACAGCTCTCTACCACTTTTGGCGCCAGAGCTACACATGTGCAAAGCCATATGTGTGATCCGGTTGTTCTGTGGTGAAAATCCCCAAAACCAGCCGGACGCCAAAGTGTCAAGGAACAAAAGGGCAATCCCCAAAACAGAAGTTATGATTTCAAGCTTGTAATCATACAACCATGTAAGAGAACATTTATTTACAATTTTCTTTTTTATGATATAGATTTCATTACATTCTTGTCACAATATTTGGCTCAACTTGGTTGAAGCAACAAGGTAATATTTTATACAAAACGTGACTGTAAGTTAACTGTAAGTTATCTGCAACTAGTTATGATAGATGTAGGACAGTTTGTAAACTGTCATCCTACACATAAAAATGCCACTGCAATTAGGAACAAAACCAGTCTTTACAACAAAGACCATTTTGTTTAAAACATCACAGTTGTCACAATTTATTACAGATTATACGTAAGAAAAACTGAAAAGTTAAGAAATCACATGCTCAGTAGCACCGTTCACACCACAGTAATACTCAGTAAAGTTTTCAGGCACCTTTGTTTACGCCTGCACACAAAATTTCTGCCATGTCTTAAGCTTTGTTTCAATTTGTTTTTAGATAAACGTACCATTGTCAGGGAAGTTGGGTCTTTAAAATTGGGTCGTTTTTTAAGTTGTTCCAAACAATGCTAATGGCAATGTTACTGGATTAAATTTTAAAAAAATTAATAATCTACCATCCTATTTTAAATTGGTTTAGTTTTTACATACTAGAATTGAATACACACAGCATATATAGCCAGGGCTACCATCGATTTAGAACCAAAAATAAGGACGGCTAAGAAAAATTTGATTTTATTACCTAAAAAGAAAACAATTGTTTCTGTTTGCATGACTAACATCAGATCATAAGTTTGCCTATTATTTCCAGGAACCACTTGCTTCAGCAACGTCTTATTCACGACCTCCTTGTAATCATCACGGAAAACCTTTTTTCGCTTGCTTATTTCTTGAATCAATTAAATGCTAAACCTTCGCTACAAAACCAGCTTCCCTGAGACTTCTAACCAGAAAGACAGCTAACAATGTCTGATACTGTGTTACTCGCCTGTGCCTCAAGATTATGCTACTTTTTTGATGTCACAAAACCTCGATTATAAAATGTTTATGATGAGACAGTAATGGTTCATATAGATATTGCTTGTATTTAAAATTGTTATGCTACAGAAAATAAGAAAAAATAAGGATGCAAGTCACAATTAAGTACATTTCTTAGAAATAAAGACAGTAATATTTCCTAACACGCAGCAATGCAAAACAAAGACAAATCTTAGAAATAAGGACAGTATGGTAGCCCTGTATATAGCAAACCTTGGGTTTATACAACAAAATTAAACTATTAAAAAGTAAGGACTTGGTTAAAAAACAATACTTTTTAATGCATTAAAATCATTTATATCTTTGATTATGTTAGTCGGGAAACTTGAGTCAATCTTAATGATGTTGCAATAAAAATTGGTAGTGTCTAAATGACCCTATCCAGTTTTCTGTTTGGAAGGACTAAAAAAATCTATCTTGTATTTGTTTTTGTGTCAGATATAAAACTGAGCTGGAGATGTTCTTACCACCACCAACATGGTCGAGTGGGAAATGATGAGAGCTCCTGTGCAAGGGGCTGTCAGTTCAAGTCACACCTTGGTTGTATTTTTCGATTATGCATGATACACTTTTGATGTTCTCACACAAGATTGTATGTTAACATTTTTGGGACTACTTCTAATGTACATTTCAAAATGCAAACAAGGCTTTACATTTAGGGTTTTGGATTACAACTAGGGTCAGCACTTAAGGTTAGGCTGAGTGTTTAAGGTTAAGATTTTGTTAATGTTTAAGGTTAGGGTTAGCGTTTATTGTTGAGGTTTAGGNTTTACGGTTAGGGCATAGGGTATAGGGCTTAAGGTTATAAAAAATTCATAGCCACTTTAAATCTTTTATTCTGAGAAGCAACTGACGTNTAAAAAAGTGGACAGATATTTTGCAAAGATTAGCAATTTTATTTGATACAGTTTTTTNGTATTTTTAATGTGAAAACCAGATACAGTCATTTAGACACTGCCATGAAAATTTAGCCTAAGGCCAATAGCAAGGCACCTGCAAAAAGAGCAATATAGCACACATTCAATATTATCATTAAAATCGCTATTATTAGTAATATAACCAATATTGACAAGTTTTTATTTTTGCTATATGCTACATTTCTTTGTGACTCCATTTTGGCTTGTTTGTGTACATATTTTCTTTTTACTCTGATTGCATCTGCAGAAAAAAAAATATTGACAAGTATCCCTGTTTCTAGTAGGCTTAAATTAATTGCAGCAATTACCACGAACAGATTTCCATAGCTTTGCAAAAGTATGTTTTAAATCTGGGTTAAAATACTTAAGGTTTTTAAAATCACTGTTATTGGTAATATAACTAACATTGACAAGTGTCCCTGTTTCCAATAGGCTTAATTTAATTGCAGCAATTACCACCAACAAATTTCCATAGCTTTGCAAAGGTATCTTGTAAATGTGGGTTAAGATACCTTAAGGTTTTTGCTATTGCACAAACTACCCATTCCAGATTTGAGGTAAAACAAGGAAAAGACTAAAAAAACCTTTTCAACAATATAAAAAACATGTAGTTTTCTACACTACAGATAAGATATTTTTTAAAACTTGTTCAACTTTTCTAGAATTTGATGTTTAAGGATAAAGTATGTGATGGATACGAAAATGTTGCATAGTTGTTTGAACTTTTTCTACAAAATGCCAATGATGACAATAGGTAAGTCATTACTTTTCCAACCACCATACCAGGAACTTTATATATCATTTTTCCTTTGACGTTCCACAGGCTTTTTAGAAGTCGGTCCATATATCATGTGCCACTCCTAAAAATATGTCACCCCTAAAATCCAACCACACTTGCATTGACATTCACTGTTGCCTTTTCATGCATGTCACCCCTTAAAAATATCCTGTTGAACATTATATCTCAGTGAAAAACTGCCTAAGTTTCCAGACTGGTACATGAAAAAGTGTTTTTGGTCAACATTTGTGGGGACTAAAGCTACTGTACAATAAAAAATGTAGCTCCTGTCCAGTGAAGAAACTTCCTGGCATATAAGTAACTAGCCTCCACAAATGACAAAGGCAATGCAGTTTAATCTAATGTATCAGTATTTTTTTATTGGAAATTGATTTCATTTAAGTAACACTATCCTGTGTATCCTGATCCTCAGTCCTTGTAATTTATTCAAATAAAATTTAGGCTACAGGCTTATTTTAATTACTGCCACATAAACATTTCCTGTGCTGTCCTACAACAGCAGTCCGTTTGTACTGTTGTAATGTGGAATGAAACAAGCGCTGCATTTATCATCTCCAACTTCATTAGCTAAGGCCAATAAATAACCACTACAGCACAGGCCACGTTCAACAAGCTCTCCAGCGACCAGCAACAATCTACGTGGATTTTCTACCTTCTTCAGCATTGCTCCACTCTTCGTCAACTTCTTTTGAAGACTTCGTTCCCATAGCAAATTTTCTGCGGTGGTGGGTGTAGCCTTTAACATCAAGCTATTCCAAGTCAAGTAGTAAACTTAATTTACTATACCATCCACAACAACAATAAACCATGCGATAATTATAAAAAAGGCAGCAAGCAGCCGATGAGCAGCTCAGAGAAAAGCAGCTGGCAAATAATTCATCAGAGCGTGACGGATCACGTCATAACACGAATAACTGAACTGGCGGTATACCCTAGTTAATTTTTAGGGTAGGCTATATAACGGGTTTCTAGACCATATGTAATCCAGATAGCCGCATTTAGTTACGCCTGGAAACAATTACATGGGTTCGAACTTGAGACGTAACAAGGACGACATTCACGAAAGCTAAGTTCGCTTGGTCTCCCTACGATCTCTGATAGCCAAAGTAATAAAGGCATGAAAGAGATGCAGACTGTTTAATGGTTTTTGTTACTTTTTATTCTCTAAAAGAAATACACACGAATATTGAAACTCACCACAAAGTTTCCTAAAAACGTCCACTCTCGAAATGTTCTCGAACACAGCGACACAGACAAATCTTACTAAATCTTGCCAATCATGCAGGAATCAAGTTTCTCAGTTTTAGACATTCTGATTCTAACATTTTCTGGCTTAAAGAGGATACGATGTTTAGCGGGCCGTTTTTATGTTCAATTTAATCGTGACTAGGTTCTTGGCTGTTTTCCTACGAAAAAGGTTCCTAAGTTGTTTCCGCAATTTCGTAGCACGAACTTGCGAACAGTTGTTTCGAGGAGCATGTCTAGCTGGATTTGATTTATTGCTTATCTTTACAACGGGTCCTGACCGTTTGTCAAAGCTTAACTTTGTTTTGACTTTTTAAATCGTCAAACAGAGTAACAGGGATTCGCCTTAGGACTGAAAAAGGCAATAAATTGCCTTTTGACTGTCCATTATCTGTCCATGTGGCAGGCGGCCAATTTGGACAAGCCAAATTTGCAGGGTCGGGTCTCAGAATTTCTCCCGGACAATGCCACTAGTGTTGACTAAAAGACAGGTCATTGACAACTGTTTTTAGTCTGAGAACTCCTGCTACAGGGCGGCTAGTGCTTCAGACGTAGCGGACAAGTAGCCTTCTATAGACCATCCGTCGAGCTAGGAGTGGCCAAGAGGTGGAATCTCGGTTTTGAGAATTCCTGCTAGAGGGCGGCCAGTGCTTCAGACATAGCGGATAAGTAGCCCCCTATAGACCATCCATCGAGCTAGGAGTGGCCAAGGGGTGGAGTCTCAATTTTACTTCGATGGCTAAACTACTCAAAGGCAGCATAGACCAGGGAAGGAGTCCTCAGTTCAAAGGGAGAAAAGTGAACTAAAACAGGCAGCTGAAATCGCAGCTTATATACCCAGATTAGCTGGAAATTCCCTAATTAATCATTACTTGATTAGCGACTGGACATTGCCTTATAAGGCGTTTTTATGGGGTTATTAGTCATGATTCTTAATTACATCATTAATGGAAAGTTTTCTGTACTTTTCCATGACATCATCTTTTTAGGCCTTCTTCAGCTCTGTTTGCTTCTTTCCTTTGTTATTCGCTCTTTGTTTTTCCAAATCAAATTTTATTTGATTTAATCCGTATACCGTTTGTCTTTGGATTCCAGACTGATCTGTCTGAAACTTTGTGTTGCTTAGCAACGCTGTGAAAACGTAATGTTTTGTTTATCACGTTTTTCGTGCTTGACTAATCACAGCCTTTGTGTTGCCGTTCGGCAGGTCTTATTCTTGTCGTTGGACGTTTGATCTTTGTTTTCTTTTGGTGAAAGCAACAATTAATATGTACAGACCATAACGTGTCTGCTACAGCTATATATATCTACATATACATATTGTTTTTATTTACGTACAGTACAAAATTGAGAAACAAAATATAAACAAGAAAAAAAACAGTAAAATTATACAGACCATGATGGAGTACCATCATTGTGTGTGTGTTCCACCAGCCATACAGCACCCCAAATGGGGTTGGACAGACAGAGGCAATGACAGATTACAAAAAGGTTTAACAGTAAACAGCGACACAGTAGTGTTAGGTACATGAAAAATAAACAAAGTGAGGTTAGTCAGGATGGCTGAAGAGG
>JGI24021J15306_10004108_pt1 | contig 16785 bp, 8 predicted proteins | sample Ectturendosymbi1_FD_15306 | JGI IMG/M metagenome (IMG submission 15306) | reverse complement strand
TTCTGCAACTGAGTTCTCGCGGGCCGCAAGAAAAGATCTCGCGGGCCGCATGTGGCCCGCGGGCCGTATGTTGTGCAGGCCTGGCCTATCGGAACGTCTGACGTAACTCCGAACAAATTCCCACCCAAGTAACAGCACGATTATCTCTTCCTGTTTTTCGTACTTGGGGACAGCGATTTTTCCGTATGCGATCGTTTTGTTCATAGAACTTTTGGAATAATGCATCGTCGTCGAAAATCCTTGAATCATTGCTGCATCATAATGGAAACCGTAGCATAACTCTAGAGCCGGAGACAGCGTTTAATAGGCCTACTAATTCACAAAGTTTTGGTAAGACCCGGCCTACAATAGGCCTACTAATTCACAAAGTCTTGGTAAGACCCGGCCGAAAGTCGAACTCAAGAACTACAAGTACCGAAAAGGACGCATATGCCAGCAGGCCACAGGCTAGTAAGGTACAGGATAGAAGACGGCACGTTCGACCCCAGCTGCAATATGTGCGCGCCAGCTGATGCACAAGCTGTCGCAGCAGCAACCAGTGTTTCAACAAATAAGGTGGCGAGACAATACTACGAGCACACCAGAGATGAGCGGACTGTCATATTTTGCGATCCAGATCCAGACCTAAATTTTTAATTCAGTCCAAGTCAAACCATAGTCCAAAAAGTTTAAGAAATTCAAAATCCAATTCCAAGTAAAGTCCAAAACGTTAGAAAATACAGCTTTTTGATGACAAAAATTATGCAATTATTTTCCATTAACCCAGTCCAAATCCGGTCCTGATCCTAAATTTTTGGAACATTCTGCAATTCGGATCCAATCCAAAATCAACAAAATTCGTAATGGTCCGGACCCAGCCAATCTAAGTTCAGTCCAATGCTCATCTCTAGAGCACATACAAATTTCCACATAAGCCCTGCTGCTTTTTTCAAGTTTTACGCAGGAGACAACTCGGTGGTGATCGGTCGAGAGTTCTTGTTTAACAGTCGAACACTTATAGAAATAGGTCAACTGAAAAAATGCAGAAATTAATCACTGTCCGTTGACCCAACAAATCCCTGCACTAGGTGTGCAAATCTTCGTCTTGAAAAAAGGTAATGATGCAAAGCGCTTTGATGAAACACTTGGAGCAGAAGCTTTCTGTTATAAATTAGGTGAGCGTCATCATATTGAGCGATTACACCCTTCCGTACACAAGTGTCACTTCTGACATATTCATAACAGGTCTCTCAAACGGATAGTGATTCGTTAGCTTTAGCGGTTCACAGGGCATCGTTAATCTCCCTTACGCATCCGAAGTTCAGTGCGTTGGAACTATGGCCATATCTGTATCAGACGCAGAGAGTGGTCTATCAACGTCAGTCTCAATATACACACCCTTCCTCTCACTGGGATCCATTCATCAACACAAACGTATTGTTGAAAGCTTACGAGTATCCATACGCCAGTCTATATGAGCAGGCTTTGTTGGCTCGATGCCGGAGTAGAAAAGTTTCTATACCCGCCGAGCTCCACTGTGTTGGAGCCACGACGCTCAGTCAAAGAGATACCAATAAAAGCCAGCCCATATCGCTTTAATTGCTTAACCAGTTCGTGCTCTTTCCTTGTGAATGAAGTGATGTCCCAGTGTGCAATCGCCAGCACGATTATTGTTTACGTGTGTTCTTCAAGTCTCCCAAAGTGAAAGCTTTCTGCGATATCTCCATTCGTCTTCCCAGATTCGCGGCTGACGCAAAGTCGGGGCTACAATTGGAGATGGGTGCTGGGGGAGAATGTTTCGAATTGGATGAAGCGGACCCTCTTCCTAAAGCCCGAACGCAGTTTTTTGATACAGGCAACAATCGATGCGTGATGGCATTGATGGCCCTTACTTATTTTCACGGAAGTATCTACACAATTTGTACCGTCAGACAAACCAGTCGCGAGCAACCTTTACGGAAACAGGGGTTTACCACGGGAAGGCCCTGCTGCAGCCACATTTTTGTGCGAGGGGCGTTGTGTCTACTGCATGAGCAGATATGCAGCAATCACTACACCTGAAAAGAAGAGGATATGTTTTGCGTTATCACTTTTCCTGACAGGACACATCGGACGATATTTGGATCCCTTCTGCCTCATACCCCCATTATTTTTTTACAACCATGAATTTCATCGTTGTGGAGGACTCTTCTCAGCCTAACGCCTTTACATTCGTGAAAGAATCCTTTTTACAATTTTTCCATAGCAGAGCAAGATTCGTTTCTGCTTAGGTTTTCTGGTGCCATTGATGTGTTAGACCCATTTCGTGAAATTTTTGTGTGGCTTGGTTCTTTCACAAGCGTTTTGAATATGTTCATTTCAGTGAACCAACCTTCAAGCCATCTTGCGTAGTTGTACGGTAGCCCTGTTTAAATTTTTCGTTGCAGATTTTTTCAAAAATAGAGATCTGCTACGAATTTGAAGTTGTAGCCTGAAAAAGAATACCATGGAGAACAAAACTTGTACCCCTAAGCCAGAAATAATTACATAGGTTAGGTTATTTTAAAAGATATGTGCTAATCTACGTGGTGCTACGGTTTTGATCTTATGTTTGTGCACTTTTATAATTTTTTACACAGAAGTTTAAATCGGTGTTCTGGCGATCTATAAGAATACCGCAATTCTACTTTCCTGACATGGCACGAAACTATCAATAAAATCAGTTTTTTAAAGGAAAATCTTAGGTACCCGGTATGGACCTGTAGGGACCCAATTTCTCTGATTCTAGAGACCCGATGGTAATTTTCTCTGATTCAAGGGACCCGATTTTCAATTCTAGGGATCCGAATCGGGTCCCTAAAACACCTTAAAAAACCCTGAATAAAATGTTTGCCTCTTCGCGAATCAATTCATTATTGTCCCGTCGACAAGCTTGTGGATAAGTGTTTTTACGAGCCTTTCACTCAACTTGCACAAAAGTAGTTTTTCTACTTGTTTTTTAATGACTGAAATCAGCTGACACCGGGTTTGGCGAAATGAAAGGCTTATCTTGTTTCTTACTATTTGATTGTACTTTTGACCTGTAACGTTTCTTAAGCTACTCACGCGTTTTGTTTTGTTTGTTTAGGATTTTGTAATACAGTAAATAGAGCAGGCTATGAATCAAGCATAATGACGAAAATAGCCTGAATAAGAAACGTGATTTCCTTACATGCCCATCATCTGCGCAGAAGCATAAATGAGCAGCAGCAAACTTTCTATCCATCCGCATATAGTTAGTGGTAGTGCAGTAGAAACAATAGCACACTAAAAAGTGCAATGAGGAAAGGCAGTGTCATTTCAGTAAACGACGGAAATTTCTATTCAGCCTCGTGCTCGGGCAGCTGCCGGTGCAACTGCGACGGCAACGCTGTTAGGGGGGCGAGTAAAGAAAAGCTCACGGGTTGGATTGAAACTTTAACATTTCATTTTCATATTAAAAATGTATCGCCTAATTGCACGGTTCCTATTTTGGAGAAGCTGTGAAACTTTGCAACAGCACCGAATCGCTCACGCGTTGTACCAAAATCATGCAGCCTAACAGGATGAAAAAGATGAAACAATTAATCGAGTTTTAGACAAAATGACCGAATAAAAAGATTCAATATTTAACATATTTATAAAGCATTACTTGAAACTGCTTTAATTATTACTGCAGATCTACTGCGAAATTGGTCATTACATTAGAACCCGTTTTCAGATATCTCCTTGAATCCTGTTGTGGTTTCGTAATGTTTGTGAAGATTCGTTGAAAATTAAAAATGAAATATTATCTGGTGGTCCTGTAAAGGAGTCTTGCGAGATGATCGCGGTCTTGTATTTTGGAAGCATAAACATAAGCAAGAACAGTTTAGGTATCTCCAAAAATGTCCAACAACAGAACATTTGACCTTTCGGGGATAACTTTTCGCAACATGACATTTACGTTATGGATTTCTATTGTCAAAGGCAAATGAAAAACGACCTGCTCGGTCGTGTTTGTTTCGACTCTTTTACTGTAAAACGTTTTGATTAATGTTATGGAACATTTTGTGATTTTGTCTTAAGCGATTTTCAAAATGTACGTTGGCAAACGTTTGCCGTTTTCGTTTCTTTACTTGACCGCTCACAAGTAATAGGATAAATGTTTGCTGCTTCTTTCAAAATTGATTTTTTTAATGTAAAGCAGTCGACTTCGTGCATCTGTCTGCGGATGAAAGATGGCAATCCTGCTGTCTAACGTGAATAGACAAATGGTTGGAAAGCACATTTGAAGGTCAGTTAAGACTAGCAGTAGGCTACATGAAGTTGTCACTGAAAAACTTCAGTGTTACCAGCTATTCGGAACATGTAGGAAATTATTTTATTTTCCTGTGTTATCAAAAATCACAGTACCTTGTGATGAAACGCTAAACATCGAATACATTCGTTTTGGAAAAACGCAAGTATCCCTTAGTCAGTGGTACGACACGTTTTCTACAAATAATATCATGTACATGCTGATGTTACCGTTAGCTCGGCTTCATTTATATATCCACTTCGACTCTTGTCGTACTTTCGCCATATCTGTGGTAAAAACGAATAGTTTACATCTCATAAGCCTCACCAACATGAACTAAACACATGCTTGCCAACACGTTTGTTTTCATCCAATGTTTTCGGACATGTGGCAGATATATGCTCAGTTTTTTGAAATGGTAAAATATGCATGCAAATGTAGTGAAGTAAGGCTACCTGGCCAAAATTAACGTTCGGTACAATTAATTCGAAAGCACAAAAGTCAACCGAAGAATGATTTCTAGAAGATTGTCGTGATTGTAGGTTGTAGAATGAACACAGTAAATTTACTGTGAACTGATCTTTAAGACTAAGTAGTGAAACAACGTTGTTTGAGTTACTTTAGTTCAAACACCCAAACACTCCGTAAACTTCTCTTGAACAGTCCACACACGCAGTAGTCTACAAGCAGAAAATCCTTATCTCACTTTCATAAATGTCACACTGGAGTCCAGAGGGATGTTTCGACGGAAAAGGAGTAACAAGACTTCATCTTCATGCAGAAGCATTTTTGCCAGCTGTGGTAAAGTTACAACGGCGTTTGTTAGTTGGGCAAAATGAACATTATTAATGGCGTAGGTAAGTAGCTGTACACAAAATATCTGTGGACATGGTAAAATACAATGCTGAAGAAAATGAGTACTCAAACGTGCAGCAGGCGACTTCGCATGCCTTCGTAACAGCCATTGATCATTTAATGGCGCAGGTAAGGCGTCTCATTGTAGAAGATTATATTAGTCAATTATAGGACGATGAATCCAGGAAGCATTATTCAAAATTTATCTTTTCAGAACTGAACACCATGAAAGCATTTTCTGAAGATGTGAAATAATGCGAAATTTGCATTTTTACCAGAAACAAGTAAATTCTTTCAAATCGTATACCTCGTTCATAGATAGCTTTCCATCTTTGCTTCTATCGAAAGCTGACATGAAAGATTTTTTTATGTTTACAAATTCTTCTTCTGTAGGTTCCTGAAACAAAATAAGAGAATCATTTCGATACCAACACCAACAAAAGTCAAAAGAAAAAGTAATGAAAAGAAAATGTAAGCTAACAGAAATTGACTCAAGGCATTCACAGTAAAAATAAAAAATGGATACCGCACGCGAAATCATAAAATGTTTTTAAACTTGATAATTTTTTGTTTCTGTGACCGGGCTTTACCCTGGTTGTTTTCTCCACGCAAAAGTAGTCAAGAAAATACTCGAACATACGTTTCGCTCGGATTGCAGCCTTTGTCGAAATAACAAAGCTGGAAAATTTGGCTTTGTTGAAAAGAGTAATTAAAACGTGACGAAACGGCACAGAAAACCCAGACTTCTCAAACAAACAAGCTTGAAAAGAATAGATGCAATATTGTGTCCTTGTTAAGTCTTAGCAAGAGTTGACAAGTTTGTGTTTTTTTTGGTATGACGAAAATTGGACTTTGATCCACACATTTTTGTGCATAATAACTTTAGCATTAATAAATATAAATTTGATCTGACAATGTTGTAAAAATCAAGTGGAAGCTTTTATTGAAGTATTTTTGGGGTGCTTGAAATGCAGTACAAAATTTAATTTGTTAATTTGTTTTCTGTATTTATTCATAAAGCCCAACTCTATTGATTCTGAGTGAGGCTAAACATGAATTTATCAAACGCAAGCAAAAAGTCCCAAAGCGACGGCATGGAAATAAAATCTGCGGTTGGCGATCGATATTAATCTGTGACATTGAGGATTAATCTTGTTATGCTGACGCGTTGTTTGACATCAACGGATGTTTAAACCTGCTGGGAATAGGTTCGCGGTGCAGAAGATCCATGCTGGTAAGAATTAAATATCGTTGTTTCTTTTAGAACGTAAGGGAACTGTGTGAAAAACATCATAACCAGCGAACCAACGAATTATGGGAAAATTTATATGCCTTGCTGTAATAGATGTTTAAACCTGCTGGGAATAGGTTCGCGGTGCAGAAGATCCATGCTGGTAAGAATTAAATATCGTTGTTTCTTTTAGAACGTAAGGAAACTATGTGAAAAACATCATAACCAGCGAACCAACGAATTATGGTAAAATTTATATGCCTTGCTGTAATAGCTGATTAGTATTAGAAGACAAAATATTAACTCATTTAAGCAAACTTACCGTTTCACCTAAATGCAATGAGATATGGAAACTTCTAAAACTTTAACTGCAAAAGTGATGAGAATGCGAGCAGTCCAGTGAAGAGCAAAAAACTTGTATATGATGTTGTAGTAAATTTCGCAGTGACTAGATGAGTAATTTCTAACGCTTTTCAGCGAGAAATAAAATCTCTCTCTTGTAACACTGTAGATCTTTCTAAAGTCAGCTGAGGGAACTGCCAATGGCGTTGAGGTTTCTACAAGAGGCGTTTGATCTCCCCAGGCATCCCGCATACTGTTTCTCAATTAAAAAGACTGTTCAGCAAAGGATACGTTTCTTTTTCAAACTGGCAATTAGAAAAGTTGTTGACGAACGCTAAATCATTTGTAAAAAATAACTGTAAAACCATTTTAAAAATGAAGTATACAGCCAGTAGGATTAATTAAATTTAACGAGCTTGCTACGCGTATAGTTATGGCATGCACCCAATATTCTGTGGGCATGGGAAAAATGCAATGCTGAAGCTAATGACTACCGAAACTTACAGGAGGTGACTTAGCAACGATTGACATTTAGGCCCTGTGCTATGCTGATGTGGCTTCGTGTCATATTTTTCCACTGCCACGGAAATATCCTGGTTGGGAAGAGACTGTTTTGAAAGTCCATGTTTTGCGAAACAACCGCACGCGTAACACAGCCAATAACAGTTCGAGAACTCTCTAACGAATAACGTACCGAAAATCCAAAAGCGACAAACTACCTTTAAATAAAAATTATCGCCTGTTTCGGGGCATATAACAGCGCGTCTTATAAGAAACGTATTTCCCGCATAGTATGTGTTTTGATACAAATGCTGATCAAATCCGACCTCACTGAAAATTTTTCTGAACTGAAAATTACAACGGTCTGAAACCATTGTATAGGTACATGACAGCTCTCATCCGCACTCCTAACATAGTCACAGGTAAGGCCGAATTGCTATTGCTGGCCGTGCATAGGCTATAAAAATTTTGCCGCCCGCTTTTCATCCAAGAGGAAATTTGTTCCGTGTCATGTGAGTGCCGAAGGCACGATTTTTTAATGTGTGAAAAATTACCTTTAAATATATCGATTTTATTTCAAGTGGAGATTGATATGCCGATTAGAATGGCTGCTACAAAATGCTAATCAAAGCAGTTCAAAAAAGCTTTTGAAAAACTTTTTGACGCTCCTGGAAATTCTGCCGCCCTAAATTATAGCCTTGATATTCTGTATCGAAAATTCGAAAATCCGGGGCACTGGACGAAACTATTCGTCGCCACACGCAACACCGCCGTCAAAAATGTTTTTTGAGACATGATTTTGATGGCGTTTTGTAACACAGCGGTCTTATAGCGCTGTAACTGAGTGTTTATAAGGTCTGGTATCGTTTGACTCGTTTTTTGGATACTGGATAGTTCCTTTAACTCTTCCGCACACCGTATGCCTGGTAACAAGGCTACAGCACCAATTTTCAAGGTCTTGGTAAGATCCGGTCTAGGGTCGAGCTCCAGACCTACCAGCACCGAAGCGGACGCACATAACATCAGGCCACGGGCTAGTCCACCGACTACAAAGTGGCTTTGCCGCACTTTACAGGCGATCAGTACAGACGTTATATAGGCGAAAGGCATCTTGCAGGGCGAAAGTGTTAATAAGGAAAGATCAAGCGATACAACAGTTCGAATGCGATTGAACCAAATCATAAAATTACCAATATCATGTATACGCTCTTCCGGTCACAGAAATATGTCTGTGAAAGAGACAGATTGAGGAAACTTGGAAATGGAATTTTGTTTGATTAAAGTGTTCATTGCCGAAAGTATTTTACACAAAAATGTTATCTACATTCCACTCGCATTGGCACAAGTAAATCAGTCTCAGACCACAAGCATCAGCACGTGTTGAAAAAAATTCTCAACTTCGCCTCGCATACTTTTTTAAGAATCTTTTTGATCAGATCATAAAAGAAGGAATTCAATTCACAACCGTCGATATGTCCATTTCCTGCAAAAAATGTATTTAAAAGATTGATAAAGTACTGCTTTTCTTACCCTTACAGCTATCACAAAATTTTGCCAGAGGTGGTCATTGTGGTAAGCCCAGCAAACATCAAAATCCAACATCTTAACGATAGGCTGCAGCCGTACAAGAACAAACGTGGAGAGAAAGTCACTGACGTTTCATACTGTAGCTGTTAACTTTTGCAACCAAAAGTGTTGAACCGTTTATTCTCTATGTCGATTTGTTGATCTCACATACGAAATCTGCAGACGCGTCGCAATGGCGACAATATATCAGCCAAGCTTTTTCGGGTACAATTACTAGTGAAAGTTAGTTGACATCTGTTAGTTTAAAGGTTTTATAGTCATTACGATGACAATGAAACCTTTTAAACCAGTGTTTCCCAACCTTTTCAAGCTTGCGGCACCCTAGAGAAAAATAATAAAATTTGCGGCACTCAATGGCGAACCCCGAGCAGTTTGCTTTAAGAGTTTAATGACATTTTAAAATGTATTTTTAATGATATATTGAAAAATTTATTTTCTCGCGGCACCCCTGAGTATTGTAAATGACACCTAGGGTGCCACAGCAACCCGGTTGGGAACCATTGCTTTAAACTAACAGATTTCTTGAATTTATGCAATTACTGCACACCGCTTACTTTACTTGAGACTTACCGTCGACATCGTACTTGTTCCATATTTCAGCAAAGTGTGTGGCAGTGATACGGGGCATCATAACGCCGTCAAAGCCTTGTGCTTCTGAGAACATGATGCTTCAGCAGCGAAACCCCAGTAAAAAGATTTGCGGTCACAGACTCCCACCAGCTTTACTCAGCTATAGAGTTAATAAAACAGCAAACTTTCATAAACAAAAGCTGCGATAGCATGCGAATTACTACACTGCGTGAGCCTCTAGAAACGATACGATATATTGCCAACTTACGATGGAATTAAACGACGAGATAGAGTAGGAATGCATCTCGATGAAATCTTATGCAGATAAAGACTAACAGGTAACGATAACGACAGTATAACAGGATAATGACTTGCCCAAACGAAGCAAGCCTACATGAACAAGGGCGAAAGCTGAGAAACAGCTACGTTTGATTGTGAAACAAACCAGTCAATACCTGCAGGGAAAAACTTACAAGCTTTACGTTTCTAGGTTTAGACTGTTTAAGCAGATACAATATTTATAGCACTAACTCTTTTTGACCTCTCAGTCGAATCCAGCAATTCGTGGATAAGTGGTTCTACATAAGTACCAGCAAAAACGCAAACAAGCCAAGGAGCCTACGTCAGGTCGAACCGCAAATAAAAATATTGCATAAACGCCGTGTTCCGTAGACATTAATACATTTTTAGTAAATTAAATCTCATGCAACGTGCAACGCAACAGGTTGAATCATTTTGATTTTTCTCTCGGCCCATAGGTTAGATTGGCTGCCAGTATTGTTGCAAGTTTATCACTAATGAAATGAATCCCTAATTAAATGAATGGTACCACTAATTAAATTAATACGGGCGCGTAACGTTTCTCCCAGGCAATTCGACAAGAGCGATGAAAAATCGATGGTTGAGAAAACAGTATTACAAAAAATTATTTTACTGATTTTTGTGCCCAACAATTATACCTGCAGTTTTTACATAAAAATTTTGACGCGAATTGTCAAAGCTTCACGACCACAACAATCCTGAGTGAAGGTGAATACTGGTTACAGACTCCCCCAAATTTGTTGTGTCACCCCAAATTTTGTTATTCCCAGAAAAATTTGTTTTAAACATAAAAAAACAAAAATCTTGCCTACCAAAAACTGGATTTTCCCCTCCAAACTAAAACGTAGCTACGGCCCTGTTTTCTACTTTAAGGAAAAGAGATTTTTTGCTTACTCATAAGTCAAGGCTGTTTACGTACATTGGATAAACAGTTGCGCAAATCATTTACACCAACAATTGTTGTTTTTGCTGAGCAACCCTTTTGCTACAGTAATATTTAAAAGGATATTTTAATTCTGGAGTTACTACTTAGTGTGTGCTAAACCAAAGGACTCAAAGCAGCCAAGGATGTATTCCATGCATAATTCTAACTTTCCTTCGGAATCTTTTAGTTTTCGCTCCATTTCACCAAACTTCGTAATAAACTCCTTCCGAAAACTAAGAGCCATACTCAGCGCCTCAGAGCAATTTTATCAGGGGCTACGAAGACCGATACCAGGCCCCCTGGCTTCTGGGGCCCTCGTCGAAACTTGTGTAGGTTGTTTGCATAGTGATCAGAGTATAGATAAAACAGCTAACATGCTAAGATTTACAAATACATTAATTGTTGTTACTAAACTTTTGCAAACAACGGATCTTTCATGCTATCAATAAACTTTTCTCAAAGTGTGGGCTGCATTGAGAACATGAAGCGCTGTATGCACGATTCTTCTGCACAACAGTGACTGACTGCTGTTCGGCTGACTGCTCTGCTGTTCAGCTAATGACCACTCGTCGGGTTCGGCTAATGTCTACTGTTCGGCAACACCACGTCGTTCAAAATTGCATTAAGAAGATCTGTCAATGCCACAAGACCTAAATACAATGCCTCTAGCATCAGCAGCGCACAGGCTGCGGTGCGCTCGCATTGTTTTGCAACACGAAGGATTACTATCAGCAGCGTATAAATAATGGCGGAACCACTCCTTGCTTTGCTGCCATGAGCGGTCACTGTTGGTACCGCGTTATTTCACCAAACCAGTCGCTCAAAGTGCATTGTCACGAAAGCGTTGTTACGAAGTCGGACTTGTGGACATGTTAGTTCTACTTCGGACTTGAACCGCGGATTAGTGATTTTTGTAGACAAGTCCAAGTCTGATTTATTGATTTTTGTAGACAAAACCAGTTTGCTGATTTTAATTTGTATTCAGGTGGGCCTAATACTAGTCGTGAAAACCAATTCGTGCTCTGATTTTGCGTTGATTAGAAGTTAGTCAGACGAAAAGGGTAAAAATAGTGTTGGCAACCCTCATCTCAGACATCATTATGTTAACTTTTGTTAGCTAAGGAAGGACCGCAAGATGCATTCCTTCGGCAGATTGCCATTTCTGGTGTGTATACTACCCAAGACATTTGTCTACAAAAATCAATAAATCAGACTTGCACTTGTTTACAAAAATCACTGATCCACGGTTGACTTTTGTAGACAAATCCAGTTTGCTGATTTTAATTTGTATTCAAGTGGGCCTATTAAAGCTGACTACCGGTCGTTGTGAAAACCAATTCGCGCTCTGATTTTGCGTTGATTAGAAGAAAGTTATTCAGACGAAAAGGGTAAAAATAGTTAACGACCGCGCCGGCCAATGTGTTGGCCGGCACTTTTTTGGCTACAAATCGCCAGCCGCTAGAGCTAGAGAGCTGTTCAAACCCTCTATGGATTCAGCAAGTCTTCTAGTTGACATCGAAAAAAAACGTTTTTCGTTTTCGGTTTGGCGTTCGCGGGGGGAACGTCACAAGTGGGGGTATTTTTGCGTTTTTTTGGTCACCTTTACCTGTCTCTGGGACCCAACCCATTGACCCATTCTTTTGGCTCAAGTTTTTTCGGAAACTAGGCCAAAATCCGCGTCTTTAGAGCCCTTGAATGGCTTTCTAGCATACCTGTAGCCAAAACTATGGATAAAAAAATTGGTGAAAATTTCTGCACCCACAAACCCCAGTCTGGGGTGGAATGCACCCCTTTTCTATATGGTCAACACTCGCCAGCGGATCGAGCTAGAGAGCTGTTCAGATCCGCTCTGAATCGGGAAAGACTTGTAGTTTAGACTGAAAAAAACAATTTTAACCGTGCGATTTCGGCCTTTCTGGCCATGTTTACAAAACCGCAGGTTGTTTTGACAGGTTTCTCAAAACAATCCATGACGTCACCGTCCCGTGGGAGTTCGAAAATCGAGCCGACTCACTGGCGCGAAACCGCGCGAGATTTAAATGCATTCTAGGCTATAGTACGAGCTTTTAGAGGGTTTGATGGACATTCTAGCATTTCTAGTTGATACTACCCAAGACAACACAGAAAAATTACCAGTGGTAGATCCCGTGAAAACGAATGTGAAAAGGAAAACGAATTTGAGAAACATCTCTCCAGAATATCAAGAGCAAACTCGCAGCAAAGTCGTCGCAAGAGACGAAATGATCAAGGAAACAGAGTGAAACTGAAAACTGTCTTCATTGCCATAAACCAGTGGTTTTCAACCTTGGGATCGCGACTCCCAGAGGCGTCGTGATTCATTTTTGGAGGGGTCGCGAGTTGATATTTTTGTACACAGCTGCATTGCATTTGCTTTATTTGAGTTTTTGCCGGGGGTTTTTTGGGTTGTGGGTTGGTATGAGTCGCGGTACAAAAAAGGTTGGAAACCACTGCTATAGACAATGCATATTACTATCCTGAACCTATCACTGATGTTTGCAAAAGCTTTTTGGCAATGCCTTTATCACAAGTGGCTGTCGAGGAATTATTTTCTGCCTGGATATTGGTGTTAAGTGTTCGAAGAGCTTTATAGAAGCATGAAATGTTAGTGTCAAGCGCAATTCTATTTTTAATACCCAATTGGGAGGTGGTGAAAAAAATTTCAAATGAATAAATTATTAACTTACTGTACTTTTTCTATATACTGCATTTTTCCTTTATGTCAATGGTAAATTTTTATGACTATTATTAATGTATTTTTTCTTTAGATCACACGTGACAGTTTCACATTTCCGGTATTACTGATTTGTGTTTTGTCTTCTAGTTTAGATCATTGGTTTGTGAGAAAAACTTTGTGTCGGATATAGGGTTACGGAGTTGGAGGTGAAATACCCGACCGCGAACCCAACTCCGACCTTTCCAAATTTCCGACTCCGACTCCTTAACATAAAGGGAATGAAGTTTGGCTGTTAAAATCAATGGAAATCGTGGTGTACAGCAAAAATATCTCTGTTTCAACAAAAGTTTCAAAGGAAATTGTACCATTTAAACAGGAATTCCCAAGTTAGGAGGATGATGCAAAAATGATCCAATTGGACATCTGGAGTCGGAGTCGGACTAAAAAATCCGACTCCGACTCCCAGTGTTGTTAGGAATCCGACTACACCCAAAAACCTCCGATTCCTTATGACTCCGGCTCCGCAACCCTGGTCGGATATGGACTCGGAAAAACGCAGTAAGTAGGACTTGAAATTGCCTAATGTTTCTGCAAGGTCATTGGTAATGATTGCAATATCGCAACCAAACAGTTTCGCTGAAATACGTGCCAGAAATCGACTACAAGAGCAATTCGATTTCATGCTTTTTGTTGCACATTTGCCAAAACCATGCACGTGAATCACTCATATCCATAGAATATATGCACTAAAGAATGAATGAATGGATGAATGAATGAAAGCAGATAGCAATAAAAACCAACAGTCAAATAGTACATGCGGCTGGAAGTCTTACAATGTACGTGTTACGCAGTATTTTCTCGACAGTGATATGATCTTGAACAAATTTTCACAAATGCTAGTTGTGAAATCAATAATGTTTCTTTTGGTAGTTCAGGAATCTGTTTCCAGTTGCAACATGAAATTACGTACATTTTAAATCTTCTTCATATTTCGAAAACGTTTGCTAGTCATTTCGCTAATCGCTGTGCATGCCAATCACTAATTTCATGTTGAACAATCAGTAAAACAGTTGGAACACCATAGAAAAGTAGCATCACAACTTGTTCCAAGTAGGTTGTATAGCAGCATGAATTTCTGAAAACTGTAGGCTACTACAGGGTTAGTTTTGTGCGTTGGTGGTATGGTGGATGAAAACCATTCGCATTACAAATGAGCATTTTACAACTTGTGATTATTTTGCTGTACTTGCTGGCTTGCTTGCGTCAACTCGTCATTGCCCCAAGGGAGTTTTGCATGCACGTGCTCTAGATCCGACAGCTTCCTGATTCTCCGCATTTCTGTGCGCGCGCACAGATCTGGTGCGGCTTCTGCAGCTGAGTTTCATGTTTGTGCTGTTAGCGTACGGACCTCGTTTTGCTTACTCTGTTACCACGCCATCGTAGAAGTATTACTGCAGCTCCTGACCAAAAGGCTTCCTGTAAATAAATATTTGTGCACCAGGAAATCTGTGAAGCGAATTTTGAAGAGTGAGAGCTAACGCCTTGCTTTGGCTCGGCTTCTTGAAATGTTTGAACTGGAGTCGGCTTTTTAAATTTGAAAAAAAATCTGAGTCAGATCAGGATTCAAAGATTTTAGAACAGCAGCTGAGTCGGAGTTCGAAAAGGTGACGACAGCCACCTTTGGTTCCCAATCCGTTCTCTGCTCTTGGCAAGCAAGATTGGTACATGCATGTGCCGCTGGGGCATCCTAGACACACCCAAATGCATCTGTGGCGCTGAGGAGCAATCTGCCAGTCATATAATCTTCGACTGTAACATCCTCCGTCCTCCGAACTGCCTGGAAGACCTGCGGTCCCCTGACATTAACAACACTAAATGGCTTGAGGACCTTGTGGATTTTGTTTGAACCGCCGCTCACACGCATGAAGAAGAAGGCAAGCAAGATTGCGCAAGTGAAAGTTTCAAACCTGTATTCCTTTTCCATGGTGCACTTCGCGTTTGCCACGTTCTTGGATCCATGTTCCTTGGTTGCGTCTGGAAGTTTCTGTATTTATCGTACCGTTTCTGCGAATCTCCTCAACTGTGCTGACACAGCTACTTCAATGTTCGATGGCTCGGCTTGCCAAGCTCCAAATAAGACAGTTTTATTTATTTTTTTTTAAATTATCGTCTGGCATTTTTGCTGTTACTTCGAACCACGCCGTGCTAAAGCTGGGTTTACACGTAACTTTACTTACGCGCGGAAACGAAGAGGCTGCGGCAGATGTTCCGTTTGCCCGTTTACACTGCACGCAAGAGAAGCGTATTACTCATGAATGACGATTGCTGTTGTCCGGACAACATCATCTCGCGGGAGTTCAACCGCTTGAGTTGTTGCAGTCTTTCAGCAAGGCGGTCTAGAATCTAGATTCTAGATAGCCACCATTGTGGGCAGTGCTACTGCCTTTTGACAACTCACATTTTAAAGGTTATGTTTCATTGAAACTTCATATGTTTTGCTGCAGGTTAATAACTAAATAGTAGGCTATTTGTCTGTTTACTAACAACTAAGTTTTTACATGCAGGTAGATGCATAGGCCAACATCAGAATCCATTTTAACAAGCTGTTACAGAAGAGTTAGCATAAGGACGACCTGTTAATCCTGGATGCGCGTGTCACAATTTGGGAACCACTGGTTTAGGAGGTTGGTTGGGTTCAACGCCATTTGAATGTGTAAATTATCCTAGGCTCACTTGGTTAATTTCCCTGATTAGCTTCGTAATAAGTGTTCAATGCTACTGATAGTTTCATAATGAAATAATTTCTAGTGTAGCTAAAACTGAAACTTTCATGTCTTAGATTTGAGGCAAAGCAAGTGATATGTGGAAGTAAATGAGTAAGGATTAGGCATAATTTGCAGATACCCATTGCATAGATGCATGATGGCTATCTAGATTCTAGACCGCCTTGCTGATAGCCTGCAACAACTCAAGCGGTTGAACTCCCGCGAGATGATGTTGCCCGGACAACAGCAATCGTCATTCATGAGTAAGGGTGCATTTACACTAGAAATGCTTCTGAAGCACGTGCAGAGCGTTCCGTCCTTCAACAGCACGTAGCCGTCTACATTTGCAACGCGTCTTCCGCATACACGAGACAAGGACGTTTGTGACGACAAAGGCGTAGGTCAGTTGATGCAGGCGTAGGCCAACGAGGATTTGCTGAAGACAGCAATAAAGTGGCATCTGAACACGTGGATCATACCTTGCTTTAGCTTGAAAATTAACACATGCACCATTTATGCCCGAAAAGCTGACCTTATTTAATTTAATTCATTTGTTTATAGCAGACACGAAGTGCATAGTATGAACACACACACTCTGCAGAACGCAGGTTGATAAAAACAGACGATACAGAACGTAGTATAAGACATTGAAGCCGGCGAAATCACAGGGTTACAGACACTTTTTGCAACTGCATTGAAGACAGAACCGTAGGGTTACAGACACATTCTTAACACTAT
>JGI24021J15306_10004107_pt1 | contig 16790 bp, 8 predicted proteins | sample Ectturendosymbi1_FD_15306 | JGI IMG/M metagenome (IMG submission 15306) | reverse complement strand
AGCGCAATCGGCGGAGGAGCTAGGGCGTTGGTAAGGCAACCAAAAACTGCTGTTTTTTTTTGCGAAAATCGCCAAAACCACCCAGACGCCAAGGTGTTAAGTGAATGAAGTTTGGCTGTCAAAAGAATTTTTTAGCAAATAACTCTCCATGGAAATCATGGTACACAGCAAGAATTCTCTGTTTCAACAAAAGTTTCATAAGAAATTGTACCATTACAACAGGAATTCCAAACTTAGGAGTGTGATGTAAAAAATGGTTCAATTGGACTTCCAGAGTCAGACAAAAAAGTCCGACTCATACTCCTATAGTTGTTAGGAATCCGATTCCACCCTAAAAACCTTGGACTCTGCAACCCTGAACTAAAGTTTGATTGCCTTAATTTGTCGTACAAACCAAATGTTACTTTACTCATGCAACATATGAAAGATTGAAGTACAAACTAATCCACTCAAAATTGCCTTTGCTTGTTTGCAGCATAAATGTATCATACTATTATAATTTAGTTTCGCAATCCTGTAGACTAATGCATATTTAAGTTACTTGGGCCTTTCCATGCTGTTAATGATACAGACAAAGCTATTGCCTATCACACACACAAAAAATTAACCCATTGCTTGAGTTTTATTATGTTTTAAATGGTGCAATACCAATATGTTTACACCTGTGTATTATTGGGTTTAATTGCATACTGAGTATGCTGCTTTTTGTATTACTTAGACCTTCAATTCACAAGTGATGTTGATTTTGTGCAATAATGGATTGGGCAAGTGTAAGTACTATCTAGAACCATAGCTTTGTTTTGAGTTCATATTTTTTTCTGACTGAGTAATCATCAGCTCTTATTCAAATAGCAGTTGTCCATTTGCTTAGTTTTAAGATTTTTTGAACATTTTTGTGTTTTGAAATTAACTGCTTGTAAATATTTGTTGTTAAATGTGTTATTATCAAGATTAGCATCTTTTTTAACCAGTCACATACATGCTGATTTAACTTTGTGGAAAATCATCTCTACATTGTATATCATGAGTGAACTTGACATGGCATGATCTCATTGCACTATGTGTAACTGATAAAATTTCTTACTAGTATGAATATGATGTGTTGTCTTGCCATCATTTTTAATGCTTAAGCTTTAACTGTACACACTCAACATCCAAAATTGAAACAATTTTTTTATTGTAAAGTACAAGACTTTTCCAATCTTTAGAGGGTTTGAACAGCTCTCTAGCATAATCTGGCGGCGAGTTATGACCAGTTATGTCCTGTGGTGCAATATACCCCAGGTTAGTGTTTGTAGGAGTGCAATTTTTACCACGTTTTGGTTTTTGAGCTACAATTTTTGCTATAGATATTCTAGAAAGTCAATCACGGGCTGTAAAGACTAGGACGATAGCCTAGATTCCAAAAAACATGAGCCGAAAATGGGTCGTTGGGTTAGCACCCAGGGCCAGATGAAGTTGGCCTAAAAAACGCAAACCGCCCCCAATTATGACGTCACCCACAGAGAACCCCAAACACAAATCAAAAAAATATTTTTTCAATCGAAACTAGAAGACTTCACAAATCTGTAGAGGGTATGAACAGCTCTCTAGCTTTAGCAGCCAGCGAGTTAGGGCCAAAAAAGTACCAGCCATCATAGTGTGTGGACGTTGAACGTGGGTTTTATTTTGGTTTCAGATAATGCTTGCTTAGATGTACAAATATTTTACTTTGGAATCTTTTGTCCAAATCCTACATGCATTATTTGCTTAACAGTTTGCTGAGAAGCCTGATGGATGGATGTAAATTTTTTAGTTTTTACACTTTATGCAATGGGTAGCTGCACTTGGATTATAATTGAACAAATTATCTAACTCATTTTTATAGTCTTTGCTCAATGAACTCATTCTCTTCTATGCTCGATGAACTCATTAGATACCCCTGGAGAGACACAAATATGATATTGATGTGCTTGGGATAAGTTTACGTGCCATTGATTGTGTGCTATTGTGTGAGTGACTTAGGTTCAATACAATGCAATACACTGATTTGATCTTGTTTTAACTTGGAAATCTATCTGTTATTGCGCTTGTATGCTTATGATTTGTAATTTATTTTTCACTTGTTTGTTTTATTTTGTTTATCTTTGTGAGCTTCTTGAATAAACTGAGCTTTTGTTAGTACAGTGATTTTTGTGCACAAGAAAAAATTAGTTTTGGTGTTATCTTATGACTGTAATTCGTTTTCAGAGACTCTTGTGTGAGGGATGGACTGAAAAGCAGGTTTTTCTACCTCTGCCAGATTCGCCAAAGCGCTTCAGCAACAAATGGAAGTCAAGGTTGAATCAAGTCTAACTTTATTAATTGTCCACCATGTGCTGACAGTCAAAAATCATTTTGTTATTGCTTTAAAATGTTTTCAATTCTAGTTGTGGTAGTGATATGATAGTTATTCTTACAAATATATTTTATTGTATTTATTCTAATGTAAAAGCTGACTCAAGGCTTGTTTTTGTAATGGCACAGATTATGCAATGTTTTTTCTGCAATGTGACAAGTGTAGTGTTGCAGTGCGTATCTGGAACAAGCTTGTAGAAGAATTAGAATAATTTTATGTCTTGGTTTCAAATACTTTGTTTATTTTGCAAACTTTAGATACGCAACTGTGACTCTTATTCATTCAAATGCAATTGAAATAAAATTCTATCCAAAGAAACCAAAAAGTTCTACAGAATTAAGTGGAGGTATGTGTTTAATCAATGGCAACTTTTGTGTTAAGAATCTTGTGTTTATCGATCAACTTGTCATAAAAGTCTTTTTTTACCGTTTCTGTGTTGTTGCCTTAATGATGCCGCACAAAATTTTCCTATCTTGCAATAGCTCTGGGATTGAAAGCCAAAAATGTTTTACAACGTTTTTATTGTCTGTATTTAAATTCTTCTGCTCTTATTGTTTAGTGTTTGTGTTTGCTTGGGAATCCTTGATCTGTTCAATCCATTGGTAGGCAATAGTATAAATGCTTTAAGTCCTGCATGAGCCCAATTTGGGCAAGTACATGTTTGGCCATAACTCGCCAGCTGATAGAGATAGAGAGCTATTCAAACCTGAAATGTGGAAAGTCATGTAGTAATTTTAATAGAATTAGGAATTTTTGGGTTTGAACTTTTTCGGGGGTTACAACACAACTGTGCAGGTCAAGGGTTTTTGGATGACGTCATCTGGACCTGATAAAAAACTTCAAGGAGCAACTTTGTGTAAAAAAAATCAGGTGAAAATCCGCATCTTGATTGGCCTTCTAACATTGTTGGTTGGCAAGTTATGGCCAAAAAAACACAAATTAATTACTCTCCTAATGAATCCCTAGGGATTAGCTAATTAATTTGTGGTGTTTGCGAGTTTGCCGAAATCTTTTAGAAGTAAATTGTTTCTATCACAGAACGAATAACTCTTATCCCATGGCGATATTGTATCAGTCTGTGTCAAGAACCGTCAAAATCACACGCATTGAAAATTATGGACTATGAATCAGGACTGACAAAACCCTGCACACGTGCAGCGATTTTGTCACTGCAGTCAAGTGAAGAGGCAGTTGCTTGGTTGCGATGCATTCAGGTTAATAACACAATTTTTAAACACACTAAATTTTTTCGTAAGTTGAAGTGTGTTTCAGTTTTTAGACAGATTGTGATAGCACTAATGCTTTGTATATTTTAAGGAAAAAATGCTTTTACAAGGAGTTACTTTTCACATTTGAATGACGTAATACTGTACTTATTTATGTTGACTGCTGCATGTAAATGAAATAGTGCAACCAATTAGTTGACTACGTATTTTTTAAATTTAGGCTAGTTAATATCTCGGTATAGATATATCGATGCCAATTTTTACCTGATACAATATTACATTCTTATGCTGGTGTGTCAGTAGTTCATGACTGTTTGAGCTGAAATTTTAAAACAAGTTTTGAAGGAAGTTTGACGTGGTTGTTAAAATTCTACATTTGAGAAAATTCGCGTTTTCAAGAAGTTTACTCAGTAGCTAGCTGGCTTCCCATTGTCATGAAAAATTCTTTGACAGTCGCGGAAAATTTATGGTATAAAGTTTTCAATTGATGATTCCTGAATTTTTTTGCAAGATTAAAAAAATCCTAGAAAAATTGTGGAAGCGAAATTGTTCAGACTAAGTTCTGTGATACTCTGGATTCGATGTAGCTCTTCTGGACTACATCCGCGTTACTCGACTGTTCTGAATTGCCCTTGTGTAGCTGTTCCCCTGTAATCCCGTGGGGGCTTGGAACTTCGTTTGGGGGAGGATAACCCCTTGAAAGCCCTCCCCCGTGGCGACGGGACTGAGTGTAACAATTCTCAGGTAATAATCCTTTGTATGTTTGAATTCCCACACGTGTTAAACTAGCTGCTAAAGCGAAACTGCAAATGACGTATTAGCCGAGTGAAACGCTTCTCAGGGATAGAAAGAGGTGACGAATTGAACAGATTGACGAATTAGACGGTGGCAAATTAGACGAACAGAAGTGTACACAAAAGGTAGGAATTCTGCCGGGAAACGAATTGACAAATTAAACCAGGGGTCGGCAACCATTTTTGCACTGCGGACTGGTTTCAGCCTGGCATTATTTTGCGGACTAGCCTTCAGTGAAATAATGTTTGGCACATGCAAACTTACGACAACTCGTGAGTCATCACGGCACTGATTCAGTGAGAGATCTGGGATTCTTTACCCCGGTAAGATGCTCCGACCTGTAGGGATTATGGTAGCCAATGGCACCCGCAGTGTCTTTCCTTATGTCAGTCGTTCTGGTCACTTTTGGACCAACATGCCCTTGGTTCCGCACGGACTGGCACCGGGCCGCGGCCCGGTGTTTGCCTACCCCTGAATTAAACGATGAAGGATTAGACAAATTCTACTGCTGTAGGCTATAATAAAACATTTGATAATCTAGTCTCAGCAATGTAAAGAATGTTTCATTGTTCATGTTTCAGCAGCGGTTTATTTCTCTTAGAATATACTGTATAAATGGCTTCAAACGCAGCACTTTACAAAAACAACGTTTGTCATTCATTGCGGCCTTGCCATTTTGTCTCAGACTCTAACAAAGCTGGAGCCGGGTATGGAGAGAAACAAATTCAGTGTGATAACAAACAATGCCGAGGTCTTCCATCGATTGTATGCGATCCAGTCTCACTGCATTCTTCACATTTCATCTGAACTGGCTGCGCTCGCTCTTAAGGTAATTGCCCCTGAATAGCATTGTCTAAAATCTGTGTTCCCTCCATCACTGTATTCGCAATGAACCCGAACTGATGAAACCCTCTGAAGCAGGGGTTCTCAACCTTTTCAAGCATGTGGCCCAGTTGATAAACAGAAAGTCCGTGGCCTACCCACTGTACAACTGTTACACATGCACAGAGCAGAAATGAAAACAACTAACCACAATTTTTAATAACACAACGTTACCTGCAATCAATGCGACGTCTGAGCCTGTTTATTGTTAGAAGCATAGATATATTAGGCTCAAGGGGGTTTGTTGCAGAAGCATAAATATTTGCATAGTTACAAGCATAGATATATTGCGAAGAGTTCCAACGCCGGAACAGCGGTAGGGCAGAGGGGAATGAAAGAGATGAGGGAAATGTAAACATTTAAAAAACAAAAAAATCGTTACAAATTATGCTTGTTTCTGTTCAGCAACAATCTTGACCTCAAAAATAATAACAGAAAATATAAAAAAGCATTCTGAATTTTCTGTGTGGGCACCTCCGCCCCGTTGTCCCCATTTTGAAAGGTCAGGGGGCAATGCCCCCGCTATCCTGCGACCTGAAGAATTCACGGTGTAATACTTCGCGACAAAGTGCGCATCTTTGAAATTCGCGAAGCCCTGAATGTCGAACCACTACTCTGAATCGAAAGGTCCCAGCTACAATGGTTCGGCCACGTGTCCGGAATGCTCCGGGAAAGATCATCTTCCACATCAAACCTGCTTCTAGATTTCGTTTTCATGGCAACAAGAGTTGCCTGTCCTCCTCAAAACCCTTTCAGTATCTGCATGTTGTGCACAACGTGGTAGGCTATGTGGAAATTTCCATGTTGCAATAATTTCTAACACATAATGAAGAGAGAGCGTTGCGTATTATGACTTTTGTAGCTGAAGAGCTATCTACGTTTTCGATTAGAACATTCAAATTGCAAAACCTACTCAATTTCAATAATATGAGGCCATGGCCCCTTAATTTTTTCCGTAGCCCACAGGTTGAGAATCGTTGCTCCAAAGATGCGGAAAGTCTTGTAGTTTGTATTGAAAAAATAATTGAAAGTTTTGGATTTTGGGCTTTTTTGTAGGTGACGTCACAATGTGGGTAGGTTTACACATTTTTAGCCGAAATCACCGTGCCCTGGCGCCAACCAACGAGCCAATTTTTGGCTCAATTTTTTTTGGAAACTAGGCTATAATCCGAGTCTTTAGAGCAGGCCTGCACAACATACGGCTCCGGGAACGCATGCGGCCTGCGAAACTTTTTCTTGCGGCCCGCGAGAACTTTCTCAATTGTATAGAAAATGTTGCAAAAGCTCCACCTCGAATAAGTAATTGTCATTCCAGAATTTCTTCCATACCACAGCGAAATCTCTACATCGAAATGAAATAGACTTTTGCGGCCCGCAGCAAATATATGATGATAATTTGGCCCTTCGAGCTTTCTGAGTTGTGCAGGCGTGACTGTAATGTAAGGTTATCTTTGTATTATTGAACACATTGATGTTGCTGGTGAATTTGTCACTTCAAAAAACACAGATTTATTGCCAGTTGTGCAGGCCTGCTTTAGAGTCCTTGGTCGGCTTTTTGGCGTTTCTGGTGCCAAAATTATGGCTATGAAACCAAATTTTTTTGTAAAAACTAAAAATCCCACAAAAGTTATACTGTACTTGGACATTTTGGCCAAATGCCATAACTCGCCAGCTGATTGAGCTAGAGAGCTGTTCAAACCCTCACAAGACTCGGAAAGTCTTGTAGTTTCGACTAAAAAAAATGAGTAACGTTATATTAGGGTTAGGTTTAGGCTTTTTGGCTTACGTCATCGGACCCAGGGCCCCAGCTCCACATTCATCGGGTGCTGGGCCCCAACCCCAAGGGGCAATATATTGCTTCTGTAAAAAAAGCTAGGCGAAAATCCGCATCTTTAGAGCCCTTGACTGGCCTTCTAGCATTTGTGTTTAGCAAGTTGTGACCTAAAATCCACAAAATAAATAAACAAATACTTGTTAATCCCATGGGGATTGATTATATAATTTGTTGTTTTTAGGTCGTAACTTCCAATCCACTAACGCTAGAAAGCTAACCAATGGCTCTAAAGATGCGGATTTTCGCCCAGTGGTTTTTATTTGAAAAAAGAAACAAAATATTGTCCTTTGGGGTTGGGGCCCAGGACCCGATGAATGCGAGTCAAATAAAAGCCTCAACCTACCCCTTTTGTGACGTTACCCACAAAAAAATCAAGTCCAAAACATCCCAATTTATTTTTTAATCGAAACTAGAATACTTCCCGCATCTTTAGAGGGTTTGAAGAGCTCCCTAGCTCTATCGGTCACCGGGAAGTTACGGCTGGACAAAGTCAAAGCCCATCTGTGGCTTTGCGGTTGTAAAGGATTATTGGGTGGGTGCAAGGAAACGATTCACAATTACATTCAGTGCGAAAGCAGCCGCGCAGCCCTCGGCGCAAGCAAGAGGAGATGGGCGCCGCAGACCACTCGTGACGCTCCGAAAGGAATACAAAAAGCGAGTATAAACGAAGTTGAAGTGAAACTTGAAGCCAGGTTTTCGACTTTAAGAACGCTAGCAGCGCTGAGAGCAGTTGACCAGTCCTAAGCGCACTTCCCACTCTCAGAATTTTTGACAGTTTCGCTAGGTTGCGAGTGTTCCTCTGATTTTTATAACTTCGGTTGCAGAATTTCGTGCTATAACGTGTCGTTTTATTGTGATCTTGAGCTTTCTGAGTTAATCATTTTGTTCAAGCCATCCGAAAAATGAACAGGGTGCAAAGGATGCGGACAAGTACGTTGACGGCATAGAAGTGCGCGAGTAAATAGTTCTGAGCCAATTACTATTCTTTAATACCCTTAAGAAGCGAGATGTGCGAGAACATTTGTTTTCCAGGTTTTTGCGCTGACCTGAATCATACACAGCAAAAGTACTGTGATGCAGTAGCTCTCATTGGCCGAGAATGTTACCGTAGAACCATATAGGACGAACATGACTTACCAGTCTTCATAGGTTAGTCTTTATGCTTTGAAGAACCGTGTGAGCAGCCTCTCTACATCTGCTCGATGACTTGTTTTTTTTTAAATACATGTTGTGTTGCGTTTTTTTTCATGTTACCTAATCTTTCTGATACTTGGCTCAGAATGATCAGAGCGTTCTTGTCGCCTGGCCTCTCACTTCAATACGCACTTACGGCTCGCATGGTCCCAGTCACTTCACGATCACAGCCGGCAGGAGTGCTCCGCACGGGGAAGGATTGTATCAGTTTCAAACGGCTGATGGTGACGCCGCGAAGCTGTTTCGTTTGATGGATTTTTACACCGGGGTGAGCCAATTTTTTAAAAGTTATGTTATAGATTTTCAAAGGTGTTTGAGACTGTAAGCCTTGTAAGGTAATAAAAACAGCCGTTCAGACATTTGAAGTCACCGTACTGGTGGCAAAATCTGGTTTGATACGACGTACAGCTTTAGCTGGACCTAGAATCGAGTTTTAATATTATTTAACTTTTGTTTGTTCAACTTATTACGATCCTTGTCATGTTATCATATTCATTCCTGGGGTTGTTTGTACATCTTCAATAAATATTTTGCCGTCAGTTTTTGACAAAGACGATTCTTTGTTTTGGTTCCGTCATTTTTTTCAAAGTCCAGTACTTGTTACACCGATACAAACTGTTTAGATTTTCAACGTCTCTTTAACCCCAGTGGCTATGACCATGGTTTCAAGCATTGAAGTTTATATTACTAAACGGTCTAGTTGTAACATTTACACCGACTGCAAAGATTATATAGCCGTGCTAAAATGCAAATTCTACTCCCTGACACAAATCTCTTGTCATATCAGTATATTTGAGTGTAGAGCCGATGCTAAAGCAACGTACAATGTAACAAACAAAAACAGCTAAGAGATATAGCCAGTTCTGACACCAGAAGAATGAGCTGTAGTACAAGTGTAGCTGTTGTACGATGCCTTGAGGCACATCACAAGCATAATATCAACGAAAAGCAAAATAATGGAAGTAAACAAGGGTAAATGCACAAACTTCGTTGTACTGCTTACGCCAGCATGGTTCAAACATCACCAGGATTTGCATTTTAGTTGTCTTTCGAATTGCTGACGGAAATAAGCCACTCGTTGGTTTCTTGCAAATAATGCACATGCACACTGTTGCATTTTCTTCCATGACATTTTACGGCAGTTTCGTGAGAAATCTTCGTTGGTGAATGTGTATCAACTGAAGTGACATTTGTAGTAGAAAATGTCTTTCCAGGTCGTCTATTAGTTGAAAAACGAACTGCCTTCTGTTCATTTTTTCTGGTCGCGTCTCAAACAACACTTGTGTTTATGGCAGCTATGTCTAACATGTTTCCCAAAACAGCCAAAGACCATCTTGGGGAAGGTGGCCGAGTAGAGTATCGCACATACGTGCCATTTCATCAAAACAATCAACACCGGTTATTTGCTGTAAAACGATATCACATGCGGTTTCTATTTGGACGAGATTTCGTCAACATCTGGGGATAGCTGGAAAAGAGTATATTGTAAAAAGTAAATAAAGCAAATATTTCCTTGACTGATAATTTACAACTTTCATGACACATTAAACGGCTGCAGTTCAGTTCATCTCTCTCTGGCTGTGTTATTAAAGAGAAAACCTCTCGTCGATTTTGCGTTATCGTGCCCACCAGTGACGGATTAAGCACGTGCTTGAGAGCACTAATGCCGTAGCGGGCACTTCAAAATTGAGGTAAGTTTGAAAAATGAACTAAAACGAATGAAGATCTGCGACAAAATGATAGAACTGATGCAAATTTGATCATACACTTGTGCTCAGCTTATTTGTCACAGTATCGGTGCACTCTTGGCTTGTCTTCCCAGGTGAACCACAAAAGGTCACCACTGGTGCAGTGTACGCTGACCTCTGTCGGGCAATAAGAAAACCGCATTTCCTGCAAAATTGCAACTATATTTCTAAGCGGAGAGAGTATGTATAGCAGGCGATAGGGTTGTCAGTCTAATTTAAAGGATAAAGCGCTGGATTCTGGTGTTTTAATTTCGTGAAAACCCATAAGCGCTGTTTTACCACTGTTGAAGAATTTCAGCTCAAAATGTAGTGTGTTTTCATGAATTTATTTCCTGTTTAATTTCGTCCACTTTCTTGAGCATATGTGAAATTTTCAATAGACAAGCAAATAGATTCCTTTGTAACGAAAACAAGTACGATCTAGTCGAAACCGTAACCTCTGAGCCCGAGACTTTGTTATAACTTCGAGACCGAGACTTTGTCAAAAAATAGAGACCGAGACTCGAGATTTGAAATTTATTAAAAATTACCACCTTCACCAAAATCGGGTGTGCAATTTTTAAATGTCACCAAAACTTTCGAGCTGTAATTTTGACAAATTTCGTGCATTTTTACTTTCGTGAAGGTACGACAGAGAATGAACAAGTTTAATTGCGTAAACTTTTCCAATCTATCTCCAAAACATTTGAAGTCTCGAGACGAGATCGAGACTTAATCACCGGGAGGGGCACCGTGGTCGGTCAGTGCGTCGCGCATCAGTGAGCCTTGTGCAGCTACTGGTGCCAACCGTCGAAACATTTCCATGTACAAGCTTTTCTGATAAAGGCAATGATGTGAAAAAGTCAACGCAAGTAATATTGTAACCATTTCATCTAATTTTTTATAGCTTGATCACTGCGTATTCAGCCGAAGGAGTGTCTTCGCGCTCTTAAGCCCCAAAACAAAGAGCAATATTTGCGACGTATGTGGTCCCTACTTCTGCTGGTTCCCAAAAGTTAACGTGATATTTGTCAGGTCTGTTCGGCATAAACGTAATGGAAGGGCAACGTGAATTCAGAGGCATCAGCTGCTCATTTAGCGTCAGTGAAAAATTGCACGTATGTTTTGGGCTGGCTGTCATATGGATACAAATGTCTGCTTTAAATCTCATGTACTGTATTGTTGCGGATCGGTCAGGTCCAGTTAGTTTTCGGCCCGGTTTATCATCAGACCTCAGATAGTTGATGACAGCAATGTATTTACCACGTGACATTCCTTTCTAAAGATTTGAAATCCCATGAAATTAATTTTAAAGAAAATGAACTGGTGATGTTACCCGTGTAATCAGCTAGCATGTGTGAGAGCAGTAAACGGTTCAATATCCCATGCGTCAAAATCGTCAACTCTTCTGTGAGCATCTTCGCTGGCGTACTTGACAACTGAGCAAAGAATCGCTTTTGGTATAACGTGCATCGTGGGTGGGTGGTTGTAATACCTTTGGATTACTGACTAAGTACAACGGCGGTAGCAGCGAAATCGTGCGCTGAGGTTCTTCATATGGCTGAGACCGGAATATACTGTATTTACAGTCCTGATGATGGCTTACGACAAGTGGGCTGAAACGTCGAATAAAATAATGTATTCAATAATTGTGGCCACGTCGCCATCTTGCCTTTTTCTGTATACAGTAGAGCTTGCAGTCGACATACCTTGAGTTTTCACACTACACCCATAAACTTTCTTGTTACTTTTATCTCCTAAACTCTTTTTATCTGAGCTATTGCACAGCTGGTCTATCCTGACATTAGATGGTGCGGCTTCGTCACCTGATTCATCCTCCTTTTCCTCTTCACCTGATTCATCGTCATCCTTCAAACAATCAAGAATTATATCAGTGACTTCATCCTTCCGCTCACATTCTGACGTGAGTCGTGACAGGAAAAAGAAGCGCAGCAACACAAAATAATTTACATTAAAACCCTGTCACAATGAGCGTTCCTGGCTAGATCCGCTACCGCCTCTCCACCGCAAGATGTTAACCTGCTACACATGGTGCAAATAGGCGTGTTCGGCTACCGGCTCTCCCTTCGCAGTGGGCGTCAAAAATAACATCAGTATAAATGGGTGTCAAGAACAGCACGACTTCGATAAATATGGTAAATTGGTTTTAGGTAACCACCAGGCAATAGGTGTTGAAAACAAACCCTCAGTATAAGGTCGAGGTAGTTTTCCTTCCAAACGGTTTGCATGTCGTTTTTTTTTCAGGTAACAAACAAGATTGAAACTGACGCTCCTGAAAGAGTTCGGCCAGGAACTTTACTTCCACTGACAAGCACAAGTCCGTACGTTGCTCTCCCGTGAGTTCTTTCACAACTTATCATGTAAGACGTTGTCACTAAATGATAATTTTGTTACGTTATTCAGGTGCCCGCAAGAGCATGGGACACCTCGGGGCTATCTTCCAATGTCACCCCAAACCCCTCCTCCAAAACCTCCGCGAAAACCTCCCTTGCCTGAACGAAAAAAGCCCCTGTCCTTCACTCGGTCTAGCGACAGCTTGACAAGTCATGTTACACCCATGCTTAGCCCTGTTCGCTCAGCAGTGAGACGTGAAATCTCGGAACCCGGCTTTCGTCCTCGGGTGTCTGCCAAGCCCTACTCTATGGCCGACCCAGAATTCGACGGAATGTCCGACTTGGACAATCTGCTGAAAATGCTAGAAAGCAACCTGCCCGCTGAGGACCGGTTCGCAGAGAGCGCGATCGGCGAAAGCGTTGCGGACATTTGCAAAGAAGCGCTGCAGGCGATTGTCGACTTGGTCGTTAGAGATGTGGACCGATTCTACGTTGGAGTGCAGGACGAAGCCGCGGTCGACGGCGTCGACGATTCGCATGGGTACGAAACAATGCAGCGAGAAGCTGACTTCCAGGGTATTCCGAATAGGGAGCGGAAGTGTGAAGTGAGCGACCCAACATCGTACTCCAGCGTGAATTACGAACGAAAATCGATAAAAAGAGCGGCAAAGGTACAGGGTGCCGCCTAGTGAAAGCACCAAACATCGCTTTTTGTTTCAGTCTGGGAAGAAAGATCTGCGGGTTGCTTTGTGTATACTTTTGTTTTGATGACTTTCTACCTGCAACTAAAGTATTTTTTTTCCAATTGAATACGCACAGTTTTTTCTTAACATTTATTTTTTGTTTTTGCAAAATACTTACCTGATTACAACTTCGTGTAAAAAATGGTCAAGTCCTTGGTGTTAGCATTGTATCAACTTTCCCAAACGGTTCGGCTCGTTCAACTCAACACTTAACGTTATTCTTGGTTTTGCTGCTACGTAGCATTCAGTCTCTTTTTGAAAAAACTGCGCGCTTGTTATAATCGGTATGCTGCAAGCCGAACTTGAGGAAATTGCAAATGCAAGTAGTGAACTGCTTTTGTTGAACTTACGCACCCTGGTAAGTTCTCCTATTTGACTTGCCAGCTACGAAAACTGCAGCACAACGAGCAATTCTGTGCTCGTGGCCGAGTTTTGCCATTCTACAGTATTCCAATGAAAGCTCCGCATCCTAGTGAAATGCCGTCGTTGATACTGCATAGTGGGTACTATTCGGGCGAAACGTTTCATTCAAGTTGGGTACGCAGTGTTTGGTGATTTCATTCGCGAAATTTATTCTGATTTAAAAGCGTGCTTCCACGTTGTTTGTTTCATTTTTGAAGACTTTGTTTTTCGACTAAATGCTCTGATTCTCGTGTTGCTCTTCCACCATCTGCTGCCTCTTGACCAAGTGTGACTTTTACCTTGCTGATGACGCCAAATTTTTCCTGTAGTTTAATGAATGATGTCTGCCATGTGATTTGTCTTTTCTCATATCCGCTGCTGTGCTCGTATTTGTATAGTGCTGACTTATTGGATGTTTCAAGTTCTATTTGTAACGGTGCTAACCCCATGTGCAACTAATACGCTTAATATTTTGCACTTCGCGTTGCTTTATTGTCGTTTTTTGGAATGTTTTCTCTTAGCTCAACCCATAATATAGCAAGTGTATGCACGTCTTGCACACTATCCAAGCCCTAGGTTATGTGGAACCACAGTTGCGAATTACTTGTTCTTATATTTGCAGGAGGAAATGCGTTCGTTGAACTTCGGTTATCTCGATCTTTACCGAGTCCTGTTAAAATTCGTGCTTTATGAATGAAATCTAAGCCTTTTCTAAATAAACAACTTCTTCTAATCTGGATCTTCACTTATTTCGGATAAAGCTTGCTCCTTTGATTTCGCAATCCGGATTTTTTCCGTCAGTTGCTCCGCGTCAGTGCCGGTCCTGTCGCTACCGGGGCCTCAATGGGGCTTCACCCCAAACAAAGGTTGACGTCCCAAAAATGTAATTTTGAGGCACTAGAAATCACTTGTTTTTTTGTAGACATCATGTTCCGCCGTACATTATAGCTTATTCCAACCTATAAAGAGAGAAATAAAACGAGTTTAAAAATTACTCAAAAAGTGAAGGCGGCGCGCTGCAATTGCAAATAATTCGTTGATCACTTCGTTGGCTGAGACTATGAGCAGCCTGTGCATCTCCAGCAGTAAACTTTCAAGCCAGCTTTTCGTTCATTGTAGATATACAGCAGTGGATGTGTTAATTCGTTCAAGTTTTGAAAAAAAACTTCAGCTTCGGTTGTGGTCACAGGCATGGGCGCAATTTTGTTGTAAAATGTTGGGGGAGAGCTTGGTGTGTAACCAATATAGTAACCAGGTCGATGCAGAAGTAAAGTTTTATAAATACAGATTCCCAATAGTGTTTTTCACGGGTGTTTTGAAAGCAATAGTGATTACGCTTTGCATTATCCTTACAGATGATTTTCAAATTAATATACTTAAATTTGTTAGTGGACACGGACACACGGTACTATTATTCAGCAACGTGACCAGCATCCAAGCTTTGACAAACGTACATCATGGTCATATACAAGGGCATATGCTGTTAAAAGTAGAAGTTACGAACTTGGCAATACGTAATGTCAACATTCAGGATTAGTCGAGAATTTGATGCTGATAGGCTATTAATTGGCACTTCTGTTAATCATAAGAATAGCTTGTTGGCACACCTATAAAATAATAATTCTGCTAGACCTTCAGCTACAGGTCAATATGTAGTTAAGTCAATTCTTCAACGTTTTGATTAAATCTTGAAGGTAGTCTTTTGCAACACTGCCCATCCCCATAATAGCGGTGTTTTTGTCTTCAGCAAAAAGTTGCAGAGATTTGCGTGAAAATGTGATTTTCTAACATTCACGATTCATAATGCCACGCCTAGTGATTTTTCACTAGATCTAGTGATTTTTAGGCTCATCTAGTGATCTAGTTATTTTTTCCTTCAATCTAGTGATTTTTTTCAATGTATGTATGTCAAGAAAATCGGTTGTATGTTTTGTAACTTCTCAGCTCTTTCAAAGATTTCCAGCTTTTGTAGTCCGTAAACAATATTGCTTAAGTGAAATATTGCTTGAAGATTTGCACCAACAGTACGAACAAGTGCTTCTAATTTGAGTTTCTCATTGCTTGCACCTCCGTGCTGTTCAATTTTAATTGCTGCAATATTGACCATGACAGTTTTTCCATTTCATAGCAGAAACACTGCAGTGGAAATAATTGATTACTGGTTAGGTTGATTGCTAGTCTAAATACTCGCGAGTGTTATTTTCAGCTCTTATGAGAGCAGCTACTGCTACTCGCGCTGGATGTGTTCAGCATGGGCTGGGTCATACTCGGGGCGCGGCAGCAGAAATGTTGCCGAAGACCCGCAACCCAACATACTCCAGCTGAACACCGAGGCGCTTACTGCAGACAAGATCTCTGTCATTGAGCAGCTAGCCTATTAGAACAAGGCCTTCAACATGGTCCTACAGGAGACCCACTGTACAACTGCAGATAAGCTAGTGATTCTCATCTTTTCACCAGCTGGGTCAGTCCTGAGCAGGAACCACGACCTTGCCACATATGTCCATGAGCGGTTGGAATGGTCACTGGTCGATCAGTCTCCAGAACAACCAGAGACTGAGTGGTTGTGCGACGGGTGTAGACGTCGCAGGATACGAGACCATCAACGTCTACAAACCTCCACGCTCGCGATTTGCACCAACAGCCATCTCGAGATTCCCACACCCCAGTCTATATGTTGGTGACTTCAACTGCCAACATGTCAACTGGGATTACAACAAAACATCTGACAGTGAGAGCATAGACGTCTGGGCAACATCCAACAACCTTGGTTGTATAACCCAAAGGAATCAGCCAGCTTATTCTCTCTCCGATGGAACGTTGGCACGAACCCAGACCTGGCCTTCGTGAGTTTCGACCAGGACAGGCGACGGGCAGACAGACGTGTCCTAGGAAAGTTACCGCGGTCACAACATCGGCCTTCCCTTATAATGCCACCGAAGCTCAAGGTTCCTGTCCACAGCGATCCGGTGAAGCGTTCCCTGATTGGAAGCGCTTTTGCCTTCTCACAGATGAATCCGTTGAGAGATTGCCACCTCTGGACACATCAAATATTGAGAGGGTCTACCAGGATGTTTGTGAGAGCCTACTTTCTGCGGCCAAACAATGTGTCCCACGTGGCCGCCGGAAGAACTATGTGCCATGCTGGTACAAAGAGTGCAAGACCCTCTATCGCTCCTGTTGCCAAGCCCCAGTGGGGACAGACTCTAAAAGAGCCGCTTCGTCCCTACTATCTCGGCTCGGGCAGAAGAAACAG
>JGI24021J15306_10004106_pt1 | contig 16793 bp, 19 predicted proteins | sample Ectturendosymbi1_FD_15306 | JGI IMG/M metagenome (IMG submission 15306) | reverse complement strand
GGGGGGGGGGGCTGAGGTTTCTTTGAATGATCTTTATCGCATGCGTGTGAGGGGGCGTTGATTATTTACACGCGTTCGTTTGAAGTGCAGTTCAAGCTGCAGTTTCTTGACGTCGCTGAGTTTGCACTGCTCAGTCGTTGTAGCAGCGCCACGACCCTGTTTTCAGTGATCAGTCGTTTTATTCATCTCTTACCGCTTGTTTTTTTAATGTGTTGCAGGCTGGGTTTATTAATTCCGTCATAGACCGATTTTTTTAATTACCGAAAAAAAAACGAGTCAATTCTGTCATGATGTCGGAAGATGTAGGCTGGTAAATGAGAATACTGTTACGGCGAGTTTTATTACTATTATTATTACGGGACAAAGTGACTATTATTACGGGACAAGTGACCGAAATGTCTCAGCGAAAAAAGAAACCCAGGTTGTGGGCAAATTTTTCAAAATCTGAAGTTTCGCTCAAAAAGACCTGTCTACCAAACGGTTTCCACCACTGCTCTTCACTACTCCCCCCTTCTTTGGCCTCTTTACCACTCCCCCCTTTTTTGGCAAAGTTCAGCCCCTTACGAAAGCTCGCGATCTGCAAATGCAGTCTGGGTTGCGCTCGGCGAGTAATATTTTTAACGATCTTTCCAAACGTTGGCGTTTGAGGTCCAGCGCAAATGCCCGTGCTTGTTTGAGACTGTGGAGTTGCGGTTTATCGCTACCAGTGAAAGCTTACTGTTTTTTGCGCGTAAACACTGTTAGCGCCACATATTTTGCGAAGAAACCCTCTTCAAAAAGAATCATAAAAATTTATTAGGTTTGATTGAATTTTGTTATCCAATAACGAGTAACTTCATTTGCGAAAGCGCAAACACTCACACACCTGTGTATGGTTGCTTGAAAAACAAAACAGAACAGCGTTAAGAATACCTAGTAGAAAACTCAGATCTCGGTGATCAGAAATTATGGCCGTCAGTGAAAACAATCCCAACCGCAAACCAGTCCTTGGTTTTTGTAAATATTGACGTAAAGTACCTCTTCTAAAACCGAGAAAATGATTATTAACTGATCGACCTGTTTAATGGCGCGTGGCGACGTCGTCGTAAGTTCATGACGGCAGCATGTCGTCATATTGCTGATAGCATGCGTCACCAGAGCCTCCCACTTCATCAAACCATCGCAAGTTTGCCGTCAGCGCCACTGAGCATTGCTTTCATGCAGGGGAGGAGTCCTCCAACCCCTCCTCCGCCGGAGCGAGCCTGGCGAAGAAGAAGCGAAACAAGCACGCGTACATCTGGTTTTCCCGGAAAAGAAAGGTTCGCGCTGATGTTTTATTTATTTTTTCGCAGTTTTTTTATTCTGATAGTTCCTCTCATTGTGCACCTCCGTCGTTCAAGGTCCAAGCAAGGCTTTTGGAGAAAAACCTTATGTAGCACTTCAATGACAGCCGCATGACTTCTTTTTGCTTTTGCAAGTGTTCAGTTGCTTCGCAAGGCGGTCTGAAGAGCGCGGTCGTGAAGCGACGATCTGGTTATGTAACAAAATCGCGTATTATCTTGCCGCTCGCCGGCACTGGCTTGACTGTGTCGTTGCGAAGGAAGGGCTGCAGATGCCGCCCATCCCTTAAAATGCAAACACAGTAGATAAGACTTGTCAACACTCATGAAAAATGGATTTTCCACCTTTTGCTGCGCAGTAACGGAGTCTTTGCTAGTTTTCCACCCCGTAAAAATGACCCTCCTATTAAAAATTTGCGATTGAGTCCTTGTTTTCTTTCACCTGTGGAGTAAAGTTACTTGAGCTGTGAATGCTCATTACAAGATTCAAGATGCCGCGTATAAACACGGTCAGAAAGTAGGAAGGCAAAGAACAAGCGGTCGTGCCCGTTGTTGTCATATCCCCTTCTATCCAATCCACGTCAGGACTGATGTTAACAGGCTGAGCGCTGGCGAGAACACATCCATGACTGGTTCTCCAGGACACGCGCTATCCCAACCCTCAGCACGAAGCGTTGTTGCCACGTCGGGAAGGTGTTTGCCGGAGTTCTTTTGCCAAGACTTCGTGTTTTGGTCGAGAGGTTTCTTCCCGAATAACAACGCAGCTCCAGATGCTCCATTACCCACGTGTTGTTTTCCGTGCGGTGGTTAGGTGCAGGAAATGTTGCCGGGAACGAAATAAACCGATGTATATTACATTTGTCGGCCTGACAAAAGCCTTTCGTCTCGTCAGCAGAAAAGACCTTTTCAAGATCTTGGAGCTGATCAGCTACTATGCAAACCCTTCTATACCTGACCGAGTCGCTCCAAACCAGCACTGCTGCAACTGACCTCGCAAACGTGGATTCTACCGAGGCATTCCCTATTGCCTGCGGTGTTAAACAGGGTTGTGTGTTGGCCCCTGTCTCCTTATCGTTTTTCGCAGTGCTACTATCTCAAGCATTCCGCTTACCATCCGCAAAGATATACACCTCCACTCTTGTGTGCGGATGGTGGTGTCTCTACACTGTAGCTCGTCTTTGCGTCAAGACCAAAGTCACATTCCACCTAGTATCAGACCACCTGTGCGGTGACGACGCTGTCTTCGTTTCCGTCACATCGAAGCGGGCCTTCAAACCAGGACCGGATTCAGGCATGTGGAGGTCCTCAGTAACATTGTTACATCACAAGGCCTCTTGCCTCAGCAAAGGAATTCTTACATTACATGTTGAATTATTGGCATCTATAAATTTATTTTTTGTATTTTTTATTAGGGGCCCGCAAAATTCACTTTCGCCCAAAAAATGTTTTCGTTCTGTTGTTGGTTGTAGTTTTCCATCCGTAAAAATGACAATAATTTCAATAGATGTAAATATTTCTTTGTTTCCTAATACTGTTATTAACAATTTTTATGATTATTCATATTAAATACGTTAAACCAGCCTTAACCAAGGGGCTCACGGCTCATGACTGCGGAAGCCCCTGGACAGGTGCCCACGTTGACCTCCCCTGAATCCGGCCCTGCTTCAACTCGACCGCATCAGCGGAACTTGCCAGAACTTCAACCCAAGAACCATCATTCCATAAACAAAAGTTCTGACCCAGATAAGCTCGTCTGCATCCTTCACCATTCGTGCAGAGCAACACCAGACAGTTGATAAACTCCTCAAATCTGGCCTCCACTCTGCGCAGCAATCTTGCGGTCAATGCTGAGATCGACCGAGAGGTCGCGTCTCAACCGCAGTGGCCAAGCTCAACGAATGAGTCTTTTTGCCAACAACAACTTTTCCCATTCACACAAAAATTTAAATTTACCGTGGATATGCCTTGTCCACACTCCTGTACGCATCTGAGTGGAACCTGCACAACGTTCACACGGCAGGAAAGACGCTAAATCCTTTCCATCTGCGCTTTCCCGTAAGGTTTGTGGGAATCTGCTGAGAGACAGAGTGTCTGGCTCCTCAGTGCTCAACAGGACGGGTATGGCCAGTTTCCAAGCCATGCTCACTGAGAAACGCTTGCGATGGTTGGTCGTGTCTCAGGGTTCCCACGCAGTATTGAAAGTATAGAATTTCAAAGTTGGTTTTCAAGACCTTGAAAAAGTATAGAATTTGGCCTAAATCTACATTAGGTATTGAAAATGTATGGAAATTGTAAATGGAAAAGAAATCAAATGTCTGGGCAGAATTTTATTGAAGCCAAAGTAGTTAATTATTTACGCAGTGTTAGGCAATGTGTAAAACTGAGTGTCATGATTAAGAATTTTGAAAAGTGAAGAGAAGTAATGGTATTCGATCTTTTTAAGTTAGTATTGAAAAGGTATGGAAATGATTTTAAAAATGTGTGGAAACCCTGGTGTCTATAGAATGGCAGCGATATTCCCTCGAGCAACTGGGTAGCCAGTGCTGCATATCGTCCCCTAGTGTAGCAAAATCATCCGTTCTTGTGAACATCCCGCAGAGGTAGGAAGCTCCCGTACAACAATATCCAAATATAAATGACCAAGGACCCAGCGCTATACCAACACATCCAACAGCATGACCATGCTCTAATTGCGGCAGAACCTGCCTCACGAGGATCGGCAGCACAGCCACCATCACTGCTGCACTGCCGCGAAACTCAAACCGTTGAAAGATGGGAGACCAGCTCTTCTTTCATCATCTGTTCAGATGAATGAAAGCGCGCCCGCCAACCAAGATGAAATTGAAAGAAAAGAGGCAAAAGAGCCGACGAAGCCTACCTAGCAGGCGAAATATTTGCTCTGATATGATCGTAGTGCCTGATTTGTGGCTGCAAAAGGATTCCTTTCAATAGACAGCAAAACAAATGATTATTGTTAATGTTAAAGGCGATTATTGTTAATGTTCCGGGCGTGAATCAATGTCTTGTGGGAATTTATAAGGTATTTGCGATTATGGCTTTTGTGTGTGTACGTGCACGTTGAAACAGCTGCATCGTTTTCGTGAAGCTTGTTTTGAGTGTCTGCAAATACACGGTTCATCTCAACCGGAGAACGTTTTTGCTTTGATGCTCAGAGGGAGATTTCGTCCACTCCGTCCGGATCGACCTCGCCCGTCCCCGAATCGGCCGAAAACGTTGCCCCCAGCAGTGAGGCCAACGCAGGACAGCCGCAGCAGGCCAACGCAGACCCAACGCCGGAACAAAGCCTCGCCGCAAAGAAGGTTCGTTCTTGTGTCATTGTGTTCCTGACCTGGACGCCGGAAGGATTCTTCCAAGGGGGGCCAATAGTGAATTTTTCCAACGGGAACCAAAAGGAACTTCCCATGAGGGGGCAACAGTGGTGAAATTTCACCAANTCCAAACTTAGAGAATAATATTTTTTTACAAAAAAGTTAAATAGCAAAATATCAAATTTTAAAATCCGTGGGGCCAATGGCCTACCCTGACCCCCACCCTTCCGACGCCCATGGTTGCTGGTACCCCTTTGTTGGTAATGTTTTCAAGCAACTGCTTGTTCTCGCAGGAGACGAAGCCCGAGCTTGTGCAGAGGAGTATGATGGTAAGTTGGCTGAGTTACGTTTCACGGTGCTGGCCAAGCGCTGTTGAGAGCACAGTTGTCGAACTAAGTTGCGTGTGCGTCCTTGTTCCATTTTAAGTAAGAAGCGTCGCTTTTTGTGTTGTTTTTATGGCCACACAGCACTGCGCGCCTTGGATGAATGTAGATCTTGTCTTGAAGGAGCAACGGCAAAGGCCACTATTCAGCGCCGTTTGATACTGGCTGGAGTCGAATATTGTCAATGTGTTTTGATGAGAACAGTCGATTCGGATTATTTGCTTTGTTTGTAAACACTGGGCAGTGATCACCTTTTCTCTCGCCGTCCCGTAGCACTCCATCAAAATGTATTATGGTATTGCTTCACGTATGGGCGAACATACTCGGTAACGCATGACCGATCTCTGCAACGCATGAGCAGTTTTCCACGTGCTCGTGGCTCTCGAAAAATCATTTTACTAAAACGGAGGAACTTTGAGAATAGTTTCGAAAGCGTTTTTGTTTTCTCTGCCGTAAAATCCGGAATCCGCACTCTTTTCTTCAGACCCTCAAGCAGGACCTGGAAAGCATCATGCACATGACCCCCCTGTGCACGTGCTGCGCGAAGACCCCCCACAGCATTAACTTCGACCGCGTCAAGGACCTGCGCTGCATGGCCATTGACAACATCGGCGGAAGGGTAGGCCTTGTTTGTTGGCTTGGAACCGAAACCGGCCACGCGAACCGATGTGAACGCGAGAAAACAATAAATCCAAAGCAGAGGTTTTCAATATGGGACCCTGGACCCACAGAGGGGTCGTGAACCATTTCAGGAAGAGTCGCGACCAGATATTTCATGTACACAGCTGTATTGCATATGCTTTATTCGAGTTTTAGATGGGGGTTGTTGGGTTGTGTGGGTCGCGCTACAAAAAGGTTGAAAACCACTGATCTAGAACGTTTTGGACGCGTGCAGGAAGCAGTTAAAAAAGAAGGCGCCAAAATGCTTTACATTACCAAAATTAAAAAATTTTTTTCAAACTCTTGAACATTTTTTAACCAAATTTAAACATTTTTCTTGTCGTCGTTATCGTCGCCGTATTTGTGCAGCTGGCCACTCAATCTTGCGGTGAAATCTATGGAGCGTGACACTAAAATTCTACTGAAAAGTAAAATGAAAGATCATTCGTATTTAGTCCGAACCGGAATTTTACTGAAAACCTTCCCCGTCCTCTCCAGCACATTTCCTGTGGCTGTCCTTCTTCGCATGCGATATACTCCGAACCCCGTAACAAGGGGGTGAAATTAGTCAAAACAGGCACCACTGCAAAGGGGTGTTTTTAGACAGTTTTCGAGAAGGGCAACTGCACAAAATTCATGAGGTTCCGGTTGTTTAAACCCCCGGGGTCCGGGCAGGAACCCACAATGTTTGGATCAGCTTTCAACCCAACTGACTAAAGTCGGCTTTAGTATCTTAAACGAGTTCGATAGTTCAGTGTCCGCGTCTTTTTCCAGCTGTACGGCTGCGACAACATCATCAAACGCCCAGGCATGCTGCGACCCTCGAGCAAAGTGCCAGTGATCGGCCTCTGTGACGAGCACAGGTTCGCATTCTCATTTCTTTGTGTTCAGTTGTCGACCACACAATCGCATTCGCACCTGCTGTTTTTCGCGCCATTATTTGTTTCGCCGTGTTTCAAACAGAGGCGGCCAAGGATCCGGAGTCGGCTCCGGCTGGATTCTGCGTTTATTTTCGGACCCAGATACGAGTCAAAGAATTTGTGAAAAACCGGATCCGGATCCGGAGTCGCTTTTTATTTTCGGCAGCAGCTGGAGTCCGGGTGGTCTTCATAAATGTCATTGCTTAGGTGTTGCTGAATTTCGGTGTGGTCATTTCTTGAGTAGAACATGGGTAAATTTCGGTTGCGTCGATGGCAGCCGGAATCTGAACAGGAGTCGGATTCTCACTTTTGAAAACGTTTCGAATCCGGATTAAAAAACTTTAGAACAGGGACGGAGTCGGAGTCTGAAAATGTGATTCCGGCCACCTCTGGTTTCAAAGCGTTTGACGTGAACGCGACGTCGCTTTCGCTGATTTCGCCAGTTGTTTGTTTCGTGCTTCCTCGACATTGCTCGTATCTGAGCATGACTTGCCGTTCCAGAGAGCGGATGATCCGCCACGAGAGCTGTCCCGGATGTGGGACCTTCTGTTGCGGGGGCATCTTCCTGGTCTGTTACAAGAACTCCGACTGCCCGCACCGCTTCCACAGGTAGCTGTGATTGACGCGTGCGCCGGAATCGAATTCGCTCAGTGTTCCAAATATTTTGTGGTGCAATGTGAGAACGACGTTTGGTTTCTGTCGATTTCAATGTCGTCAGGAGGAAGAAAACAGCCCCCTGCTGGGGGTGTATGTGGTGCTCAGGGTTCCTACGGAGTCTTGAAAACTCTGGAAAAATGTTTGATCACTTTCCTGTCTGGAAATGTCTGGAAACAAATTTTTTTTGATCTGTTAGTATGAAAAAAGAAAATACGTTTCAAGACTTGATCTTTTGACATGCATTCTGATAACATTTTACTCTGATACTTGTGATAATATTGTTAATTTGACTTTCATCATGTTAACTATTGTAGTACCTGCATTTGACCTGGGTATGTCATACGGAACAGTTAAGTCTGGAAAAAGTTTTAAAAGTCTGCAATTTATATACAAAATTGCGTAGGAATCCTGACTGCCTCATCGGGCTGTTCACTTTTTTCGCTGTTTTTTTCAACCAGTTTTTCTCCCTTCTGTTGTTTTTGCGAAACTTTCTATTGTTTGCGCAATATTTGTTATTTTTCAAGTTCTTGAGTTTGTCGGTTTCCGGTAAGACCAGATCCAACCAGGGATCTGCTCCCAACTTTAGAAACCTCTTTGGCCTTCGCTATATGTAGGCGTACAACAGAAGTTTGGCCTTCTGAAGACGGCGCACTATATAAAAAATATATAATTTGAAAGTTGATAAATCTTTGTTTAATTGAAAATTCTTTTTTAATCAAAANATATGATTTCACGGCCGTTCGTCTTAATTTCTCTGTCAAACACCATCGTCATGAAAAGTTATGCAAAATCACTCAGGTCGTTCCCTACCCCCCTTGACCCCCTCATCCATTCAGCCTTTTGTCAACTACATGCGCTCACGGTGCATACGCGCGTTTTTTCCTGACAGGGACTGCAGCGTCCTGACCGGCCACGCGTCCGAGTGCCCCCACTGTGGGGGGGACCAGACCACGATCCGGGAGGTCAACTTGAAGCCGAACGACGATTGCAGCCTGAAGTGGGTCTTGGCCGGCCAGAATGCGGAAAGGATGGAGAGAAGGAGATACGCCAACAGCCGGTTAGTTGCGGCAAGGGGGTTTGTGCAGAGGGGGCATGAAACTGCGCAGGTCTTTAGGGTCAAGTTTCACGATAGTCAAGTCGTTTGTTTTAAATTGTTTGTCGAGTGCTTCAAGACTAAAAAGAGTGGATGCTGTTTCTTGTGGCGCCTGTGACGTCATGAATGGTGCACGCGCCGATTGGCAATTGTGATTGGGCCCATAGGCGTACCCGGGGAGCAAGGGTACCATGACTCCCCCAAATTTCTAGCATATCTTGTCGTTTTGTGCTTCGAGAGGCGGTGTCCCAAAACAAAATACTGTTGTTTGCTTAAAGTGAAATATTTGGCCTCTCCCAAAATTTTGGCTTCACGCACGCTCGCTTCACGCACGCTCGCTTCACGCACGCTCGCTTTGACCTTCGACGCAACGCTCAGCTTCGCACAACTTGTCATGAAACACACGTTTCCGTTGTCACAATGTGCGCAGGAAGAGCGCGTCTCATTGTCTCGAAACGCGATGGACAATGGTCGCGACGCGACCTGTCGCTTTAGTGGTTGTAGTGTCCACGTGCACGAATTACGATAGACGATGTGGTTCCCAACCTTTTGCTGATCGCGTACCAGTTGTTGGTCCCGTGCTGTCAACACGCACCGCCTTGTTCCAGAAAAACTCATTCAACCAAATATTATTCGATTCGATCAAAAGTTTGGAAAACTAGTCTTGACGCAAAAGCGACATGTACGAAATGGCGGTGAGAAACATAATAGCCATTGTTAAAAAACAATAGAAAAAATACACAGAAATGCAGGAATTTATTAACAGAACCCGATAATTAAAAACTGTGGATACTGTTTTTTTTGTAAAGAAAAGCAAAGCAGGCTTGCCCGCGTACCATCTTGAAGGCCTTCGCGTACGACAGTTCGAAAACCATGCAAGTTTGGGTACTTTGAGATAAGGGGTTAAAAATGCGTGTTTAATGGTGTAAGCCAGGGCTGTGGAACCAGAGCTCAAATTTCAGGCTCCGGCTCCAGGAATAAAAAATTTGTGCTTCCAGCTCCGGCTCCAACATCTGAAAAGTTTTGGCCCCGGCTCCAGAACGTTTTGGTCCATTGAAAACTGAAAACCATTGTATTATTTGTACAACTCGCTCGCCCCACAAACTATGTCTGCGGAACCGGAAACCAAATTACAGCCTCAGACTTCGGATCCGCAGTCTAAACGTATTTGGCTCCAGAGATCCATATTTGGCTCCAGGAGCCGAATTTGCTTGGACCCCGACTCCACAGCTTTGGTGTAAAGCCGGAAAGCGCATACTTTCATTGAGACGGAAAGAAAACAATGAACACGAAAGAGAACAACAGAGGGACAAAAGAAAATCTTGGAAGCGAGGCAAAGAGAGTGACTTTCATGTGATAGATCGCAGGCATCCACGCCTATTGTTTTCAGCAAAAAAATCGTTGCCAACATCACAACTGCGGCCCCCTGGCCAGTATCCCCTTGACCGGCCTTTCCTTATTTTGTACCAGTCCTGCACCGTGTTGTTGCCTTGCAGAGGCAAAAGCGCCCGAATGGGCCACCGACCAGCTCTGCCGTTCGCCCCGGAAAAGATCCCCGGCCTCAAAGTGAACCTCCCCTCCGGGGTCCAGATCGACACCACCAGCCTCTATCCGGGGAATCACCGAACCCAACTGGAGGAGTTCCTGGCGATCGTCGAAGCGGACCAGGAAAAGGAAAAGTGAGTTGAGCGTCTGCAGCAGAGACATTGCTACTCTGCCACGCGTTGCATTTAACTACTAAGGTTGGAGAGGGGCTGTTAATCTTGTTTGGTGGGAGTGAAGCACAAAAACCACACATGCATACAACTCGTAACTAGCTCAGAACCATCGCCAAAAGTCTTCATTAAGGGGGGATTTAGGTTTGTGCAGGGGGCTGAGCCCACTAAAAGCCGTGGCTTGCAGTGGGTCAATGTCGTTTGCAACCCATTTTATCAACTAAAAGTAGGTTTCTTACGGAGTCTGGAAAAGTTTTGGTCATTTTCCAGCCTGAAGTAGTCAGAGAAATAATTGTTTGTTCTGGGTATGGAAAAAGGAAGTAATTTTCCAGACTTGAAATTGTTGGCATGCATTCTGGTAATATTTTATTCTGATACTTTTGATAGGATTAATGATTTTACTTTCATTGTTTTAATTATTATAGCACCTGTATTCAATATGGGCATGTCACTCGGGGAAGTTAAGTCCGGAAAAATTCCGGAAGTTTATCTTCAAAATGGCGCAGGAACCCTGTAAACGTGAATTTTTCAACTTTTCTCGGTGTGATTGTTTGACGCTGAAGTCGCTTTCATGGACTGATAACAAAGTTGCTTTCTTTGATAACAAAGTGGCTTTCTTCGATAACAAAGTTGCTTTCTTTGATAACAAAGTGGCTTTCTTTGATAACAAAGTGACTTTCTCGAGACTTACGTAAGTCTCAGAACCTAATGGGTTTTCAAAAGAAAGCTGCGAAAATTGAGGTTCAAGTTGATTTTGACCTAATATCTTCGTGGGACGAACCACTGAAACCTTATAGATTTTATCCGCTCTTTCGGCTTCTGTGTTTTTTGTGAGCTCGTGTTCTTTGTGGCTTGTGACCGAAATACACTGATTTTTTGCTGCAGCGCGAAGAAGCTTCGTTTCCAACCAAAGCAATTCGTTCAACTGGTCAAACAGAATGACCTTGCCAAGGTAAGCGAACCTTTCCTGTTCTCCGCTGATGCGATCGTGGTTTTAATGGACTCTTTCGCGAAACAGCGCTGGAGTTCGCAACATGTTTTTATGTTCACAACACGAAAAAAAGGACAACAAGCACTTTTTTATTTCACAATCTTTAATTGCTCACCGGTGTCGAGGTGTTTCACGCCTCGTCGGCTCCAAGTATCTTTCCCAGGTCTTGTAAAACTTTCCCGCGCTTTTTTCAAAATGATAAACGATTTCCACCCCTTCTATTTGTCACAAATGTCGGTGTACCATGAAACTTAAACTTCAATTAATCTTACGACGAAACCTGTCCTCCGGGGTTGATCCTTGACACGGAACACGTCGCGCTGTTGGTTTGCAACTCCTCACTTTCAAGCTTCTTTTCATGAGAATCACACACGGGGTCTGTTGATCAGACGGACGCGGCGGTGGCATTAAGCGTGCGATCCGATGCCTGTTTGTACCAAGTGTCGGAAGCCTCGCCCGCGTGCTTTGCAATTATTTTTTACTTCTGCTGCGTTTGTGTCAGAATAATATCTAGCAAATTTTGTGTTTTCGATGTCAGAATGATACTTTGCAAATTTTGCGACTTCGATGCCGTCAGGAAGAAGATACTTTTTCTTCTCACCGTCCGCGCAGGTGCTGCAAATGCTCTGCGAAGGCTTCGACCGCGACACGCACACGCCTGCGCTCAACACCGCGCTGTTCGAAGCCGTGCCGCTGGGCAACCTCTGCATCATCCATCTGCTCGTTCAGTGCGGCGCTGACGTCAATGCCAGGAACGAAGAAGGGGATACCCCGCTGGTGAGAAGGCCGCCTTCTGTGGGGCACACACACCGCGAACTGAGCGTCGGTTTTAAGAAGCGACCATCGCGAGGCGTTGTTTAATTACAGTCACCACCTCAGCTGAGATGCCATGTTTGCGATATTCAGTTCGAGTATAAGTGAGAGTTCTCTTTCAACCAAGGGAGGAAAGTATTTTTGGCGTTTCATGTAAAACGATTGGTTTGATGTATTTCAACGTCACTGCTCGACTCTTTTTTGCAAAATCTCCCAGAAATTGAAAGTTCTTACAGCGATGCCTTGCGCTAGATGGCGATTTCTGTCGAGTCGAAATTTTCATTTTGTTGCAGAGCCAAGAGTGGTGGTCGTTTTTTAAGCACTATTTCAGATTTTTGTTTTGCTGGCCCCCCACAGACTAAATAAGCAATTTGTTTTTCTCCTCAGTTCATTGCTGTGCACAACCGTTGCGCTGAGGTTCTGCTTTACTTGCTCGTCAACAACGGTGACGTCAAACTCAAAGACGAGGAAGGTTGGTGGGTTTGACGTAATTTGAAGTTTTGGTGGGTTTGACGTAATTTTGAAGTTTTGGTGGGTTTGACGTAATTTTGAAGTTTTGGTGGGTTTGACGTAATTTNNNCGTCACCTTCAGTCAGCTGTTGTTACTCGATCATAAGGTTTGGCGTGAAATTGTTCATCGATGCGATGAGCCAATGGCTCACGCATGAAACTTCTGCCCGAGAGATACAGATTCCTTGAAAAATTGTATCTTGCTTCCAGCAGTTCAGTAGTTTTGAATCCCATCGGAATAGCTGCATTGTTAAATGTCTGTTGTGCCCTTTAAAGGTTGCCCCCTCGCCACCCCCCCCACCCTTAAAGAGCTTGATTTAACTTAATTAAAAATTGGACGGGAAAAAGTCAAATTACACGTTACCAGCGCTGCAATAAAGCCGCTTCGTTTATGAAATCACAAACCTGTGCTGCTATGAAAGGAGGCGCCATAGCAACAGTAACATTTGCTCTGTGTTGTGTGATAGTGACGTAACAGCCACGAAAAACGACGTCATTTTGCCAATTGCATGGATTTGCTTCAAAGGCAAAACTGAGCCTGCTATGAATTCCAGCAAACCTATTCATTTAAACTTGGGTCTTGTGACCACCCAGGCCCGTAACCACGGGGGGTATTCGAGGGCAGTGTCCCCCCAAATGCCCAGAAAAATTTGTTTCGAACATATAACAAAAACCATGCCCTCAAATGCTTTGCTCCCCCAAACCTTAAAACCTGGCTGCGGGCCTGTGGCCACCGCCTATTTTTGTACGAATCAAAGCACTCGCTTCTGCCCTTCCAGGCATGACTTGTCTGCACCATTCGGCGAAGACCGGGTACCTGGAAGGCTGCCACCTGCTGATCACATACGGCAAAGCGAAGGTCAACTCCCTGGACGACGGCGGCTGGACCCCCGTGGTCTGGGCCGCCGAGCACAAGCAGACGGACATGGCCCGATACCTGCTCCACAACGGGGCCAACGTCAATTGCGTCGATAACGTAAGCTTTCGGTTTTGCTTTTGGAAAATCAATCCAAACACCGTGAACTGATAACAAATCAGGAAGATTCGTGACTGACCTGTTGTTTAGTATTGCATCAACAAGATCGCTCGCCATCAAGGTTTGACTACAGTGTCATTCGTCTTCTGTGGGCAGGCTGGGCCAAGGGACACTTTTTCTGTCCCACCCCTTGAAATTTCCACGAAATTAGTAATACCGAAGTACATTATACCGTGCGCGCATGTACAATGTCTATCCCAGTGGTCCTTAAAGTTTTAACGCCTCAATACCCCTAAGTCAAGTTTTCGTTAATGTGGATACCCCCCTTTTCAACAAACTTTATTAAGAAAGTCAACGGGTATCAAATCAAAGTCAATCCGGGTAAAAGCAAGCCCACGTTTTTAAAATGAGGCACTGAGTCCGGATTAGGACTTTGCTTCCTAACACTGTTGAATACCTCCAACATCTGATCTTATTACCCCCTGGGGAGTATTGAGGCACCACCTTAAGAACCCTGGCTATTGGTCGTCAAACTTTCTGGAATTCGATAAAATTTTATTTTGTTTTCAACCGTACCTGTGGATACCTGGCAAGCGTTAGCGAAATGCTGTTTGGTGACGTACGGTTCGAGTGTCAATCCTCATTCAACAACTACTTACTTCATGGGCTGATGTCTCAGTCGTTTCTTCTTTTCCACCTCAGGAAGGGAACATCTGCTTGCAGTGGGCTGCCTTGTCTGGCAATCTGGAGATACTTGCCATGTGCTTGCAGGCGAACACCAACGTTGCTCACGTGAGTACTGATGGATTGGATCTTGCACACAATGTGTGATGGGGGGATTGGGGGGGGTATGTTTTGAAACGAACTGTGAAACGGATTGGCTTCTGACGATTAGTCAGTTCAAATCGCATTCACTGCGATTTCTTGCCGATAGCTACCCGCGAACTTTTTTCCACTATTTGAGTATTGAAAAAAAGCAAAAGCGAAGGGAACTCGCTGCACCGAGATGCAGTCCCTGCTTTATCAGCCATCCATGGGCATCGATTGCAAAAACCTTAACGTCAAGAGCGGCATTGCCGAGAAACGAGGTCTTTTATGTTTTAGAATGTCAAAAATTACTCATCATATTGTGGTGTATGACCTAATGATACTGTGGTTCTCAATCTTTTTGAGAAAACGTAGCCTTTGGGCAATATTTTGTCTATCGAGTGCAGCTTGACTGTAATCATAGCACAAAAATTAGAAATGTACCTGTAAATATTATGCTTCTAACTTAAAATTACACTTTGAAAAAAAAATTTTAAATCCGCACCCCTTGGAGCACCTTCACGTGACCCAAGGGGAGCGCCTAGACCCCAGTTTGGGAAGCACCGGCCTAGAAACGAGGTCCGATATGTTCCGCTGCAGACCAACGTTCACGGTGACACGGCTCTGCACATTGCGTCACGGGAGGACCACTACCGGTGCATCACTGCCCTGCTGGCCGCTGGATCCGACCCAGACCTGAAGAACAAAGACCAGTTGACCCCTATCGAGGTAAGGGTGACCGGGGTTAGCGATTCGCCGAGTAAGGGACTGGGAGCGGTTGCCATGCCAACGGCACCGTGGAACAGGACGAACCATCTTCGTCGTTGATTGGCTGAGAGCTCGTGACGCGTCATGCCTTGGTTTAGAGCAGGGGTGTCGAAAACTGCGCCCCGCGGGCCTAATCAGGCCTTCNAAGCCATTTCATCCGGCCTGCGAAGCCATTTTGCCAATAATGAAAAAATTATATATTTACGCAAAACTTGTTGCTTTGCTAGAATGTAACATATCTCGAAACAATCACATTACGTAAAATGTCCGGCCCTCGAACTGTTGTGTGATAGCTTTTGTGACCCTCTAGCAAAAAAGTTTCGAGACCCCTGGTTTAGGTAAAGCGGCTTGTTTTCTGGACCGCTTTTTTCTGCCTGTCAGTGTGTTTCGTTGTGAAACTTGCCACCGTTTTGTATGACTTGCTTTAAAATTCACACACTTCCAAGACGATTGTTGACGTCAGCACGATCGCCCCACGCACCTGGAAAGAGCAAGTGTTGCTAAGCGCGTTGCTAAGGTTTTTAAAGAATGTCATGGTTGACAAAACCTGACCCAACCGCCCCAGTCCTCAAATAATGGCACGCTTTGCGCGAAGCAATGTTTTTTGAACAATTTCTCTCCTGACATCTAGCGGCTTGTTTTCGTCGTACGCAGCTGGCGCCAAACGGCAGCATGTCGTGGATGTCGATGAAGATCAATTCGTCGATCAGGAACGCCTGTCTCCTCCACGGATCGGAGCTACCCTTCAACAGAGAACGCATTCTGTGTCGCGACCTCTCGCGTGGCTACGACAAGGTGGGGGGACGCACGGGATTAAAACGACCGTTGCAATCAGGATTCATTTTAAAAAGTTGACCCCGTTAAAAGTGTTGGACCTCCGATTCTTTCGTACTTGTCCACTCCTACAATTGCGTTTCTGCGCAACAGTAAAGCGTACCTCACAAACACAACGTTGACAACGTTTCTTTCACCGCAATATGTTCTGTGTACGTTGCTCAAAGCGCCTGCGTGTAATGCTTTTCGCAGTCGTCATTTCTTTTCTTCAAACGTTGGCTTCTTGTGAGTAGACATGCGCGCCAACGGGTGATAATGGCCTGGGTGCGGCGTGTTGCGCCAATCCCGGGCCAGGGAGGTCGGCAGCCTTGCACACCCCCACGCATTTTATAGATCGGTCTACTTGGAATTCATCCCGTCGCTGCACTATAACCGTGATGGTCCTATTCATGCGTGTGCTCTTTGCGATAGCACCACATATCTACGCTTGTGGTTTCATCAAAGTAATTGTGCTAGCGCCATTAAGCGTATGCTTTTCTTCTACTGCCATATTTTCGTGCTCTTTCATGAATCTGTGTTCCCGGTTACTGTCGTGTATGCTTAAGTCTACTGCGTTGCGTGTGGGAGTGAAGACGTTATATAATACATAACTTCGCAGAAACACGGCGAAGGGATTCTCCAATAGGCCTATAGCATTTACATATTTACAGCGCTCTTACGCGAGTTGCTACTGCTACGTATACTAGAGTCTAGTGCTTTGTGTGTGGGAAGTGAAGACGTTATAAACTACAACTCAATAGCAGAACAAACGCGAACGGATTCTCTTCTTAGTATGACGACCTGTAGCAATTGCGCATTTACACGAATTGTACCAGTAGCCGTTGATAGGATGGTGAAGAAATGGCGGCCTGTCTCAAGCGCATTGCACTGTGTGAGTCACTCCGCACGTCACTGTCAAATTCGTGTGAATCTGACGTACAGAGCACAAAAGTTACCGTGATGATGTTTGGTGTTCATCCCCTACTTTTGTTCTGAAAGACTGCAAAACAAAACTTTAACTCCCTCCCCCCCCAGGTCC
>JGI24021J15306_10004104_pt1 | contig 16795 bp, 12 predicted proteins | sample Ectturendosymbi1_FD_15306 | JGI IMG/M metagenome (IMG submission 15306) | reverse complement strand
TGTCCCAACTCCGGTCACCCAACTTCCACTAAACGCCACTCCAATTGCCAGGCCGTCAGCGAAGTTGTGGAGCGCATCGCCGATAAAAATCATGAAAGCAAGTACAGGCAGTCCTGTCAAAGGTTTTGAAGAAAAAATGACGACAGACTGATTTATTACCGATTACTGCAAATCGCTTATTAAAATACAATCCATTCCTTTATGAAAAACATTAAAAATACAGTAACAGGCAATAGATTGAAAGTATGATGAAAATATGTATTACTCTCATTAGGATAAAATTTACCGTTTGAAGGTAGGACGTTAATGTGAAGAGCACGTTTATGTTGCCTTCCGTTAGAACGGCGTTTCCCAACCATGTCGTTGATGCCCGCGAATCATTTCAAAATACAGTATTTAAATTTTTGGGTTTTGCTAAAGCGTTTATTGCAAATTAGCAGATTTTCTTCAGATTCCATCGGTTCTCTTGAAAATTTGTCGGTTTTCTATATATAAGATTGCCTAGTCTCCAAATAAGCCTCAACGTGATCTTATAATATCTAATAAGCAATGTCAAATTTCCCATTAGCAATGTTTCGTTTCTTTCTCGTATCTCAAATTTTGTTGCCGTTTAACGACAATATGTCAAAAAATTGTAAGTAAAAGTTGGTCGAAACCTGAAAACATGGGTAAGTACTGCAGTAGAAGCAGCGCTTTTGGCTGTATGCCAGAGATGAAATTCGATTTTAGGGCTAATATCTGCAGCACAACTGTTACATTTTGTGATCCATCTGGTGTGGCAACCATTAACAGATATTTGCTGAGAGATTAGCAAAAAAGTTTTTCAAGTAGGCTATGAACCATTGTGCGTACCCTTATCACCACACTCATGGAATTCAAATCCTTACTTTTTTATGCTTTTCTAGAAAGGAACACATACCAAAAAACTTTTCAAACTACTTAGTTTTTCTTTGAACTTTTTATCATCCAAATAACATGCCCGCATCACCAAATTGTTCAATACCAATTACAAGTCTGTTTTCTTTCTAGTAGCCGCCGTGCCATCGCGTGTATTATTTAGGAATGTAGCAAAGCTTCAGTAAGATCTATAGTAAAGATAGCAAAAATTTAAGTCTAAAACATTTTTTCATCAAGATATTGTCAATAAGGACACCAAAACTCCTTCCATTAAACAAGAGTGAAATAAACCGACTGAATAATAAGTACCAGTCAGTTTTTGTGGTCAACAGGAACACGAAAAGTAGAATAAGGGCCATGGAATGTCTTTTTCAGCACAACCAAGACAATCAGCCTAGTGTTTTACATGGTTGTGCAGATAAGACTCCTGATCCTCCTAGTAGAACAACCGTACATCCTCATATTTCTAAGAAATGAAAGCTCCTCTGAGAAAGAAAATTTTTTTCAAAATCTCCTGTTTTTGACTTTCGTATGCTTTTTCAATACAAGTTTCGTGTTACGCTTATTATTTTAGGGTGATTTTACTTGGTAAATATTTTGCGATTAAGGTGGATTCACGGAAGTCCGGCCGTGTGCTGATCGGAGCACCTTTTTTGATAAACGAACGATTCAAAAAAAGATGCCCACTCAGGTGTCTCGGAATGCACTCAGCGAAGAGGTGAAATACATACCACAGTACTGCGCTTTTGAAGTCCTTGCAACGTTGGAGTTTTCCTGAATGTTTGTTTTATTTTCATCTTTTTCCTCGATTGTTTTAACAGACGGTGAATCATCATTTGTATCTTGAGTTTCATCTTGTCGGGAAACCTGTTGTAGAGTTATGTGCGGTAGGAAGCTTATTGAAACTGACAGTCTTTTTCGACAGTTCAGTGTGACATGCCAGATGGCAAAACATTTTTATGCGGTCCTTACTTGTTGATCTGGCTTTGAAAAACTTGTAACTCTCGTGTCTTGGTCAGAAAATGTCTGGTTGAAGAAAACGCTGTGATCGTGCATGTGATGATTGTGAACTTGATGGTCGTTTTCATCAACCTTGTTCAACAATCACAGGTATTATCAAAATGATGTTTTAAAGCAAACTTTGACATGGCTTCTTAAATCACAACAGTCACTGAAGTGAAAACTAATGTTTTCGATCTGAATTCAACTCGAAGTCGTAAACAGTTCTCAAGTACAAAAAGTATTTAAATTTTTTCCCATATTTGCTTGCACTCCTGCTTGTTTCTCGTTAACGAACAAACCCACAGAAACGAGAAAATTAGTTCACTTTATTTACTATTTTGGCAGAGCCGGAGGAAGGGCGCTGGTACCTCCCGATCGTGGAGCCATACTGGTAAAAACGGGCCACCAAATCTGATTCAGCACCTTTGTTTGGGCATATAGACACACAAGAACTGAACTCACTAAGAACTGATTTCACACATTTCTTCTTTCAATATGTATATTGTTCTAATACATCAAACAAATTCATCTTCTCGCGATCCACAGCTTCTTGTTGTCAAATCCAATCATTATGAAGTGCACTGTGGGTAGCTTCGTTGTCAGCATTACCTTGGTAAGCTGGCAGTTGCGTAAACGCTGCTGAACGTGCTTCAGCAAAGTGCTTCATTTCGTGTCATGTAGTCAGAATTGAAAGCAGTGGAAAACTTTCTTCTCGAATGGTAAGAATCTGGCTTTACTGAAGCGTTGATATCAGGAAGAAAAATTGCTGAGCTTGTACTAATTGTGGTATTTTCCAGCAACAAGGACAAGGAAAAGGAAATTTCATTTTGAAGGTGAAGATGAACACCAAACTCCAGAGATAAAGCTTAAGATTGATGTCTTCCACACACTGAATGATCGATGATTGGCTTCCATTCATGAGCGGTCATCCTGAAATCTTGCCAAGAGGAGGTTTTGCAATAAAAAATCCACGGTTGAGCTCTGCTGACGTTCCACATTTCAGGGTAGCTACAAATGTGAGTCATTGAAGTCTTTTCCAGCAGTCTTTCATTCATGAGCGGTTTGCCCAGATTTCTGATTTTGTAGACATATTTGGATTTCCTGTACAGCTGAAGATTTGTGAAGAGCACATTTTTGCAGCTCTGCAAGGTTTTGAAGCCAAAACAGGTGATGTTGATGTTAAAGAAATGCAAGCCGAATGTGTAACAATTTTCGGAGTAACCAAGTTTGTAAAGACCATTATTCTTTACAAATATACGTTCCGTTTCAGGTTTGAGGCTGGCGTATTCGCACATCGCTTGGACATCTGTTGACTTAATTTGCAAGATAAACAGAAAGCTTGAGAAAACAAAACATTTGTTGACGTACTCGATACACAGGAGATGAGAAAAGGCCAAACAGAATTTGGCCGATATGCGTCAGATGGTAGCATGGTGTGGTAGAGAAAATAAGTAAGTGGCATAAATGATGAAAAAGATTATAAGCCGCAGCTTGCACTTTAATGAATACCGTAAAGGATTTCTGTGTTGAGTGGCAACATTTCTAAGGAAAATCTTATTCAGTTCAACAATGATTTCGTCGGCCTTTGTGTTGAAAGTGGAATGCTCCTACCACATGGCACATTCAACAATATCAGGCACATTGTTTCTGCACAAGCCTGGATAAGGTGCTTTCACATCTGCCACCACAACATATAACACGGGTCATTGCTTTTCAATTTGTAGAATTTTAGACTGGCAGTCTTTCCACTTGAGCAGATCTCCAATTTATTGATGGCTATCTTGGCAAAATTTGTCTGGGCCATCTTTGCAAAAGTGTGTGGTTATAGATTTCAAGATTAATTCCAAATATGCATTAATATGTGAGGTTCTACTGTAATATTTCGACCGAATTGTAATAAGCGTTCCGGTATGTGTTTAATATGAATGTTCAACAAACTCTTCGTGTGTCTTGAAAAGCGGGTGTGCCGGTGTATTGCACTGAAGATGTTTGCTGATGCATCGTTGTCTAAGATATAAGTTATGATATAAGTCTAAGATGTAAGCTATTTTACCTCTTTATGTTTGTTTCCCAAGATCCTCGTAAAACTTTCAATGAAAAACAAGAACCATATTCCCGCAATGCAAACGCACATCTTCCATAAGTACTCGTAATTTTCATCGGAATGTATTCCGAGCACCTGCAGAATTTATTCAAAAAAGGTTGTATAAAAAAATGCGTTGAAGCACAAAAATCTCTCATATTTGAAAAAAACGCTGCGAGTATCCAACCTAAGCAATCACAGACTTTTGTTCTAATTATAAGTTAGACAGATGTTTGATAGTTGGTGATAAGTTGTTATTCACTTTTCAAAGCACAACTAGTTAGCAACAATCAGAATTGTTAAAACCATTTATTTATCAGAGAACTTCATGTTTTGACAACGAACGTCTTTCAAAGTTGATTGCAGTCACAGCAAAATGGGTTTCTAAACTACGCCGTATCTACTGTACTGTGATGTAACGAACATGAGACAAGTATATTTACGTATGGAAATAGATGAAACAATGCATCTCCAGATAAAGAACCAATTCCCAAGGCAATAAACGATTGCATCGCCAGAATATAAAAACGTGAACCTATAAGAGGAATGACCAGGATTCCGCTGAAAGCCAGGGCTGTAATGATGGTCACAGAAGCAGTCCCGTATCCGTATTCTGAAACAATGAATCATTAGATTTAACATAAATTTTGTTTGTGACTTAAAAATCACCAGCCATGGTTTCGAATAGCATTTGTTGTTGTCGGTGATAAGCTTTTATGAAAACTAAAATGAAGGTATTTGACTACTGCCACAAATTTTTTATCAAAATATGTTTCTATAATTTCGTTATTTCTTTTTGCTTCATGACTATTTTATTCTCTGGAGCGATTATGAACCGGTGCAAGTTTCATATCACACATTTAGCAGCCTGCAGTGCACCGCTTTATGCAAGAAACTACAAATATTTAAACCATTTGACCCGAAATTGTTATCACAATTTTCACTTGTGTGATGCACTCTTTGTTTGTTCGATAAAGGTATGAAACGTTGAGCGTATTATCTAGAAGCAGGAACTGCCCAATTAAGTTTGTCTAACATTTCACGACATTCAACTCCCAGTTTGTCATTGTCCTACGAAAGTTTGGCATCTTGTCTGCTCCACATTTCTAACATTTGACTTGTCTTGAATCCAATCGCTTCAGAAAAGCAGCTCTTGATATGTTTTCATGCGGACCTGTGCAGCACTAGCTGTGGCCAGATTATCTTCAGCGGGTTACAACAAGTAGAGCGCTGTAACTTGAAACCCAATGTTGGAGGAACCTTTTTGAAAGTGGGGGCACAAGCAAGGGCGTACGCAAGGGGGTTTGGGGTTAACCCCCTCCCTTGAGCTTGATAGTTTATAAAGCTTTATTACCTGCGCAAAGGAGATTAATTGTTGTCGTATACTTCTGCTTGTTAATTTGTCGATTTATTGCAAATACCACGGAATAAATTTGCCTGCAAATTTCAAGGAACATTATAAACGGGCCGAAAAGTAAGAATTAGGTTTCGGTTGGAATCTCGATTTGTCTGCGTCCAGAAACCATCTCACTACTTTTCGCAGACCTTTCGTCCACTACCCATGTTTAAGATTGTGTTCCGCGATAGTTCGCTTTATCCGAAACAATGACCTTTACTTTGTCTGCTAAGACTGACAGCGTAAGTGCTGGCCGCATTGGTTGCATTACCAATTTCTCTAGCACGATAGAACTATTGCATGAGCTTAAAAACAGTAGTTGATAACATTGAAGCATTCAGGCATAGGGAAAAAAGAAAACTAAAAGTTTGCTGGATTTCTATACACAACAAAAAATCGAAAGTTTTCTTGCGTACTTTATGCGCATTCTCACTTGTGTAGTTTAGCAAGATTCGATCTTGCAACCCGGGTTGTGCACTAGCCTATCGAGCAGCACACTTCATGCTCGCCTGCTCGTATTCGACGAGACATCAGCGCAGCCTCATTTTGCAGTTGTGTATTGCTCTGACGCATTGATGAGTGTGTTTCACTCCCCTGTTTTAACGCGCAACCTGATATTTTTGCATTTATGAACTGCTGTGCCGTAGCGTTGGTTTATTTTCCTCCGATATCCTAACTTGAAGCGCTGATAGTTTATATTCAGTGCAATGACGCATAAAATAAGGGGAGATGATGTAGAAATATATGCATATTATGTTAACAAACTTCGCTAAAACGTTGGTTTGGTAACATGACTATGATTGTGACGTCACAAACAGCGCACACCAAATGCAAATGACCACCATATGCCACTGAATGAAATCCCCGTATGAAAATTTTCTGCGTACGCCACTGGGCACAAGTGCACGTCATAAAAACCATGCAAAAATGTTTAGTTTGAATTGGCAAACGTGACGTCACAAGCATTGAAATGGGATGTAAGTAAATTTTATCAGCATGTTTTAAGCTTTTTTTGTAATATTTTATAAGCCCTCTACGTTCCCTATCTACGCTAGATTCTCTTGAGCACATAAATGTAACTACCGGCAGTTGTTCTTAGTCTTACACACAATTCGTTCACAAGCAAGTACACAAACACAATATGCACAAAGCTAAGGGAGGGTCCGCATGTAACACCATCAGATTGGGGAAGAGGTGATTTCAAAACGATATGTTGCTGAAAAAAGTGGGGGCCAGGCCCCCCATAAAAAGTATTGGGCCTAGGCCCATACGGCCCCCACGTTTCCTCCACCCCTGCTGAAACCCACCGTGGGTTGAGCAAAACCTGCAGGATATAACTGAGCCTCGTCAAAGCTACGCCCACTGTGATCTTTTACGCATTGGACATTAAAGTAACGCGTTGATTATGTCTGTTTCGATCAGAAAGATATGTTTTTATCCGAGAAAGGTGAAAACAAAGATACGTTAGAGAGGACCGCGACTGTGAAGAGTTTTATGAGCAAAAGGGTCGAAATNAGTTTCGAATTTATGGTTTAATTAACGTTTAGAAAGTACGGAAACCCTGATAAAACTTCGATTGTTGCCAAAAATTTCATGGCAAAAATTATGTTTGGTGACAATGTTTTTCGACAGTCGGTGGTCCTATTTAAACAATGCTACACTGCAATTTACTTAAACAAGGACCTTGTGCAATATGCTGCATTGCACACTGCAGCTAGTTTTGCTGCGAGCAGCGGATTTTTCCAAATCGGCAATGGGAAGAAATTTTTTCTTTGATTGAGGCATTGACACTTCCGGAGCTTACAATAAATGTTACTGCCTTAAGTGAAAATTTGTTAGGAGAAATCCTACTAATCGCAATTACCTATCATTAACTGTATGTAGGAAAATTGATTAAAATTCTATTAGCTTCATTTGGGTTTAATTGTGAAAGTTACGCTTGCAAGCATTCTGCTGAAGACCACATCGTGAGATTTTTCGAAATTGATTTGCACAAGTTACAAAAAATTTTTTTGCTGCTTCAGGTTCTTTGACTGAAATCATCATATTAGATCATGCTTCCTCCAGTCCAGATTAGGCTTTCAGTAACTTTCTGCAAAGGTGGTGCGTACCACAATTGTGCAATTTTAGCGTAAAACGGACTAAATGAAAGTGTAAACGTGGTCAGAAAAAATATTTTCCCTTTATTTACAGACACATTCAATGCAAACATTTCTCACTCATCGCATCCGTGTACACAGAAGGTGCCTCAGTGGTTGTTTCCTGCACTGAAAAGAAATTACATTGCTGTTTTTGAAAACTGCATCTCGAAACAAATAAACGCGAAAAAAGCACAAACGTTCAACAAGCTATAGAAGTACGCACCTCAAATTAAAACACATTTACTTACTAATATAGCAATATAGGTGATAGAGTTGAAATCATGATTTGCACATGATGTTGTTCAATGAATCATGTGTTTGTCTCGTCTAAATACCGACAAACAGACGTGCAAGAGCTCGCATCACTAGATAGACACTGTTTGGGTAGTCCACATATCTTTGTATCAAACCATATCAAAGACGAAGCAAAATAAAGACTCAATATTTCCGTAAGACTTAAATAACAAGACAAAAACTTTTGCAAACTAATTTTTCTGTAAATAAAATCCTATAAATTGGTGACCTTAATATTTTTTCAACGCCCTTCCTGGTACGCCAATGCTGCCGTTTTTGCCACACGAACACCAGCCCCAGGTGAATTTCACCCCTTTTTGAAAAATAAAATAAAATACTTTCTCTCAAATAAGGTTGATTACAAAAACTACGCTGGAAATGTAACTCTTATTCCGTGGTTTGTGCACTAATAAAGTTACTTTGTACTTCAATCTGATGATGTTACAGATGAAAAGGAAAACTACACCTGACTGGGTGGAAATCACCTGGCGTTAGTATTCCAGAGAGACAAAACGAAAATTTGGCATGAAAACGCTCATGAAAAAATACACTTGATTTGACGAACCTCTCCTGCTCCATGCTGGTAACGAGGACGTGGAAGCACGCCCTGAGTGAAGTGTGTCCTGTGTGAATTACAGCCCTTTAATGCCATAACTGCGCACCTATATCACACGAGAAAAAAAACTCACACTGACCATACATCGGGTAATTTTCATGAGAAACCACAAACTTCTCTCCATAGTGGAGAAGTCCAAATAGCAAGCACGAGCTTACGCACACCCAGGGCCGGTTTTAAGTCTATTTGACCGATTTCGTCAAATTGGGCCTCGCGCCTTGCAGGGACCCCGCGCCACCAACCACAGAGTTACGGTTTGAATTTATTTTGATTTCTAAGAGAAATATACCAGGCCACAACTTGAAACGTGCCTTGTTTTGTTTCGATAATTGCGTTGTTGTTTTGTTTCTAGACCGGTGGATGCTTTAGCAGAGACCAGAGATATCATGAAACTCCGGATTGTGGTTTCTAAATATCGCTGGCAGAGACGAATGGATTTATGTTTTACAAATCCGATCGCACAGTTATATTTCAAAATACAATGCAAACTGAAGATGATCTCAATGCATCAGAAAACAGTGCCAAAGGAGAAATCTTACTTATGACCGAAAAAAAACAATCCCAAATATCCTGCAATGATAAATAATCCGTGAGTACAATTGTAATTAATACATATGATGACCCAAGCGACTAACGAACGCATATAAATAAAAATGTAAGAGATCACTTAATAATTGCAGATCCTCAAATATTCCAGTAAACAGCTTTCCAAGAAATGAAGAAATATTGTGCATTACTTTTTCAAGGTTTCACTGTGAGGGAAACTTCCAAATGGGGAGAGCGTTCTGTCTATGGAAAGAAATCCTTTCTCAGCAAAGAATCAGACACTTACAGATCTTACAAAGTATACACCTTGCCCACGATGCAGGCATCACCAGCTCTCATTCAAACAGAATCTGGGGAGAGTGTTGAAAGACATTGGATTATGCACATTCAGTCTGCTGGTTGAATTTATTGCTTTTTCTGCAAAATTTTAGCAAGTAAGAACACAACCAGTGCATTATCAACAAATGGATTCAACATCTTGTCTAATTTTAATGCAAAGTTATGCGAGCATAAAAATACAAAGAATCGTTTGAAAGCCATATGGAGTTTCTGGAAGTTACACTAAAGACTTTGTAATGGGCAGACAATTGACAAAGAACATGAAAAAATCAAGGTTTTAAATGATGTTCAAGTTGGCGCAAGTGAATTGTCTCAACTGTTAAATTGCCACTATTGCTCTTCACGCCTCAAGAACGGTGTCCCACAGAGATCTGTCCTGGCGCCCCTTCTCTTCAACATCCACCTCTGCGACCTACCAGCTACTGTCTCCAGAAAGTATTCATATGCTGACGACCTAGCAATCATGCATGCTGACGGAGACTGGCAGGCAGTGGAAGTGGTGCTGACCCAGGACATGGCAACTGTAGGTGAATACCTCCAGACTTGGAAGCTAAAGCTCAGCACTACAAAAATGGTGTCGGCAGCCTTCCATCTTAACAACAAGGAAGCTAAACGTGAGCTTGAAGTCAAATACAACAACGAAATCCTGCGCTTCTGCTATGAGCCGAAATACCTCGGAGTAACGTTGGACAGGTCGCTCACGTACCGCCGACACCTTGAGTCACTTCGCAATAAGCTAACATCACGCGTCGCGCTCCTGAGGGGGCTTGCTGGCTCCGGCTGGGGTGCTGGAGCAACAACTCTGCGAATAGCAACCCTAGCCCTGATGCATTCAACCGCAGAGTATCGCGCGCCTGTCTGGTGCCGCAGTGCTCATACCTGCCTCATCGACCCCGCCATCAACGACTCTTTGCGAATTGTGACTGGATGCCCGTGTCTTACACCAGCAGACAACCATCCAATTCTCGCAGGCATCCAACCTGCTGAGCTTCGTCTCATTGGAGCCACACTGTCTCTAGCACGCCGTGCCATGGAGCCTGGACATCTGCTCCACTTAGCGCTCACTCGCCCATCGAGTGCAAACGCACGGCACCTCAAATCGAGACACCCATTTGTACCCACCGCACAACATCTCACCACTCTGTTTGACAACAACAACATACAGTCGGCGCAGTGGGCGGATCACCAATGGAATGCGGAGAGGCAGACAGCCCCACAAGACTCCGCATTTTCATCACAGACACTGGCAAACCGCCTCCGCACCGGTGTCGAACGTTCCCGCTCCTGCTTGTACAAATAGGGTATGGCCTCCTCTGCGGCTTGTGAGTGTGGCGCAGAAGAACAAACCGTCGACCATGTTGTCCTCCAATGTCGAATCCATCGACCTCCCCATGCACTGCATGGCAAGACGGTTCTGGACGATGAGACAGTTGAATGGCTGCTTATCACCTGCTCCGAGATCTAGTGAGGCCAAGCAGTGGTTTCAACAAGTCGCTCAAAAGAAGAAGAAGAAGAACCGCTATAGCTTAGACGTTTTCAAAAAAAATTACGAAGAATAGCCACCCAAAAAAGAGTGTTGTCATATGAAACAGAAGAAGATCAAGCTTTGGATGCTCCGAAAGACGCGTACAGACATCAGTGTTTTAACTTAGCGCTAGACCATGCAATTCAGCCCATAGAGTAGACTGTAGATTTGAACAACTTAGAGGCCATGTAAAATTATTTGGATTTCTAAATAACTTTGAAAATATACAGGAGGCAGAAATAAGGAAACACACAGCAAAACGTCAAGCAGCTTTAACACGTATCACAATAAAACAGAGTACGGATGGAGATGTAGCTACCAAAAATACGAAAGATGTTGATGGCTAACCGTTGGCTGAAGAACTTGAAGCTCTGAAAACTTTCTTCCCTCCAGCATTTTTACGCCTCATGCTTTGTTTCAATACTTGCTAGTAGGCAATCGATTCACAGCAATGGTTTTTAACCTTTTCTTTACTACGCCTCGCTTCAGTGTTTGTTCTTTGTTTCAAGAGCCCTTAATTTAAATAGGTAAATTGGACGAAACACTTTCCTGTTCAGATGGCTTCCATGTTGTGAGCGCGTAAGAGCTCCCGCCCCATGAAAATTTATTGACGCCACCCTGGGGGAGGCGTGACACCCTGGGTAAAAACCGCTAATTTACAGCACTTCGTAATGTTTTTATTGTTTTGAGGATTTACTTAACAATGCCCGCAGCAACTGTATCAGATGATTTCAAAACTAATTAAAAGATTATAATGAAAATCACGGCCGATGAAAACGATGCAAACATAAACGTTTCGATAACTCCTGTTATCATCATCAGTGCATTGCAAATTGAACTGCATTGATCATGCTGCAGGTTCTTCTTGGTCATTCAGAAGAAAAGCGCTGTGAAAAAATGAAAAACGTGAAGGGCTGTTTCGGTAGTGGCGTTGTGGCGCGAAGCATACGTAGTCACATGACTCAGCTGGATACGCGCCGATGGTGATGGCGCGTGACGTCATGAGTGAGGCACGAAGCTCTGTTACAGGTTACAAATGCATAGAGGCATCGACAGGATGTTTGCATTCAGCCGAAACAGCCCTTTGTGTTTTTCATTCATTTTTTCACAACGCTTTTCTCCTGAGTGACCAATAAGAACCTGCAAGATGATCACTCAAGTTCAATTTGCATGCACTGATGATGATAACAGGGGTTATCGAAACGTTTGCAATATGTCGTTTGTATCGTTTTCATTGGCGGTGATTTTCCTTTTAAGGCTATTTAGCTCTTCCGCTTTTCGCGTACCACATGTAATTGAAACATACGATCAACATTTTCAACAAGAGATACTAAAGCATTTGGCAATGCTATCTATAGAAAATGGCATTGTTAAAATTAGTGACCTCGAAAATATATTGAGATACTTTGCACGTAATTAAAGTCTGAAAATTATTTTTCCAAAAGACCAGTGTATAATCATTATGGCTGTAAGTGTAATATTTGACATTAAAAAAATAAGAATTAAAGCTTTCATTGCCGTTCAAAATCTTAGTGTATCAAACATTTTTGGTTAAGACGAACATACTACACAAAATGAAAACATACAAGAACTTTTCCTTTGTATAGATTGGGGGCCCCGCCATGGGTTTTCTAATTGGGTCCCGCAATTCCTAGCAACGGCCATACGCACACCNGTCAAGAAGTCAGACCGGCCTCCGAGAAACAGGAGGCCTTGGTCTGACTTCTAGCTAGGAGGAGCCCTTAAACAAACTACCCAGGAGGCCTTGGTCAGACAAACAACTGCAGCTATACTGATGGGGGAAGTGCGCTCCTGCGCTGCGCTTGCATACGTAAGNACCACGTGGTCACCAAACCTGAGTGGGTGGAAATCACCCAGCNTTGACGTTCCAGGGTTTTAACGTTCAATGTCTGCATTTTGAAAAATTATATTTGCTGAATTAGGTATGTTGAAATGATATTTCTATTTTGGCTGGCAATCACACCTTTGAGCACGCTCTAGTTAAAATCATACGCTTTTCACGGTGACGCTAAAACGTGTCAAACATATCCTTTGAGAATATACTTCCAAATTTTATAAAGGGTGAACCTTCTTCAACACAAAATTTTGGTTATTGATTTTGAATCTGACTCTACCTTTCGTTAAAAAGTAAACAAAGTCTGCAAAGTAGCTGTATGAGACAATGTATTAAAAGTTAAACAATATCGATTTACTTTGCGCTCTCTTGTTAAGCAACGATTTGACTGATCGAAAGCAGAAACGACAGATACAGTTCCTAACCATAGCCAACATATTTCAAGGTTCAGTTTATCCGCAATTTAGCCTTGGACTAACCATCCAACGTTTACTTCTTATACATCATCAGTATCGGTATGAATGACTATGTTACTCAAAATATCTAGTTCAAGTACATACACTAAGACAGAAAGCTCTAAAGTGAAAGGACTTTCACAGAGCTCGTGCTTGTTTTCTATTTCTCTTGAATTGCAGCCACCCAATAGGCGTGCAGTTTCAAGATAGTTTTATATAATTTTAGAGTAAATGGCCACCCATAGGTCAACAGGTTCAAAATTGTTATAGTTTTCGAGGACTCAGCCCACCAAAAAAATTAAAGAAAAGATTAGCTGCGTTGTTCAGTAACGCCCGAGTAAGATACATATCTTAGCCTTTAAGGTGAGACGCAACGTAGTTCACGTATGCTTTGCCTTCCAGTTTTCGTGTGAGGCTACTACATGCAAAGTAAACACTAAAAACACTGCCACTGGAAACGGTTAATAATGGTATTAAATCTTGTTCAAAATTTAGAGATTGTTCATATTGTTTTAGCTGCGAGAGTAATTTTGATGCAGAGCCATTTCCTATTGAAGCTAGACATCATTTTCATAAATGCAGATTTATAACAAAGTCATTGCCTTCTTGCAGAATATTTAGCTTGCAACTGGCGCAACATTTGCATTGTTGCATATCAAAAACGCTGTGATCAGACAGTGCCAAACTTTTCTGAGCGTTTGCCACCTGTTACAAAAGCTTTGGCTTGCCAGATTCTTTAATTACAGCTTTGCAAGTAACAGTTAAGTATTATAACCAGAATGTCGGCATTGCACCACACATTCTGGTATTTTTAAGGTTTGTCCTCCATTCCACACAGCTCCCTGCAGGACATGGTTTTGATCTACTGTTTCAAGTATAGCCTGCAAGCTACGTGCCAAACTGACAAAAGATTTAGCATTGAAATATTTGATGAGTAAAGTGTAAACGGAGTTCCCATTTTTATGCGGACAGCTGTGGAACGGATAGCATTTTCTTTCAATTAGTTGATGATGACTGCGATGGCCTTTGAGTTTGATAATGTGATTTTGCTTAAAAAGCTTGTCTTCATTCCAATCTTTTTAGGAGAAAAAAAACACATACAAGATTGTATGTTAACGTTTTCAAACCTCCATTACTGCGGTTTGATTGTTTGTTATTGAAGCTATGAGCCTATGCATGGTTCTTCGGTGCTTCTTGCAAAACAAAAATTGTTTTAATCACACAAAAGTATGCAGCCTCAACCTTACCAATTTTGCATTGCTTGCATGTGGCATAATGAACTGATGAACCAAATTTTGTGAACAAATACCATAAATAAGATGGTAACGGATATTCGGTAGATAATACCTGTCATGAACAAACCTATGCAAATTTTATATATTTTGTCTTGCATTGTTGCTGTAAGTTTGTACTTTTGGTTTCGCGTTGTCTCTGAAGACATGTCAATTTTGTACTGTCAAGAAATTAACAACCACCAACCTAACTTTTTTTCAAAGTAATCTAAAACTTTAACTGAAAACAAGTTTGCAAATCGGTGCAACGCAGTAAAATATAGCACACTGTTGAATGTCCAAAACTGCTTTAGCTGAATTTCGATAAAAGGTGATCATTGAGAGAGTGCTAGTTCTTTTGTTTTGCTGGCGTTACCTAGTCACGGTAAATTTTCATACCTCCCATAAACGTCTGAAATTCTCATTGATTGCATCATATAAATTTCAAGACATTTCTCACCCATCATATAACTGGATCAACTAACGCTTCAAATCAAAGGTTGAAAACGCCCGATCTCACAATTAAGCGGTATGTGCGATTGTTTTTATGGTACAACAAAAAATTATTTGTGACCATCTCTTACGGTACTACAAAGAATGAGTTTGAGACCAGTTTCATAGACTAAAGACACTAGCGCAAAAATGCGGCTCCGCGCGACTTGGAGTGCGCGAACGGGATTCGCAACGACGTAAAGGTGCATATGCGATGGCATGCCTCAGGTGGGCAGAGGCATATACATCAATAAAAGAGAATAGCCAGCCTTGTTTTATTTGTAAATATATGAAAGAAGATAGCCTACCTTAATTTTGTCTGTAAATAAGTAGTGGTGGTAAGAGATGAATTGCATATATTCTCTCATGAGTTGCTTATATTATATACTTTATACATATGAATGCAGTATGGCAAAACTTAACATGTCTGCACTGCTAAACATTTTTGCTCGCTACCAAAACTCACAGAAAACTTGCACCACTGGAATAAAACATGCCAATCATTATGATCTATAAAATGCTTAAAATTTCTGAATCTATAAAAGTGGAAATGGACCACACGGTATCTGTGTTTAGCGTGTTCTGTAATATGACCCCATTTTCCCATCTCAGATAGGGCTGAAGCAGTTAAATTGATTTTTTTTAAATAGCTTCAACAATCACTCTTCTTCTTTTAGTCCCTTTTTTACAATACCCCCCGACGTTTCAGGTTTGCATAGTACAGTACTGGCCAGACTGTTTGAAATAGAGGACCGTGTCAGTGGGCCATAACATGTCAAATGGCTGCACTTTTCCAAATGGAACCGTACTATCTAAGATAATGCAATATGTAGACAAGATGTTCAACAAAAACAAACAGATATCTGATCTTCTTTATGTTTTGCTGCAGGTTTACGCGGACCGCCATTTGTCTACACATTCCAATATTGAAGAACGGCTTCTGAAATAAGCTTACTTTGAAAAACAGACATTTTCTTNATTTTTGACCAATNTGAATTTAATGAGCAAGCGTTCATTTCCAGCTAGAATCTGTTGCTGCTCTATACATCCCGCGTATGCTTATCTAATTTAGCCGAGGCGGTGAAAACAATACGTTATTATATAAAGACGTGTGCCACACAAACAGTAAAGACGATATTGCAAAATTCCTTTGTATATCTAACTGAATGCAATTCACTGGTTGCGGTAAGCCAGTGGTGTAACTAAATGACAATTGTCAGCAATTAGAGAAAGATATTTTTTAAAGCTGGAACGGGTGGGAATTAGGATATGTAATGTAAAACTAGTAAAGGATGATTTTCCGCTTTTCGTTTCAGCAAGGCTTAGTGTGTGATAACAACCTTTTCAAGTGTTTTAAAGATGCGTAAGTCTTTAGCATTAATCAGACGGCAGTTTGCGCCTCAGTCCAACCGTACAGAGCGTATGCAAGCTAACGCGAGCTAGAAATCAGTAGCGCAGCCAAGAATTTTGTTTCGGAGGGAACAGACAATGACGTCGTCAGTCACTGACGCGGTCTTGAGTCCGACTGTTGCTTCCGTTTATTTTCTCACAGTTGGAAATTGAAATAAAGCACCAGCAATAATCCCAGCAAGTGTGTTTCGATGGAACCGTGGCCTCTTCGGCCTCGTTCTTGCTGCGCTACTGCGAAACATTTACCTGATTCATTTGTAGAAGTTTTTGATACTCTAGTTGCAGTCTTTTCTGGGTAGTTCTGGTACTATAACAATAAAACAAATAAAAAATAGTGAATTTAACAAGCATGCATCTCCTTATGGATTTAGCTCACCATTTGTATCAAAGCATTTTGATCGGACTGAATCCATTGTTGATCTGAAAAAAAAAACAGTTAAAAAGACACAGAAATGTAATTGCTGTTCAATTTC
>JGI24021J15306_10004100_pt1 | contig 16796 bp, 10 predicted proteins | sample Ectturendosymbi1_FD_15306 | JGI IMG/M metagenome (IMG submission 15306) | reverse complement strand
AAAGTTTAGGTTTAGTATCTACCAAATAGGACTACATGTACAAAGAGACATGCAAAACGACAAAATTTATTGACTTTAAAATTCAGAAGTATAGTCTTTTTAGATATTTTATAGCAATTCCCATAGGAATCCCATTCCCATGGACAAGTCTGGAAATCATTTTCAAACCTACCTGACCTTTCAAAAGTGACTTGTTGAATTTCGAAGAAAATTTATTATTAATAAACAAACACAGATCCATGCCGAAAAAGTGTGGGGTAGGCAAATCAATGACACACAAATTACACGAAAACAACTGAAATGCCGCCAGTAAACTTTGATGGCAGCCTGTACAAGACCCATGTCTATTGTGTTCGAAAATTGCAGATGTGCATGCAGTAAAAGAACATGAGGTTCGGACTTAAAAGTCTGTTTATTTTCGGCAAATTTTTCATTTTTTGTTAAACATTAAGTGAGCTTAGCCAATTTTGGCCAAATTTGTTTACAATGATCCGTGGCAAACTAACAATTACAAACTAATTAAAACAAAATGATTTTTACTATCCAAACCCATGTAACCATAGAATATAACTTCAGGGCAAAATATGTAATTATTTAAAAAACAAGCACAATCCACCTCCCCGAAAAAACGCGTAGGGGGGCGCGTGGAGTCAAATATCTCTGCAAATTAGTGGCAAACTACCAGTCACAAATTGTTTAAAACAAAATATTAGTAAATGTTAAGGCTATCTGAGCACAACTTTTCCCCAAAAAAATCGCTTTGGGAATGCGTTCTTTTACTGCGCATAAGGTAAAACCAGTCAAAATGGCGAATTTTACAAAAAAAACGTGACAATCGTCGATAAACCATGAACCAAACTGCATTATGTAAGTCATTTGAAATAGTAAATCCCTGTGAAAAGAAAAATAACAACGTTCACTTTGGCTAGACAACAGAATCTTCATTGCCACTTTGTTGTCATTGGAGACAAGGCGGAATGCACAGAAGCACAGAAAGTGGTAAACCGCGNTTTTGGCAAACACTCGTTGTCTAATCCCACTGCCATGCACACTAGTGCTGTCTTGACGTTCTTGAGTGATCTCTACCTTTGTCGCTGACAAGAGACTGATATTAAAGTTGTTTATGGGGATTACGTCTCGCGAAACTGAAATACCAAACTGCTTTAGCGCATCAATGCGTTTTTCGTTTTCCTAACTTGTCGAAACCATTGGCATGGAACGCATGCAGCTTTCTGCAACCTGTGGAAAAAGCACGGGCGCTACAGTTCAAAGTGCAACATCTTACCTTTCGTGCACAATGGTAAATATTCTGAAGGCCTTCATCGCAAACCTTTAAGAAGTGCCCCCAACATAAAACAGCCTATGGCCCGGAAAATGAAAATCAGCCTCTTGAAGCAGCATGTTTTGAGAAGGAACTCCCTTGTGAATCGCGTTTACAGTGCCTGGACTTGGTTTCGCCAAAAATATCCAATATTACCTGACAAAGTCCAGGTTCGCTTTGTTTACACCATAGGTTCCCAGCCTTTTTTGAAGCTGGCACCCCTTTCATAAGATAAAGTAACATTCGCACCCCCTCCTTTTAGAAAAGCGAAGAAATCACAGAAAAAGTCCGATTTGGCAGTATCTTCATTTTCTTAAATTACTACTCGTAACCAGGCCCGCAACCGGGAGGAGACCGGGCAATTATCCCTCCGAACTTTTTAAAAACATTTTAGTTGTTACGTGCAATCATTTCCCGCCGAAAATATCAGCAAGTTGCGACCTGCTCGTACCGTATGTCTACTGACGACACAACAGAAGGCACTCAGCGTACTGTTTAACTTCCATACCTAAGTACTGCTCATTAGAAACCATCCTGGTGAACTTTTTTGCTGCCTCTATGAAATTATCCGCTCTTACCTTGACACACAATTATTCAGAGCAACGCACAAATCGTCAGAAGACTTCAAACCCTTCCGATAAGAGTACTAGAGTACAGGGTCGGCCCTAGCAGGTGCGGGGCCCAATACAAGACCTAGGCGAGGGGCCCCTCTGAGCAGTGGTTTTATGAGATTATTGCGTTTAGCAAACCGTGTTATACGACCATGGTAGAGTGCAGATGGACGAGAACTGAGCACGTTTGCTAACGTTCAATAAATGGAGGAAATTCATCGCTAGTTCTAACGAGAGCGTTATTTGTTTGACAATGAGATTTATAAGCCGTTTCTACTGCGTTAGCGAGCGCAAACTCTATCTGAAAAAAATGAAAATCTAACCAAACACCATGGCGCCGGGAACCCACAGGCGCGGGGCCCAATGCAACTGCATCCGTTTAAGGCCGACCCTGCTAGTGTAGACAGGACTTTTGTACTCAATTTTTGGTACATTTGAATGGTTGAACACCAGAAACTTTCGAGTATTGTAGCATCAAGCAACAACGTCGCCATAATTGCGCCATAAACACTTAAACGTCACAATCGCATCACCGGCCATCTTCAGCGTGGTAACCACAGCACAGAGTTGTAAGTTGGGCCGGGCTTTTCGGGTCGGGCCGGGTTCAGACTTAAGTTGGTCAAAATGTTTCGGGCCTGCACACTGAAGTTTTCGCATTGAAGGACACGTTTTCCGCCAGTTACTGTTGAAACAATCGAGTTGATTAAACCTTCAATAAAAATGATTTAATTGTGAATCATTTGGTCACGTTACTTTGCTATGCCACCAATTCACCGCAGAAGCGCATACCGTACTTAATCGATTGAATTCTTAGTCGCCCGTGATTGCAAGCCGTGCTTGAACGTAGCTTACCTAAGCCTCTGAGATACTTTCGCATGCTAGCACGTTTCGCGTTTTTGGCAACCCTGGTAACACAGGCGTGACCAACGGGCCCTAGGGGGCCATGCCGTCCGTCTCAGCCTGTTTTATACTTACAGGCCTTTCTTGCTCAACCACGTTTTTTACATTTGCAACAATTCTTGAAAACTGAGTTAGGAGAGATTTCCTCTCCGTGTCGTCAACAATTTAAAGCTCTAGGATTGCTGTTGAATTTTCAAGCAATCTGTCTGCCATGCTCTGCTTTCATAACTTAGCGGTTATTCGGACTCAGTACCTGAAACTCCCAATGGTGTTGACGCAGGTGGCGTTGCCATCGCAAGGCGCGGTTGTGTTGCACTCGTTAACATCAACGCAGGTGAATCCGTCCCCGCTGTATCCGTTATTGCACTGACAACTAAAAAGTAGTAAGACGTGAAAAACTCACTGCATACGCGATGATCGATGTGACAAGCAGTTTGCGTTTCTAACCCGGCACTACTCAAGCTATTTCAGGTGGCGACGAAAGGGTGAAGAGTTTTTGAACAAGCCAAGTGATGTCAGTATCTTGTAACTGATAGTGACGACTTTGATCACGAACTTTTGTGGACTCTTTAATATATAGGAAAGCATCAACGAGAAAAACGTCTCTTTGACAGTATTGCATCGTGTACGCCTCCTGGTACTGTTGCCATGGTTGGAGTGGCCTACACAGCGATGCCAATTTAGCGCGAAAAGGGCAAGATTTAGCCGTTTTTCGCCAAGCCTAGCACTTTTTGTCGGAAAATGTGCGTAGGCGTTCTTTTTAGCACTTTCTGAGATTTTCAGCGCGATTTCTATCGCTTTTTTCTTAATATTGTAAAAAACAATTTTATCCACAAAATGTTACAACTCGGAAATTGTCGATAGCGGTTACACTACTACTTCCAATGAGAAAGATAAAAATGCGCGATAGAGCTTTACAGTATTCTCACATGATTCAATGCTGGTCGTTCGACGTTTTGAGAGATCACGGGATTGTCAAGAGCCAAATTATTATTTCACAGTGCCCATTGTCATAATACTTGGTGGACAGATCCATAAATTGCAATACACCTTTTGTGAATTCAATCGGAAGGCTTGCTTTTGGGGCGAATTGCGCTGTACTTCGTACTCCCATGCCTATAGTCTATTGTTTTTGTTCTTCTATGCTGGGAAAGGTAACACTCAGAACAATTTTCATATAGAGGCGTTTTACTATATGTTTGTTGATACTACCTAGATATTTTCAAAGTGCAAAATTATCACCGCAAATTTCTGTGAGCAACGGAGATTTTAACGAGGTCAACCGCTAAATTTTTTGCTTCGTTTTTAATGCAAGTGGAGGATCCATGAGAACAACTGGGATAATTTTCCTCTGAAAGCAAGTGGTGGTCCTCGGAAATTTCAACTCTTTCAAGCTCCACTCGCCAAAACAAATTTCATGATCCAAACATAGAGACCTGTTGATCCAACTCAAGACATTATTGTCTTGCAACGTGCAAAGAATTATTGTCTAACGCGTTATTAGTGATTTTTTCGCTCTTGCTTAGCGCTTTTTGGAAAAGGAGTAGGCAACCCTGGTTCTATATAAGGTCCATCACGGGATCTACAAACAAACAAATACGTTCGTATTATTATTTGTTTAAAAAAAAATATTACCTGAAATTCTGGGCTGATCCATCGGTGCAACTTGCATTTGACGAGCAAGGGTTCGTAGAACAGTTGACGTGAGCTGAAAAAAATGGGAATAGTTTCAAGCAGAGAGTTCCGTAATACGGAGTAAAAGAAACCACAAAGCAAAAGCTGATACGACTCTTCCGTTTCATTACTTTGTACTGACTGGTTCATGAGCTTCACAATGTTGGCAATGCTCGAAGTATCCACGTAAATATGAGGTCTGAGATCCTTCTACTGTACTTCAAAATCTGGGAACTTGAACATTTCTTTTAACTATCGGGTGCGTTTGTGTCATATTTAAAATAACACTTATTTTTAAATAATTTCTGTCTGATTGAGCGTCTACCTTCCACAAGCTTAGACCGAAAACATCACGTGCATGCAGTTATAGTGGATGTAAACGATTCGCATTACGAATCGGCATTTCAGAACTTATGATTATTTTACTGAACATGCAGGCTGGCTTACGTCAACCCGTTATTGCGCCAAGGAGTTTCGCGTGTGTGTTTTAGCGCACAGATCTTTGCGCAAATACGGATCGACACAAGCAAGCCAGCACGTACCGCAAAATATTCACAAGTTCTGAAATACCCATTTGTAATACGACTGGTTTACATCCATTATACATCAAACAAAAAATTAAGTGAAAAACAACCGAAAGGCGCGAAGTAACGTTCAATTTCAAACTTACCCTCTATTGCACTAAACAAAGTTTGGTTGGAGAAGTTAGTGAACGTTCTTTGCGCATCGGCGGCTGTCACAGACGCAATCGTTGATTGAACCTCAAACCTGCAAAAATATTTGAAGTAAAAATCAAAACGCCAATATTTTTGCATTGTTTAGTCACGTCAATGCTTTGCAAGAAGTTTACAAAAATTCAAAAATTTAATTTTAAAATATTAATTCGCAAAAACTGCTTGGTTTGTAAGTGAAACAGACGTGATAATAAGCAGCGGTACAGGAAATATTGATACTGCAATACTGTTGGCTACGTTAGGAACATCATTACATCAATGTTTCACAACAGGCTAAGCTCAGTGATCCATTGAAAATGTCCATTCAAACGACATTTACTGCAAAATGAAAAAAAAAGAAAATCTTACTGAAAAATAAATCAATACTATTGTTTACAGTTTTTCGAAGAAACTGGCATCAACAAAGCATTTGAAGACAAATTAATTACACCTGACGATTTGCACCAATAGGTGTGATTTCCTTGCGTGATAAAAATCAAAGGATTTTCAGCACCAATTATGGGTACAAGGTGATAAAGTACGTGCACATTTTTGTACGTTTAAGACTAAACATGTACTTCTTGGTACTAAAAGCTGTAACATAAATGTATTTCAAGCGGAACAACGAAAAACCACTTCACTTGTGACTTCCGCTTTTCCTCTGGGGAGTGTCGCAGGTGCAGCAGCTCTAGGGTGTCTTGAAAAATCCCTCACGGTTTTAAGCAACAAGCAACCTATGATAGTTTTGCTGGATTCACATCAAGAAGGGACCAACGAAGGCTGGAGATGTAATTACAACATCTGGTCCTTGGTCGACTTCAACCTGTGAGTGTAGCCAGTGGGATCCGTCTCGGAAATGTTTCTTGGCTCATTCTGGCCACGTGGCCGAACCATTGTAGCTGGGATCTCTCTATTAGAAGTGGCTTGTCATTCAAGGCTTTACGAATTTCACATTCGCACACTTTGTTGCGAAGTGTCAAACCGTGAACAGTTGGCCATGTCCCATCTTTGTCGCTTGTACCTGAGGGCGCACACTTGTGGTCTTTACCCAAGATCCATGACCATAGTTGATGATCGGAACAAAATCCGATTCGAAAATTAAAAGCTTTGCAATGTTTTGAAGCTCACATTTTTGAACCACGTAACGATAGAGTTCCCGCTACACTGCGCTTGCTATACCACTCTGTTAACCAATCCCCTTGTTTTGCCTTCTTTCACTTATGAATACAACAATAAGGTACTTGAAGTCCTCAACCTGCTGCAGCGTATTGCCGCTAACTTGTAACGTACACTGACTTGGGTTTCCGGAGAGAAATAACAACTTGTTTTCATTAGAATAAATTTTGGTCCCAACTGAAAATCTTCAAATTTGTTTTAGCAGCGTTATGGACACTAACAGGTGGATATTTAACTCATGCGGATTAGAAGATCATTAGCTCTTAGTTGATTTCCCAAAGTGGCTTCAAACTTATGACATACAGAGAAACGCAGTATCAGAAAACTAACCAAACAACAATGCTGCCTCGCGAGAAGCGCACAATCCTAATCGATACGAATCCGCGTTGTCCTCTGAAAGCATCCTGAATAGCAGGGAGCACACGAGCGGCCAGTGCTGAGAACTGGGTGGAAGAAGTGTTCAGCAGCGCCTCCACGAAATTTCCAAATTCTCCGGGGTCGAGCGTTGCTCGAAGCACAAACCTCCGGATAGCAACTGAGCAAAAGACAGGAATTTGACGCAAGTTCGACAATGCAGAGGCACGAATCCGTGATTTGCCTGCTTTTCGGCTGTTCACAACTTCTCGATAGAGACGGACTGCTTACTTAGCCTAAAATCTTTCTGGTAATGTCATAAGCACGCAATGTCTCCAGCCAACAATACTCACGCTCAAGCAAATTGAACCTAAAAAGCATAAGAGTCAATTTGCAGTTTTGGCCACGTACGCTAGTTTCAAACATAGGGTGCCGTTACCGCACATAAGTTATTGTACAAATTCGTTATCCACATACATGTCCCAGTTCTTGCACGAGCTATTATATGAACCAAAAGGACTACGAGCTGTGTATTGAAAGCAGGTGCCCCTTTTACGTTTCTTACTTTATTGCCGAAAAAGTTAGCAAAGCCCAAAATAGCTTTGATAAGTGCAACGTTTGAGAGTATACATGATGGGATGGACTTTTTTCACTCACTTGTGTCCACGGTTATTTCAACGACATTGCTTCTTTTGTTCTGGGCAAACCCAGTGATAATAAATATGTAGCTCGTCTGCGGTGTCAAGCCGGTCACGGTGATGCTTGTTCCATCACGGCGCAGATAAGTACCGTTGAGAGGAAGTGTTACGTTTCTGCTCACAGGGTTCCCGTCGCTCAGTCGTATAGTAACAATTACCAAAAACGTGCCTTTGGGCAGTGTCCAGCGGAGTGTTGTTGAGTCGGCATTGACATTGCTAACAGAAGTGTTAGGTGACGCGGGATCTGAAAAGACACACCGGAAAGTCTTGCAAATCGCGAGCGCGACGCTTGTTATTGGAAAGCGGAAATTTACACTGTTGCAACCTCTCCGGTGGCGTTGCGTTGAATGTGCGATTCACCACTAACGGGATGTGCGCGAAGAATAACACCATACATAGGTGGCGCAAACAAGCAATGATAGAGTGATTGCGGCGTGTGAGCTCTGTTGTTGCTTGCTGCCGCAGCGTGAAGCTTTGCGCACATGCCGCTCGGGCTTTCCGATCGCAACAGCACTAAACGGAAAGTCTGAAAAGCTCTCTTCAAACCAGCAACTCACTTGTTTGCATTCTGGTGGGGCCGAAGGAGATGCTTTTTCCGCCCGAGTTGATTGCTATAACTGAGACCAGGTAGAAGGTTCCTGCATCGAGGCCGGTCACCGTGTGTTGCGTGGTTGGTGCGCTGACGTTTACCGTCGCTGCCACATATTTGTTGGAGTCGCTGCAAAAAGTGTTTGCACGGTGTAAGTCGTTTTACGTGGCATTCTAGCAATGCTCGCACGATATCTGACCACAAGACACAAAAAAACGCTGAATCACTACAAGTCATAGACATAGCCAGGGGGAGGCCAAAGGGGCCATGGCATCCCGCAAAAGTTTAGAAAATATAGTCATTTTGTGCTTTGAGAAGCGTTTTTCTAAACACAATAGTGCTATTCGCCTAAAATCAAACATTTTGCCCTCCCCAAATTTTTGGGACGCCACTGCTACAAGTCGAGAGAAAGCAGAAAACTAAGTTTTTGTACATTTTCTACGGGAAAAAAATCATTTTTTAGATATTTTATAGCAAACTTTGCGCGTTCAGTCATTTGTCAATTGTTCACAACCGAACAAATAAGATATCGAATAGGTCTACGAAGATATACTGACTATTTCACAACGATCTCGTAATATGTGGCTCCGATCGACTCGTTCCACATGACTGTCAAGGAACTGACTGTGCTGGCAATTTCCAGAGGTGATGAAGTGTTGCTGGGATCTGAAAAAAATTTATGAGCTGAAGATGTTCGCTACATGACTACGAAAGCACCGCACTAAATGCTTGTAGCGAAGGGTTGCAGTTCAATCAGCATATACTCGGAAGCAAGCGAAGTTTTGCTGCAATTATGACGAAATCAAAACAACATGTACAATTTTTCACTTCCAATGAATTTTTCTAGTATTCGCGCTCATCATTCAGAGAGAGCAGACGATCATTTTAATTCGTTAGTTAACCACAACAACACATTTTGTGAATAGAAATCTCAATACTTTGAATGACTTACATGGGCCTGAGGCTCGAAAAAAAGCAAGATCAAACTTTTTAATTAAAAATACTCAATGACGTCATGAGCACACCTGTAACAAGCCTTTTACAAGCCTCTGCGCTTTCTACTGGTCCGCCGTTGGCGCTGCTCGTTCGCACGACAACGCAAATAGTGTAGTTCATGCCAGGTCTGATGCCATCCTCGTATGTGAACTCCACACTGGTTCCATTCCTGAAGTTTGCACGTTGATTTAAGGCGAGTAAAATCGTTTATTTGAATAAACAAGTAAATTTTCTCATTAAAATGGCTTTTGCCAACTATTCTAAATTAGTAGTGAAATTGCAGCCGTCGAGTCAGAGCTTGGAACATTTCCAAAATCACTTTCCATCAGCGTGCTAGAATGCTCTTGGTGTTATCATAATTTTGTTGGCGACGTCGATACTCAATTGCATTCAAACCAAGAAACGTTACGTGTCTTTTGTCAAAAAGTCTGCATCCAAGGCAAAACAGGGAGTACAGAGAGATGATGTTGCGTTATATGCACAGTTCATTACGAATACAGTCATGTATTGTCAGGTAGTCGCACTGAACTGTTTGTGTATCTTCTACTCAAAGAAAATTTTTGGTTGTTGGAAAATTGAACGAAGTTTGTTTAAAAACGAGCCTCACGTAATGTACGTGAGGTTTTGCATTCCCATAACTGGCGACCTAGTCTGTTTCATTTGATTTAGTTTCATTTGATTTAGTTTATGATCCCGATTGTGTGAAGCAATTCGATTCAACCACCCGCTGAATTAAAAGTAAATTTACATCACCTATTAAACTTTGGAGCAGGGGCGTAGCGTCCATGAGTGCAAGGCATGCATTACTTCCAATGAACAAGACTTAGGTACTTCAAACCTTCAAAAATCATAAATACGAGTAAAAAAACTTCTCGAAAAAGGGTGTTGTTAAATCATTCTTACAATTTAAGTTTGCTTTCATAAAAAAAGCCTTTCAATTGTGCTTGTTTTTGCTATTGGTTTTAGTAAAAAAATTGGGTAAGCACGCATGTGGAATGGGAAACACGCATTCAAACTTTGAAGTTGAATGCGTGTTTCCACAGAACCTTTTTGAAAATAAGTAAGTTTTTTGTAAATATGCGCATAAAGCTGACCAACCTTTTTTGTTCGTGTATTGTAGTGCGATTTTTGTTCTATTCAAGCATGTCTGTTCATTAACGAAATGTTTTGTGTTCGATTACGGCCAATTTGCTTTGCGTAAACACTGCAAAATAGCTACTGAAATCAAGGCCTGCAATTTTCCGTTTTGCTTTCGCGCTGGATGCTTGAGTCTAGTCACATGACCTACTGTTGCCCCATGCATGTGTAGCCTAGTACCAGAAGCAGGCTGTGGAGTAGCTGCAATTTATGAAGTTTGCGCTTCAGGTTGCAATTATGTGTATAATAACAAGGTTGAAGCTATGATGCGGAAACTAGCTGTTGAGGATGGGGCAATAATTATGCTACAAGCTTCAGGTCATTTTCTTATGAATAAAAGTGAAATGTACTCGATGCAGGGAGGTCAACACCAGGACTTGAAGTTTGTAGCCTAAAGCAAAACAACGTTTTTTAAGGAGATTCAAGCCAGACCTGCAGGAGAAGTTCAACTGGCTATGTGGAAGCACTTCAACAAATAAGTTGTATTGCTGGCCGTGTCTACTTTTTTCTAACAAAGGCAGTTCAGCCTACAGCGCAACACAATACGGATGTGACCATGTAAATAACTTGTAAATAACGATATAAATAACTACCAGTTGCTGAACAATCAAAAAATGAAATAGTAGGCTTTGAACCGCACCTTTGAAGAAACATAATTACTATATCAGGTTTTTTAAGGAAAATGTTAGGTACCCCGGTATGGACCTGTAGGGATCCGATCACACTGATTCTAGGGACCCGATTTTCAGTGATTCTAGGTACCTGATAATATTTTTCTCTAATTCCAGAGATCCGATTTTCAATTCTAGGGACCCGATTCGGGTCCCTAAAACATCTTTAAAAAAACCTGATTATATGTTTTTAAAATAGGTCGTAGCGCCATTAACTGAACACGATGGCGTCATCGAGACAAAAACAAGAAATTGCATACGTAGCCAAACCACGCACACTACGCCACTGCTTTGGAGGTATGCACAAAAGCCAATACAGCCAAAAAAAACGAAAACCGAAGTAAAACCCATTATACGTAAGAGATCCATAAAAAAACCATCTGTCAAGTACTCCTTACGGCTGCCTGCCCAATGGAGATTTTCTTCCAAAGCGTCTATATCAGAGGTGTACAACCTTTTGCTATTGCCGGCCTCATTACTTTCATTTATATGAAGTACGGCCGCCAATGAGATCGAGTTATATTTATAAGATACTTTTAATTAATTAAGAAATAGGTTCTATCCCGTATATGTCAAATTGCATATTCATTCTGTAACTCTTTGTGACATCACCATCCAGATTGTTACGCAGCGTGTCGACTAATTTTCTTGCCTTGCGTTTGTTTTGCTTCAATATACGCCAGCACGGCCGCCAAATCTTATATTTTAAATTACATGTGGACGGCCGTAGATTTCGTTATCGAAGGCCGCATGCGGAGGTACGGCCGCAGGTTGTGCACCGTTGGTCTATATTTACATCGTTTCTTACTGTTCAAAAAAGTCGCGACAACATGAAATAGTTTTTGAGACGTCTTTTTTGTATAGGTTTGTGGCTGAGTTTCATTAGCATCAGCTTTGCAAGGTTGAAAAAGGTCCATCAAAAAAACAAAACAAAGCTTGAAAAATTAAAATAACTTACGTTGAAATGTTGATCGCCGCATTTGTTACTGTGACAACGTAGTCCACAGGGACCAAAGCTGAAGAAGCTGTCCAACCAATCATTACTGTTGTCTGTGTTGTTATTGCGGTGTTGTCTTGGAATTTTACTCTATCTGGTCCTAGAAAAACAAAGTTTTAGTGTCGTGATTTCAGAGTAAAAGACAAAAATAGGAAGCGTCGATTGCAATTCAAAAAAACGGAAACATCAACTGAAAAGTAGGAAAAATATTTCTGACACGCACTTGTGACTTGAGAAGTCACGTTTCCTTCCATGCTTCTCAGGGTGTCGTTGATAGCGACCACTTTGATGGAATAGACCGTGCCAGGCATGAGTCCGCTCACAGTTCCCACCGGCATCATGGTAGAAACATTATAAGAAGAACCGCTCATGTCTTCAGCTAAGAGATCATATTTGGTTGCTGTCANCACGACATCCCATTCGAGCGTGACGGCTGACGTGGTAACGTCCGTTACACGCGGCGCCACTGGAGTGTCAGGAGCTGTAAAGGGTTGATATCGTTATTTCGTCACAATCCAATTGAGAAACAAAAGAAAACGGCGACTTTGTCTTAGCAACCCAGTTGGGTCACAGCAACACAGGAAGTCTTAGGTGTGAGCCTTGCTAAGAATCAAACCATCACATTGTGTGAACACTACAAAATGTGACATGACGTTGAATCCAGCAATGCACTCTCCTTGAGAACAAATATCAACTACGATAATACTTTTTTGCAGACCTCCCAGCAAAAACTACCTATCTAAGAGAGCGAAGTGGAGTGCGTGTAATACAGTATGCAACTCACTATACGAAATGCGACTTAAATTTTAAGTTGAAGAAACCTCTTTTATACTTTATATCACGTATTCTAAGTGAGTTCTGATCGTTACAAATATCAGCGCATGAGTCAAACAGAAAATACCTGTGAACTGAGACACTGGTGAGCTCGGGCTTCCAGTGCCAGCAGGGAAAGTTGCAGTCACAACAATGTCATACGCTTGCCCAGGGCTCAAGTCGGAAAGTGTGCTTGTCATTCCAATAACTGTGTTGCTTGTATTTGCACCACCTGATTGAGGGATTGCGTAAGCGGTGTATCTACTTGCTCCGGGAATCGGATCCCAAGAAACGGTGATGGAAGTTGGTCTGACGTTCCCAACACTGACGATGGTCGGCACGGCCAATGCTGTCAAAGCAAATGAATTTCAAACATGAGCCAAAAACTAAAGCTTCGCCTGAAACAGTGTAAGTTTTGCAAATGCACATTACTTGCACATAATTTAAACTATGTCGTTGAAAGTGAAGCAAAATCAAATCCCAGCAAGTTTACTTGTTGTTCGGGTGACATTAACAGCACTGCCGCTGAAGTTGCAGTTGGATGTTGTTTTCACTGCGTTGATACTGAAGGTGTAAGCAGTGCCCGAGCGAAGGCTTGGGATGGAGATACTGGTTCCGTTCACGTTGTCGACAACCATGCCATTATCGGCGTTGGTCACAATGTAGGAGACAGCACCGACAACCATCGACCACGTGATATTGATCGAGAAGTCGTCGCTTGAAGCAGCGACGTTTGACGGAGCGGCGGGTTCTGCAAAAAAGTGAGATTGTTTAACAGTTTTTGTCGATAAATGAAACTGAAACGCACAGTAGTATTTCATAAGCAAAGACGTTATATGTGACAGTGTGTGGATNTTGGACGTTGAACTACATTTTTGATTTTGTTTTTAAACAGAGGTTCTCAACCGTGTTATGAATCCAGATCCCAACGGGATTTTTCAATATGTTTCCATGCGTCCTTCGTTTTCCACTATTTCGCAAATGTATGGAAAACGATTTTTAGTGGAAGCAGCGATTTTGCCCTGAAAGTTTCATTACTATCTCGATTTCTTTCGCAATTCCTTTTTTCCATTAACACGTTTGGAAAATAAACTGAAGCACAATCGAAGGAAGCATTATAACATTCATTCATTTCCGTAACTACTTTTCCTCTGGTGAGGGTCGCGCGGATAGCAGCTCATTGAAGGCTGAAAATACCTCACAGTCAACAGCAATCTCAGATGGTTCTGATGGCTTCACACCAAGACGGGACCGAGGAACGTCGGAGATATAAACCCTCCACCTGGTGCTTGGACGAACTCAGCGCCGCTTTTCAGCGAGTGTACCCAGCAGTAGTTATTAAATTACATAACATTAAATAGACTATACCAGTACCCAACAATCGAGCCCCATAACTCCAGCATTAGTTCTCATACCACGAAAAGTTATGAACAACCCCGGGTAAGAACTTTTATTTTGGGAAAGGTGTGGCAAAGATTGCAATGTGGTGCTTTCGTAAATATATAAAGGCCTGCAATAACGAGCAACAACCTGTCCCAGTAATTTCAAGAATACACGTTTCTCAAAACATAAAGATTGTGCAATTGCGTCAACATCGGGTGTGTCTTAAATGTTTTTACTGAAAACCACGAAGCTTGTTTCAAGAAATGATCCTCCCTCACTGCGTGTGACATTTTTACTTCGAAAACTGCAGTGACGGCGTGGTTTTCGAATACATCAGCAAATAAATCAAGTGCCTTGTTTCACGTAAAGGTGAAGAGGGTAACGAGAGAAACAAAAAGTAGAAAAATTCAAACAAAACGTTGCGCTATAATTTTTTAGACTTCTAAGATTTATTGAAAACAGACGTTTGATCTTTTTAGGGGTATACGAAACAATGGCTGGAGCAATATTATAACAAAATCAACATAACTCTGTTTTAAATGTAATGTGCGGGTAGTTCCGTCTGGTTAACTGTGAAATTTTTGATAACAGATGAAGTAAACTATACATGACTTTTTCTTTTATGAGAATACGACACCACAAACATGGGAAAAAACAACCAGCAAAAAGTGTATAAGTCGTGGAATTTCACAATTTATTTCAAAAGCATTTAATGAAACATGAACAAAAACAGCGAAATGCATTTAGTACCGCAACAGAGCATGTAAAGTATTTGAAATTTGCTTGCAAGTCACGGCCAACTTTCCTAAAATTAGAAATGTATTTCATCTAAAAAAATGTATCTAGTTTTTTTGACTAAACACTTCTGGGGATAGAATTGGTCGCCAGCCAAACCACCCGCCCAAAATACGTTTCGATTTAGAAAGCAATGAACACAAAAGTCGTTGAAGTGTGAAAGCAATAAACTGTAACAGAGTTTGAGCATCATGTTATCCAGCTTACTGGTGCAAAATACTTCGGCAGGTCCACTTCCGCTCTGACTGCCAGAGACGTAAACTCCGACTGCTGACACATTGTGTTCAGCTCCTGAGCCCAACGACATGATTGTGCACGTAGAAGGTGAGGTTCCTGCAGTGCAGCTCTGCGAATCTGAGGAAGAAGGCACGGTAAAAAATAGACTTGGCACTCGTCAAATAAAAACAGCCAGAATTTTCGAAAAGCTTTTTCGGAGTTCAAAACAAACATTTTTGCATCCGTTAATTTTAAAGCACACTTTTCGGAGGTGATTTTGCACCAAAGCATTGCAGCAAACTCGGGGTTCGCAAACACTTGTTATACCAAATTGCTGCACCATATGTTTGCTTAAATGGCTCAAACATAACTGCTTCATAAGTGAGTCAATGTAATTCAATGAACTTGGAGCAAAAGTTGACATAACAAACACCCGGAGAGAAATGCTGGCGTTGACTGGGTGTAGCGACAATTTCAGCACTGCTACAACTAGTTCAGCACGATTGGTAACCATTCAGACCTAAACAGTAACCATCGAAAGCTTTCTCATTTTTTTAAACATAAATGCCAATAAAAGCATACATACAGATTAAGCACTTGAAAAAAGTAGAACGAACAACGTTTAGGTCTGTATGTTTTTATTTACTTCACTACAACGGCCTTAGCATTACTTACTGACTTCTGCCGCAATTGTCGATATGCAACATCGTTTTGTTTCAAACAGAAGAAGATCGTACAACTGCATGTAGCATTTATGAGCAACAAATACGGAATTCACTCACTTGCTCCATCAGAGGCTGTTACAATGTAAGACTGAACTCCTGGTGTGGAACTCACGTTAACTGTTATTGTGGCGTCGGTGCTATCCACAAACGTGACAAAGGATTGGAATGGTTCATGAACTAAAAAGAAGAGCAAAAAGTTTTTATTACGATTTAGGAAAAAAGTTTGATCACAAATACTTTTCTTCACGATTTATCCTCAACTGACAACGTTGAGATTCAGAAAAATATCTGGAAGGGATTCTCCTTACCGTGTTAACCATTGGTATTGAAAAGTTTTTTACAGATCCGATACTATTTTCACGATTTACGACAGTTTTCAAATCTAATTCGAAAAATTCCATGACGTCCATGAAAACTGAATATATGCAAAAGTTAAGACAGACTGTTTTGATAAAAGCGCAGATCGAAGGTTAATTCATGGCCCCAGCGAATTAAAGTGACTTTGCGGTCTCTCTTTCTTGGTTGTGACCTGAAAAAAAGTGCGTCCTCGTTTTCAATACAAAACAAGTGCAGCCGCGCTCATTAAAACGTTGTAGCTGACTTCAGAGCTGCATATAAAGAATGCGTACCGGATAGACATCCAATGTTTTGATGGGTGCAAGCTGCAATAAACTGAGACAATTTTTGAGACATTGTCGCATCGCATGGTTGTGCGTTTATCGGACTAAGGAGCGCAGTACAATGAATAAACGGCAGTAAGACTGAAACGATCAATCCTACGTGACGTAAGAGTGCGGGCAGACTGGGGTGAACACCGCACAACTCAAGCAGAACCAGTGACGTGAAACTCGTAGTGCACGATCTGAAATAGAGGTGGGGAACCTATTTACTTTCACGGGCCGCATAAATTGGGGATTATCGCTGGCGGTCAGAGGTTTGAAAATGAACGTTAAGAAAACGAAAACTATGATTGTTAGGAGGGTCTCCAAAGATACACCAAAACCGAATGCCAACATTAAAATAAATG
>JGI24021J15306_10004099_pt1 | contig 16796 bp, 8 predicted proteins | sample Ectturendosymbi1_FD_15306 | JGI IMG/M metagenome (IMG submission 15306) | reverse complement strand
ACACATTGGCTGCAAGAAGTAGGGCCTCTGTTGTTTGTTCATAGATTATGACACCAACGCTATTGGTCAGAGAAAGGTTGCTCAGATCCCCCCAAAAACGGATGCAAAAAGCAACAATCTCATTGACGGTTGTCCGCGTATTTGAATGGTACAAAGCTTTCGAGCTGCTTCATGAAAATTAGTAGATGAACTACCATGAACTTTTTTGTGACTAGTGCTGAAAATCGCATTACGTGGTCGCCGTCAGCGTTGACATTTAACCTCTTTCGATGGAATGGTTCACTAGCCCCGAAGATCATTTTTGTATTTGACATAATTTGCCGCCTTGACGTATGATGAAAGTGGCAAATCGTTTTGAACAACACCCCGACACACCACACCGCATGCCTGCCAGGACTATTTCTTTTATTACAGCAAAAACTGTTCGGGACGCAACGATGCATTTTCGTAAATCTGGTTCCTGTGTGTTGGTTTCAGTTACCATCCCTGTTAAATTAGACAATCATCATTATGCTCTTTTGCGTTCATACAGTCGCTCACTCGCTGCCTCGGATGTATGTCGGTGAAGAAAGGAGTGAAAACATTGTTACAGTGTGCAACGGATGCTGCTAGTAAGATGTAGATTGCAACGTGAGAATCGGTACTTCGCTGGTGGTCGTCATTGAGGCAAAAGATTGGGAAGAAACGCGCAATTTTTGTCAGGATACAAATACAGTTTGAAGTTACTGTCATTTAGCGAATGTACTTAAGAGGTAGATTGTTAGTTCATTTATTGATTTTTTGTTTCACTATAATAGGTTGTCAAAGGTTGGTTTTCAATATTTACCTGTGCCCAAGTGTTTCATGGATGAGATTGATACGAAAAACTTTCTGCATTGATTAGGGTTCTGCTTAATATTACGTGAAAATACAACTATGCCTCCGCTACGTTTTCACATTGTGACCCACATTCAACATTGTCATTTTGATGACCAGTTTTTGACGTTGCAGATATGCTGACTTGTTATTTTAAAATAATACGGTGCATATTGACACTCAGCCCACGTTTCTGAGGTGTCCAGCTTAATCCATTAGCGCAGAAAGGGTTCGAGCGATTTGGTTGACCAGACGAATGGTGTTGATACCAAGTAAAAACGCCGCTACTGGTATGTTTCGTATGCTTTGCTCTTCCTCGTGAAACGTGGAGGACAACTGTGAAAATCAGTGAGCACGACTTTTCCGTGGGAACCGGTGCGGTGTAAACAGGCTGTTGACTTTCAGCAAGCAACCTGTAACAACAGCAGCATTACCGCCTTTGCAAATATATCTGGACTGCTTCAATTGCAACTTACCGAAGGCTATCTCCATATACGGTTCGAGTGACCTTTCAAACTTTCACCTCTTGGCCCGAGATGCTGTTGAGCGTTCAACATTTTTTGCGAATTGGCGCGCAATGGGAGTACAATACTACGTGACTTTAGTTGCGGTTACGTGACTGGAAAAAGGCAACTTGCTGGATCTCTTGCAGTCTGACGGGTAGAACCGTGGGAATGCCAAAATATTTGTTGCAGACTTTGCATTCTGTGGCTACTAACACCGCTTCATGTCATTCAAAGTGCAGTGGCAATACCGCCGCCGACCAAAGTCAATTGAAATGACCAATCCACATGTTGTGATGTGTAGTTTACTAGCTGGATCGCTTTGCAACGATGTTATTTTTGGAAATGAGTGGCGTCATCTTTCTATATGTGTCACCTTAATTCACTAAAATTGTTATGCTCTGCAGGTAATCACCTGTTATGTTTACGCCATAGTATTACATGCGACCAATTTTGCTTCTTCGATGACCACACACAAGCAAGCATTATCTTGTTGTTACGAAGTTAAGTTCAATCGTTGCCTTATGTCCTTAGTTGTTGATTTCCTCCGGCAGATGCTAAAAACTGTTTCAGGTGCTCGATTGGACTGTCTTTATACTGGCAATTTCTTTTCAGAACGCAACGTGGATGTATTTCACGGTGATGACAAATTTCTGATAGATAGCAAGACTCTGCGTTTGGTTTCCAACGCTTAACCAACTGCTTCAGCACGTTAATGTCTTAAGAACGAATTAGAGTGCTTTGGCAATGTGAAAGATGAGAGAATTTTCATTATTGAAAATTGCTTTGCTGCTCAATTGTTTAAATTATTCATTCAACCGAAGCTTCCGCCGCAGAATATTGAGTATGGTTCAGTTTAAACATATAATGGTTGAGACCGTTGGACTTGCGCTGCATTATTGCAACGACCAGTCCCAGGCGGCACACGTACGAGGTCTTGTTTGTTATCACTTCTGAATACCTGAACGAGCGCAGTTTCAACCTGACTTGTTCAAGTGGGCGACCTGAGTAATCGGACACAATAGCAGAAGCTTTTTTTGTGAAGCTCGGACAGTATTTTCAGTGTAATTGGCAACGCGTTGGTCGAGTGATTTAGCAGAAGAGGATGCGGTAGTTGTTTGTCGTATTTGAGGTGTGTGAAAGCTTCTCTCCCTGCATGCGCTTTCACGAACGCGAGCTACAGCTCAAGCATTGGGTATTGCAAAAAATTCGTTACAACGGCACTCTGGCAATGCTCATTTGAAAGAGGCGCTACGCAAGAAAGAGTTTCTAGCTTGTCGATTACATCTTGGAAGAGTTTTGTATGGATTGTATCCTGGGGCATGCTTATGAACTAGTATGACTTCGTCACTTTGAACTTGTAGGAAGACAAAACGCCGTGCGACCCTCTTTGACAAGAAATGGGTCTTTTCCACCACCCGCAAGTATATTTACAACCCTGGAGGTGCAGTAGATGACCGACACGATTTTTCCTGTTTCAACGCAAACGAGGAACAGTGTAGGAGGTTCTGGATGCTAAATTATGCCTATCTTTTCAACGTCCACTTTAAAAATTGCAATACCATTGCAAGCTTGAATGGGTTATTGCAAATTCCCATGAAAGTTTGACGTTTCTGTGCAAAAAATCGTTTAGTAACGCATAGAATCAAGGCAGTAGCTCGATAGACTCCCTGGGTGGTAGGCACGGCATGAATTTCTGACGTTTACAACAACCAGTGAGTAATCGCGCTTTTGGCGAGTGTATTCAAGACTTGTCGTTAAGGTACGTACGGAGGTCATGTTTCTCACGTTGGATCGGGTTAATTTCTGTCAAGCGAGTCAGTTTAATTGCGGCACGACGCCTTTTCTGAACCCAGGCTGCGTTTCTCCAACTTGCTTTGTGTACTTTACCTTGTCTGAGCCGCAAGGAACGCACTGTTCGGATCCTGGCCTTGTTTTTGTAGTCCGTTTTTTGGAAACAGAACTACTGAGGTCACAATTTCCACGTGTTTGCTAAACAGCGGGAATATGCTCGGTCTTATCGGCGAGCACTTAGCCGCCTCTCCGTATGCGGTTTGGACCAATCAGCTGTACACACATTAAACTGCGTCAACACTGGAAAAAAAGTGAACCAGTGAGTGGGTTAAGTGAGCCTGCAACTGTGCCTAGAGCAGACTTAAACATTTTAAATCTTTTTTCCAAAAAATATCACTCTCAAAAGGAAATTGAGGTAAATTGTTTCAATCTGAGTTCTTGGCAAAGCATGTAAAATCTTCTTGAAAGCACACAATGCTTAGTGTGCCCAATTTCAATACTTGAAACAAGTTGCTCGTGAGACAAGAAAAACTGTTACAGTGCCAATAAAGTTTACTTTCTCTTTGGGAGGTTTTTCTTTGCTTCTTTCTGGTGTGTGTTTTTGCATGTTGAAGCGACTAGTTGCTCCAGGTGTTGAGCTTTGTCTCATTGTACGGATTCTTCCAAAATGTTTTGAGTGCAGTGTTCGCGTGCACTCTCAATCATCATTCGTCCTAGTTTGTGGTGATAGGTTTTAAGCTTTTTCTGAATAGAATAAACAGCACTGCTAACGCTTTGGTTTCATGCACAAAAAGTGCACTGTAGCTTGCTGTGCAGAGGTTGTATGCTGAACAAACGATAACAATGTCTTGATGCAATATGTATCGTTTATTTCCGCTGTGCCTTTATGTAGTGATTTGGGCTAAATAGTGTAATGGATGATTTCCCCTATCCTCTTTAACTCGTATCGTGCCGATACAGTGTACGTAACCTGCAACTTTCGACTGCATCACAGGAAGGATTTGTACCAAACGAAATAAGGCAGTTCTGAACTCAGTACCCCGAAGGAAATTAAATTCTAATCGGACTTGTTTACGCCTTCAAGTGATGAGTTTTGCCCCTGAAAATGTTTACCTTTGTGTGTTAAACGCATGACGTACACCAACTCGGAAACGGTTGCCAGTGGATTCGGTGATAAATCCCGCACGCCCGATCTAAGACACCGGGCGAAGGTTTTTGGTGACAAGCAACGCAACGGAGTTGTTCGCTATATTTGTTTGCGGTTCAGTTACAGCAGCTGGGTTGCATGGTGAAGAAGCAAATGGCCAATGGACGCGTTCATCCTTTCTTACCGCGGAAAAAAGGTAGTTTAAATTCACCAACCGTATATTTATAGACAAACTCTGGCTGCGGGTGTAACAACAATAGGTTTGTTACATCAAAGTAACTGCTTGTCTGGTCTTGCTCAACCATGGTGAAAATGTTTTTAAACTGCTGAATATTCACCTGTACAGAGAGCTGCTGTTACTTGACATTCTTCGCACGTATTGTAGTGCTTAATGAATAGGTTCGGCAGACGCTCTGTACATAGGCGTAGCCAGCGGGACAAAGGGGTCATGTCACCCCCAAATTTTTAAAACATGTAGTCATTTTGTGCTTTGAGAGGCGTTTATCCAAACAAAATAATGTTATTCGCCTAAAATCAAACAATTTGCCCCCCCAAATTCTTGGGCTGGCTACACCGCTGGCTCTGTATCAAAAGCAAATCTTGACGATTACAAACGCTGCGAGTAAATCACGTCGTTTTCCTTGTGTTCTGAGATCCTTCTTAGCCCCGTCGGAAATTTGCTGCAAAGCGCTACAGTGCCAAGATAGAAATTTCCCAGGGACGAAACCCTGTGGATTCACACATTTGCACAAACAAATTGATGCGTTGCATATTCAAAAATGTGTTTTTTAGGGTGGCAAAATACTATCCCCCTTCGATTATTTTTGGACACTATCAGATATATTCAGGGTTTTTGCATGTTGTACTTGCTAGATCCCTTCATGGAGTTTTTGCCAAAGGTAGAACTATCCATGTTCTATAATCACCGCAATAGAATACACTGGAATAATGACGCGTAAGCCACCAGGAATGGATTTGAAACCTCTGCTTCTGGTTCTGCCACTCTGTTGCGACGGAAAAGAATAGTGCATTCACTATCTACCAGCGATCATGCAGTTTATACGCAGTGGCCGGCAATGTACGCTACCATCGACAAACCTAATTGCGGTTAGACTACTTGGTAGCCTGTCGCTAAGAGTTACCACCTAACACGGTGCCTAAGCTGCAGTGGCTTGTGTATGAGAATAGTTGTTGACTAATTTTTCTACTGTTTGCTGCGTATTTTTGCCTTGGAAATTACTGTGAGCCACGTGAAGTTATGAGTAGGGCAACCAAAAGTCAAAATTTTTCTGCCTTTTTGAAAATTTAAGAAAAGTCCACAGACCAAATTTCACGCAGATACCATGAGCGACCCCGAAGTTATTAGGTCAAAAAAAGTCAAATTATTTATCATGAAGTCAAAATTTTCTTGCAGAGTATTTCTCTTTATCGGTATTTTATTAAAGCTACAACAACACATACTGGTGTGCTTTTGCAAGTTTAGTTGCAATCTGAAATGTAATGTTTTTTTGCGACTTCTGACGTAATAATGTTGTTTTGCCCACTGCTGGACGAATGATCAAGTAGGCCGGGCGTGGTGAAGCAAGAAACGTGTTCTTACAATACTTGGTGTGTTAAACGCTTGATCAATTATGCATATGGAGACTTTGAAGGCAATAATGTGAAGTAGTACTTGATGTTGAAGTATAACAATGCAGAACCTACTCAGTGACTTCAGGATATTTATTGACACGGGATATTTCTCTTGTGCTTTCGGATGATTTTCGTCCACAGTTTATTGCCTCTAGGTCCGTTGGGTCTTATGAATTTTGGTTTTTGTCACATTGCAATAGAATAAAGACTTTTAACTTACTGGTTTGTCTTCTAATATGTGTTGTATTCCGTATATCAGATGCAAATGCAGGCAAATGATAGGTCAAAATAAAGTCAAAATTTGTAAATTGTGAAGTCAAAAGTTTAAGTTTTTAGATCAGAGAGTTGGTTGTCCTAGTTATGAGTTTGTGCGAGTCGGGATTAATTATAAAGCAATTCTTATGAAGTGATAATGAGAACTTATGTTTTAGCGACGGTGGGTGCGTCAGATGCAGTAAAGTGGCTTGTTCGAACTGTTCGTCCCAAGCAGGTACACACCTGTGAATGAAACGCACCCCATGCTTTCAACTCAGTTTACATCAATGCTTTAAACTTTCTTCAATCCTTGTCATCGACGTGTGATTCGCGGCGGATGTAATGAAGCTTTGACTCTGGCATATGTACGTGAAAATAAAGGGAAATAGTTTAAGTTTGGAAAAGGCGATCGTGCGAGTGATGAATCGCGCAAATGCCCAACATCTTGACAAATTTTGCCGTCCGGAAATAAATCTGTTTAGCGAAGCTAGACTAGTATCGCGTTAGGCTTACTTATTGGTGTACCTCATATGCCCCTCAGTCACCCCACAGATTTGATGAAGTTGGCTGAAGATGGTGTGTCATGGCGGAAAACGTGCTTGGGCTGTTTACGTGTGCGGTTGCTGCAATTCTTGTTTGGGTTATTAAATTTGCAACTAGCGTCGTTCAGCATGTGTCGCGTGCTTGAAGCGGAAGTTGCGTGGCGCACTGTCTTTTGCCCTAATGACCTTGTTTCTTTGACAATGCAAGCGAGCCTATTTGATTTTTCTACGGTACAGCCTACTGTGTGTATTTTATTCTACTGTGTCTGCTGTTATAAATTCAATCAAAATGATTTTTATTTTTGCTGGGTGCTCATCAGCGCAAACATCTGCTCAACTTTTGAAAACCAAGTTAATGTGGTTCACTAGCATTTCTAAAGCTATGAAAGCATATTATGTAACATCATTCTGATAAATTTCATCCAACATTTCCTTGACAATTTCCAATTATTGCTATTTTCAAGCATATAGGTCACTAGTGGATTCTCTTGTTCCGCACGCAAACGAAAGTGTTAAGGTCAGTGGTCTGCGTTCGAGTAAAATTGAGTCAGAGCAGTGAGTCTGATGCGTCAATATAGAAACAGGTTCTACTCGAACGCAGACCATACCAGACGCACCAGAAAAGAACGTGACGTCACGAAATCAGATGCATGTGCTCAAAAAACGCATAGGACGCATGCAGTGTGCATACAGCCTTAAAAGCAGGGGAAGAGCCACTCTACGGGGTACTGCAACTTGAAATTGAATAGCATCTCGTAAACGTATAGTGTGTTCACCTTCCAATCTCCCAAGTTTTCCGAACAAACTTGGAAATAAATCACGGTACTTTGCAGTTTACCTCCAAATTGAACCAGTGATATATATTATTTAGTGCTACAACGGCTGGCTCACCAAGCAAAGCGCGGCCACCCGGGCGAATAATGTAAATTTTTGCAAGGAAGTACGACCGTAATGTACGACGGTAATGATCTGGTCTATCCAAATTATCGAGTAAATTTAAAACAAGCATGCGTGAAGATCTGCAGTAAGGTTGTTAGAACGAAAAGGTGGTCCTAATCCTTCGCGAGCTATCGTTACTATCGACACGTAATCATTCACAGTTACGTTGGTCGCTTGAAGAGCCGCCGCATGCGTGCTTTAAACCAGCCCGTCGCATAGCAACAGACGGCAGTCACAGTGACGTTGCTCGAGGCCACTTAAGTGCACGGATGCGCGTTGTCGCGTGTTTTAAACTTCTGACAAGGGCGGCCACTGCATAACGCCGTAACATATTGCTGTGTTGCTGGCTTGTAAGCTGTAAGGGCAAAGCAGACCGACCTTTTTTAAACAATTATTTAAAGATAAACCTCGATTTTCTTGTCAATTAACGCGCTTGTTTGGTGTTGCCCCGTTCCAGACCGGTCGTGTTTCCGTTGAGTGTGCCGCTACATACCCGAAAACTGGTTGTTGTTGAAGTGCTGGACGCGACTACGTCAGACATGCAGCTTTGAAAATCGCTCGGATCGAGATTAAATGCCATTAAAATTTTGCGGTATTGAGAAACGCTATTTGTCTGCAGTGTTTTCCTAATAAGGTTCAGCCTTAAGCAGGAGATCGTTGACATGTGTGCACCGTGCGACTAGTTTGGTAGCAGAGAATGCAAGAACTTTTCACTTTGGCAAATTTGGTATTATATTCACAGTTAGGCCACACCGTTTACAAGCTTTGTGTTTACCGCAAGCATTATGTTACTGGTTTGTTTCAAAGGAAAATGTTTCCTGTTTTTTGTGCTCGTGCTTCTGCTGGCGATGAACACAAACACCGTTGTGTACGACGCAGCACATCTTACCGCTGCCACTAAGCACATATTTGGACATCCTCTGCTAGCGTAACTGCGCGTGTCGCCAAGTGATCTGTAAACGTTTTGTCTGAGTAAGTTGGTGAGTGACGACGTTTAGCCTCGGAAAAGTAGGTCCTCTTTAACTATGTCGTTCAGTGACGCTCTTTAAAGCATTTCGTTTACCGCACTCCCCGTTTGTACCATTGCATTCTGTGTTACCTGATGTAATTTTGTGGTAGGTGTGGTGGTGAAGATATTTTGATGCGCGATTACATTCGGGACTACGTAAAAAGAGTAGATTTACGACTCATTCCTGGTACTGCTACTACTGCTTTCCACATATGTTGACATTTACTGAAAGGACTGAGACAAGGAAAGGAAGAGCTTCCGAACTGGTTCAACATCAAAACTGTGTTTAGCACGAAGAAAAACTGAAAATTTCCTTAAATCTATTGTTTGTTTTTCACCTAAGCAACAGAGATAATTTTCCTGGTATTCGTTGCCTTGCAAAGTTGAATACCGCAGCCCAGGATGTAATTTGTGGCACTTGCGGTCAATGCATCCTGCTTTCGTAATGGACATTGCGGCATACGCTATGCTTGGTGGATGAATCTTTGTTGCACACGTTGTTCGCAGTTTCGTAATCATGCTAAACCCTGCGACTTGATTTCAATACCTCGCTTGCAACACGCCGAAAAAGTCATATCTGAAAGAGTGATAGATTGTATTACGTGCGTCCCGTTTACTCAACCGAAACATTATTTTGGTTCTCTTTTTTGAAGGCTGCTTCAATCACAACGTTCGTGTTTGTTATGATCGTCGCTCGATGATTCGCAGCAACATGCCCGATTTAGGCTAAAAACAGTGAACAATCGGTCAGACGTTTCGGCATTGTTCGAAACACGTGAGCATTCCACTCAAGACTAAGCCACGGGCTTTGAAAGCAGCTCAGTGCGCCACCTTGAGTTCAGTGCGATCTGTTCTTTGCATTGAGCTTGGCTGGCGTTGCAGAAGCGGGCAGGCGATTCGAGCCTAAGCGCTACATGGTTCGGAATAGCAGTCTTGTTCGAACGGAATATATGATCTGAAATACTTCGTCGTTTTTCAGCTGTTAGTTGCGCTTTGTAACCGTTGAATCCATGTTCAGAGCGCAGATAGTGATGAAGTTTCTGTCTGCGATTCAAGCTCGCAAACGACCGAAACTCACTGTTTGTTTATTCGAAAATTCCAATGATCTCAAGTCGGTGCCTAAAGTGATCGTTGACTTATTTCGCAATAGTAGAAGAGAGAGAAACAAAACAGAGAACCGGCAAAAAGCAATTGACCTACAAAACAAACAACAAACTTAATGAATAATAATAATAATAAACTACCGTACCCATTCGCACACATACGAAAGAAAAGTATATAATCAGAGTTGGTAATGTCCATATAAAATGTGGCTGTTTAGACAAAACGAGCACATCTATTTCAGCAGGAGCAAAGATGGTTCTCAGGGTAAATCAGGATGCCCGAAATCCAGAATTGCTATCAAAAAGCAGTATATTTGATTCAAGATACATGTGAAGGTGTTGATGGGACAACGTTTAAAAAAGTCTTCACGCAGATGGAAGGATGGCAGATAAGTCTGCAAATTTCAACATCATTTAGAGATCCAGGTTTATGAAGAGGAATCACTGAAGCTGTTGTCTAACCTTCGGGAAAGTGGGAGATTGCTCGGATAAATTTGAAAAAGAGACTAACGCAGTGGCCAAACATTGTGTACAAATATTGAGAAGACGATTTGAAAGGTTGTAAAACCTTTTGACTTTATTGGGCTTGAGGGAGGTTAACACACGGTGGATGTCGAGCAATTCGATGGAGAGAGGTGAAATGCGTAAATCAGTATGAAATTGAAAATCTGGGTGTGATCTGAACAGCACTACATCAATGCGGTGGAAACTGATGTAAAACGCTCGTTAAGAGATTGGTTTTCACGCTTGCGGACATTTGCTTTTGGGTGGTCCGTTGGTTCTCGTTGTCTAAAACAAAATATCACAATTCTTTAAGGCAGCGGCATTCAGGATTCAAGATTTTTTCAGTTTTCTTGCTTGGGAAAGATTTGTCTTTCCAGCAGTCGTTGCTCTTTCGAATAGTCTAATTCAATGCTGTCAATTTGCATGTTTTAGTGTTCGTTGATTGTAGTGCTTCTAGATAGAAGAAGGCATTTAAATATCTCTGGCGACGACAGCGCAATGTGTGTTTTTCAGGATGATAAAGATTTAGTGCATCAGTTTGTCAGCGCCGATGGACTCACCTGCCTCATTCAAGTTGGGGCTGAAGCGGACCAGAATTACCAAAACTACATTCTGCGAGGTAAGCCCGCATCCGATTTGTCTCAGGTAGGACAGTTTGCCGACTGTCTGCACACACTACTTTTTCAAATAAAAGGGGAAATGAAAATTGAGCAAATACAACACTTTCTCTTCCATTTTTACAGTTACAACGCCGCCATTTATCTGTTTGTACAGATACGTTGATCGCAAACTAATGCTGTAAAGTACCTGCATGTTCTGATGTTCTGATTCCCACCAATAAATCCGACCCATTCTTTGTCTTGTGCAAAGCAACACCGTTCCTCAAAGTCTGTTTTTTTTAATGTCTTTGTTCAGCTTTACTGGAGATAGTCATTCAAGTGAAGTTAATTGCTAGTTTGTTGATTGTTGTTGTAGAAGCTAACGACCGTTGCAAACAGTTATACGACACTCTTGCGTCTGTTTTTTTGCAATTAAATGCTTTCGTGCTGTTTGCAGCCCTTGGACAAATCATGCTATATGTCGATGGAATGGAAGGCGTCATAAAACACCAAGAAACAGTCAGGTGGCTGTACTCGCTCATTGCCTCAAAAGTAAGTAGGTTATTTCTGGCCAAGTAATTTCGCAGTGTTTCCTATTTTGTGCCGGGATTGTCTCGTTGTTGAAAGTTATTTTAAAGAAAAAATTGTTTGTACTTTTGCAGCATAGCAGTACAGTATTACCAGGCTCACTGGTTTACATAAAGTACCAAAGATGGTGAAGTCTACTTGCGAATTTGTTCGAAGTAATATGAACGAGCTCAGTGCAGTGTCGACGCCTTCCCTATTCATGTATATGCAGGGTTACCATCAGTCGAAAACCAAAAATGAGGACAACTGGGGAAAATTCGATTTTCCTATCCAAAATGAAACAATTTTGGGTGAAATTGTTTTTGTACCACTAAAGTCAGGTCGTATGTTTGCATATTTATCACCAGAAACAATCTACTTCAGCAATGTCTTATTCTTAGAAACAACTTCGTGCATCTTGAATTCCTTCTTGCAATCGTCACGGAAAACGTTTTTTCGCTTGCTTATTTCTTGACTCATGGTGGGTCGCACAATTTTTTTTCAGTGAGTCGGTTGCAAGCTGCAAAAGTTTGACAAGCACTGACTATAATATTTTCTATGACGTAGTACTTCAAAATAAGGACAAATCTTAAAGGACGGTATGGTAACCCTGTGTATATGGCTGTGTGAACTTTTTGTATGTCTTTCGTAACTCGCAGAATTTATAAAATTTCAAGTCTTCTTTGTGAAAATCCTTTGCGTTTCTTTGTTTACAACCTATACGCCCGAATTTTTTTTCGTCTGCAAAAGATATGAATATCAAATTCAGGCGTAGACTCCAAAGTAAACTCTCTGTTCAGTAAAAGCGCAACCGGATGACTGCCGTGAGTTCATTTCGCTGAAACGTCGCGTAAACATTTCGCCAGTTTTTTTCCACAAAAGTTTCACAGAAAAAGTTTATCACTGAAACCGCACACATTTGTTGCTTATGAGGGAGATAGAGTTACAGTCGGACTGCGGACATTCATTCAGTAACTGAATTTTCCTCTTGTCGTTTGCTTTCAGTTTCGACTTGTGGTCAAGACAAGTTTGAAGCTGTTGCTCGTTTTCGTCGAGTACTGCGAGACGAACGCATTCGTACTCATTGAAGCCGTTCAATACGTTTCTCGTCGAAAAGGTCAGTTTTTCTCGTGCGTGGAAAAAGGCAGTCGGCGTGTTGGGAGTAAGTTTGCACGTTTTCGGTATTGAGTGCTTTTGAGCGTCAAGGGAGTGGTCTGTTCAAAGCAAAGCATTACTTTTATTTTTGAAAACCCTACTGATTGTTAATTTGACTTCTGATGGGAAGCTAGTCGGCTTCAGCTGGCGTAAATCTGTTAAACCTTGGTTGTTGCGAATTTTGTGAACAGCCCCAAAGTAAACGTAAGCTTTAACGAGCTCCCCGTCCTGAAAGAAAAAACTACCGGGATGACGTCCTGTTTGGCGGTGTGGAAAGTGCATCCGGCATCACTGTATGCACGAAAAGCGGAAGTGTCTTCAACAACCCAAGCCCATTGGTCTTCCACTGTACGCAGGTTTTCCTACACCCGCACCTCGAAAGATCCGCTATTCACACTACTGCGTACTTTTTCTCAGGCCGACCCATCTGGAATCACGTTATGGACGTTCTCGGCGAGAAAGACGGCATTGACTCGGAGCTGCTCGTCTATGCCATGACCCTTATCAACAAGACGCTTAGCAACGTCCCGGATCAGGACACGTTTTATGACATCACCGACTCCCTCGAAGAACAATCCATGGACGTCATCACAGAAGTGAGAGCTGATTTCCTTTAATGTGTTTAAAGATAGTTTGAAAATAGATCTAGCTGTTTATGTGAAGGAACCTTAACCGATCGACCAACCGTTGAAGTAATTAGGAGTCACGGAAAGGAGTCATGGGAAGGGTCTTTTCCACTGGACGTTTTTTAGCTTGGTCTCACAATTCAGATTTTATTTTCATTTTTTCGCAAGTACCGTGAAAATGCTTTTCACGTGAATTTTGTCTGTGGTTGATTTATAAATTGACATTCTTTAATTTATTGATTTTTTTGCAGAGACATCTGAACAAAAAAGGAAACGATTTAGATTTAGTTGAACAGTTCAAGATATACGAGGTAACGTTTTTTTCTTTATTTGTCGTGTCAGTCGCTTAAAAGCAAACGTTGACATGTATTTTCTTCCGGCAGTTGGCGCTAAAGCACGAAGATGGCGACGAGGGCGTCGGCGACTTGTCAGCAGCTGCAGGATCCGGAATCAAGTGAGTTGTAGTTGACGCAAAAGTTCAACTGATAACAATTAGGGAATAATCCTTTCCTGCCCCAGTGTGCGCAGTTCTCATGATGTTTGCTTCAGCGTCAGATTGTGGAGGACAGTGAACCGCAGGGTTTTTCCAATATTTGAAGTTGAAATGTCAAGAATTTGGTCCGGACGACCCGTTTGCATTTGCTTAACATGGTAGACATTTGAAAGCTTCCGTAACAGCATGAAATTCGATCGTTGCTTTGACAGATGGAACCGAGAACGAACTAAATCGGAAGTGTCCGGAGACCGGAAGAGCAAGCGCCGAAATTCTCTCACTGCAGTCCCTTCGGCCGAAGCCATCATGCAGCAAGGCGCGGTATCCCCGGGCCAAGCGGAGCCGCCGGCCAGGCCGGCGGGCGGTCGTCGTCAGGAACCCCCGGACCCTTCCAAAAGCCCCAAGCCCTGGATGGCGCGCAAGTAAGAGAGCGGTTCCTTGTGTTGCCGCAACGATGGTGAAAGTGTCATGGCCGGGTAGAAACATGTTGAGATATTTCTTCACTGAATTAAGCGATGCCCCACATTTCTTTTGATAAGAAAAAAAGCAAAAAAACAATCGTTTATTTTTGACACGCACCAAAACGAATCGTGGAATTTACAGCTGGTTGTGATAATACAATTATTTTGCAAAAAGAAATAGTTGCAACCTGGTCCGGGCAATTAGTTGCAAGTCCGTTTTCGCAAAGCTGTTGTGCGCGACGACGCCCGGTGTTGAAAAAAAAAAACAAACTGAAATCTCGCACCAGCCCTTTGTGCCGTAGTTTCTGCGTGAGCAGCGAACCAAGCCTTGCTTTTTTTCTACAATAACCAACACTTGCGTACAATTGAAGCGAAGAAAACGACCGTCGTCCGCGGAGCCGGGAACAGATCCCCGATCAACGCGATCAGGCTCGGGAAGAGTCGGTTGTGGAGACTAGGACTCGACGGACCAGAAGGTTACAACGAAGCCTCTTCGGCTTTAACCCGCTGCCGACAATGCATTGATCGCCGTTAAATCGTGCGATTTTGCGGCGTTTGCGCTTTACGCGGCCTGGGGCGATTTGACCCTGCTGGTGACGTAAAAGTTTAACACTGCATGCGCACTTTTTTGCTATTTTCAGGAATGGCTACTCGGTCGCGGGTCAAAGTCCATTGTTAAACGAGCTGCAAACGAATAACCTGAACGGCGACGCTTCAAGGTTGATAATTGCGTTTGTTACGCTTGGGTGCGTTTGCAGCAGCGTTTTGTTTCTGTAAATTCTTTGCTGAAGGAATTGGGGTGGCCGGCTTGATTTTCATCCAAATCTTATGTAATGTCAAGTTTTTTTAAGGATATTTTTTCCTCAATTCTGACCAGAGTTTTGCTCCCTTTGTTTTTTTCGGCAAGAGAGATGCTGCCCTCAGAGCAAAACGCTGCTGTCCGGTGTGCTTGTTGTAAGTTTGTACAGCTGGTGGCGATATTAACCAAAACATGAACCAGGCGTTTGGTCACCCTGCTGCGAACTGACCTGTTGCCATCAAAGATGCAACTACCAGTGTCCCCAATAGTTGACAACACGGAGTGATTGCTTTCGGTAAACCAACTGAGCAAAAACAAGAGCTCAACAATTTACGCAGTTTTTGGTTTAAATCAGCGTGTCTTAAACATCGGTGGGTCACGGACCCCTAGTTGTATTAATCGAAATGTCGGTAAAGCCTATTAAGAACCCATGTTTTAAATGATGTGCAATCGCACTATTCTAATTTGGTTGCTCCAGGGTTGCGCCTCGCGTCAGATGACACTTTTGATTGATTGTTCGTTTGAAAAACATAATTTTTACTCATCGATTTGCGCGCTTTCCCAAGCCTGCTAAATATACGCTTTAGCGATTTTACCATGAAGGGGTAAGCGTCAGCCTTTTGTTAATTTTCTTCATAAGATTTACTCTTCCCCACACCTAATTCTTTTCACGTCATGAAAATGTCAGACAGTCTTATCTATAGGTCAGGGTCAAACCTAAGCTAGAGTTGACTTCTTATCCGCGCAGCGTGAAATACCTGCGCTCTTTCACGCATAAACTGGTCCTGGCGTGATACTTAGCTGTTTTTTTTCGCTGAGCCATTTTGGTCAATTTTTGCTGAGACATTTTGGTCAATTTTGCTGAGACATTTTGGTTTCTGAGGCATTTCGGTCATTTGTCTCACAGTTGTATTAAAACTCGCCGTAACAGTGGTCATTAGCCTATATTTTCAGACATTCTGAGCGAAATGACTTAATTTTTAGCGTTCATTTCAAAAACATTTCGGTTTGTGACCGAGAAAAAACAGCTTCTTAGTACCACAACAAGTTTCCAAGAGCTGTAAGTGACGCTGGCTTTGTGGTGATGATTAGCGTTTAGTGTCGTTGAGCAATATCGCACCCCAAATAACGTGCGTTGCACTTAGCAAATCCACACTCTCCGCTTTGCAATGCTCAATGCGTGCAGCAGCGTAACGATACAGCAATCTTGCTGCAAACGTCGCAGGACTGCCGATAGGTGTCGCTGCTGCTGGGTAGTTGTGGCGTATCGCCAAGTAACCATCGCCCAGTTTTCTTACTCGCTTACAGCTACCTCGTATTCGGCGAAGTTCACGTTGGAAAAGTCGGTTAAATTACCCGCTATGCTGAAACCAAAAAAGTATGATCCTCCCCACGCGTAAGGCAACAGTTCGCAGCATGGCGCCGATACAGCTTTACTATCGCTTTTAGCTTTTACGTTGCAACGAATTACATAACAGTTATCCAACCACCGCTTACTAACCCATGCATGTAGGGTGCATAACACGCAAAGCTACACGTCTCCGCGCGCTAGTGCTGTGACGTCATCGAACGATGACGACGCCGATCGGGAGCGGAAAAGAAAAGAAAGACTTGCCAAGTGGAGCGCGCGCGAACGAAGGTAACCGGGCACTGAAAGCCGCTGCTGTTGCTTACCAGGTCTAACGTTGCATGCGATGAGCAGTTTGTTGTTGGACTTGCGCCGAGAAGCAGGGCGCGTTTTTCCGAGCGCGGAGTCAGCCTGATGCGGACAACACGTCCAGTGCGGTATTGGCGGAGGTGGGTGCGCAGCGCG
>JGI24021J15306_10004097_pt1 | contig 16798 bp, 6 predicted proteins | sample Ectturendosymbi1_FD_15306 | JGI IMG/M metagenome (IMG submission 15306) | reverse complement strand
GCTATACAAAAAAGCCCAATGAGCGTTTCTGTGTCGGGAACCACCGATCAAAAAACGTATCTGAAGAAATTTAGGGGGGGGCTTCAGCCCCCTTAGCCCCCCCTGGATCCGCCTACGTACATAGCTTTACAAGTCTATTTTAAACACCTTAAAAATAGCAGGTTTTTTTAGCAGAATTTCACTATTTTAGGCAGGTTTTAGCTGAAAATTTGTGACATGGTTTTTAGCAGGATCTAGCAGTTTTTCGTGACACGATTTAGCAGGTTTAGGTGACAACCATCTGGCAACACTGTATTCATGCAGTGGCGGGAGTAGACACGTTCATCGTCAATCCACTGATAACGAAGGTGTTTTTAGTTGACGAACGAAGCTTACTTTGGAGTTCGCAGATAAGCGTACGCTGAAAGTAAAATATCAGCTCTCATTAAGTTGTTAACTTCCGATAAACTACTTTGTTTCTTCTAACCAAATTACAAACATAGCCAATAGTCTAAGGCTCTAAATCGTGTTCTGAAGGTAGCGTTGCAGATTTTAGAAGATAACCACATTTAGTTCAACTAGGCAAGTAACAGCCATTGGTTGTACGTTNCTAAGCTTGCATCATATTAGCAGGGTAAGAATACGTACAGTACAAGCAAGACGCTTTGTAAGTTGATTAACATAACAAACGGACAAGTATAAACTCGAAGTTAACTGACAGTGACAGTTCTATTACTGTACTTAGAAAAACTGAGGGGCTATTCACATATAGATTTATTACATCCGCCGAGGAGCAGTAAAAGTATGTATAATTTTTTGGAGTGTTTTCATGCAAGGTTGTGAAAGCAGTCGCAGCAAATACATTGATTCTCATTGCAGTATTACCAGAATTTATTAATAAACTATAAATTAGGTGTAAGTGCTATAACAGACAGATCACTTGGCTTGCACAGCTGTATTTAGGAGACTTAAATTGTAAATCATCAAAGCTTCATGGAATCTTTTCTCACTCTACGAACGAAGGTTTAGAATCTCTAGTAATATCACTTACAATTTGCTGTAGTTATCACTTGCAATTTAAACGTTTTTGATTTTACATTGAAAGGCAACCAAATGAAGAGTACATGCAATAAATATAAAATGGAAGGAATGTTAGACAGTGGTAACTAAATAAAGCACAAGCGTGACAGAATAATGGAAACAAACCAAAAGATAAAAACAAGAACGCAAAAAACATGTTGAAGTTGCAAGAAAAGTACACAATAACATACGACAGAACAGAAGCAGAACTAAAGCAAGGCAAGATAGTTGTTTAGTGCTTACTTTCAATAGTTGTACAATTTAACTTTCTCAAATTTTTTTGCATTATTAATATTACACTTGATGAACATCAGGCAGCAAAAAGTGTCTATGCGCGGTAAATTTCTTCTTTCAGTTAAAAGTAACCCGGCAATTGAGAGAAGTCTTTCTAATGGGGCTAGTGTTGCTGTTAGCCCAAATAATCCTAGACTAAAGCAGGAAGTGTGGTAAGTTCGTCTGATTTTTCCTTCCAATATGCATAGTGGTCCAAACAGATGTATCCATTTTATTATCTCTGTCATTTCATATCACATTAACCGGGCTTCTGTTTTCCAGGTAGATCATAGTTAGAGCTCCAAAGTTTTATTTCCCTGCTTCAATGGATCAAGCAGCAAAATAGTCCGTGTAGGAGAAGATCAAAATTGTAGAGGCCTATTTCGTGACGAAATCAGTTATCCAAACTCAACGACAATTTCGGACTTTCTACGCAAAATCGCTCCAGCCAGACTCACAATAAAGCGCCTGCATGGACAAGCTCAGGGTGACGGGTAGTATACAGCACAACATTAAAAATTGCAGTTTAATCAGGACAGAAAATCACATTGTGACTGTGAGACAATGTTTGGAGAAGTCTCCAAGGAAATCCACAAGACATTTGTCCCAGGAGACAGATCCTTCAAGGCTTAGCAGATTTTACAACTTCAGAACGATGCAAATGAGGTTGAGAGACGTGCCTTTGAGCAAACCATAAATCAGCGATTCGAATACCATCCTGATTTCTTGGACCTTAATTTTTTCAGTGGCGAGGTAAATTCCCACCTTAGTGCTCACGTGAACGAAGAGAATATGCACTTTTGCGCTCAGCCTCATGAGCGGTAGTACCGCCCACTTCATGTGGAGAAAGTGACTGTTTAGTGCGCATCGGGTCGTAATGATATTATAAATGCTACTTTTTTGCGTTGCAAATATGACGTAGCATTTACAGATTTTCATACAGAATTTGCATTCTTGGCTACTTTTGTCAACTGCTTTCCAATGTAAAATGAAAACTCTGGATCCTGCGGAAATCTTGAATGCAAAGTTGTTTTATGTGAGCATAGCAGTTTATTCTTTCCGGTNAGCAAGAAAGGAGAATATTTNAATCTGTGGCATCCTCTACAAAGTCTTGTTCAGGAACANAGCCAGAAAGCGACTGTTCTTTGTCGTCCTCACTAACTCCACCGCCAATTATATGCAGAANAAACTANGGTAGGGAAACGTGGAATGCTTTAACCATGGACAAAGCAATATCTGACACAATGTTTGTCACTCTTGGTGTTAATTTCAAGTTGTCTCTAATACTGTCACGACTTGTTCATGTTACAAGCTGTATGCTTGTCTACAAATGAGTCTGCTACCAGGACAAAGATGTAAAGCTTCCATTCTGCATCAATGAAGTGAACAGCGATACCCACGAAATTTGCTGTTGTTAGGTAAACGCGTCGCATTGTTTCTTCCATTTGCTGACTAACTATGGGTGTAAGGGAATTTCTGATTGTAAAAAGCCTTGGAATGACAAACCTTAGTTCAGCAGTCAACACAAAGTTTCTGAACGTTTGACTATCAACCGTGCTTAGTGGCAACTGTCACAAGCAATGGATTTGAATAGAGCTTTGTCCAATGCTTTTTGAGTGACATAATAGGAAGCGAATTGCTTGGAAGAGGAAATAAGAAAATATGACTTGTCTGGCAGTTGGAAATCATCGGTATGGACCTTCTTTGATTTTTCCTGATGCATACTTTTGAGATTCATGTATTGTAGATGTAGGCTGGGAGAACATCTCCTCAAATGTGTGATCAGGTTAGATGTTGCTTTAGTTGAAAATTTCAATTTCTTATTACTGCTGAGGCAGCAGGTGTCAGTACTGTTTAAAGGTTTAAACAATTTGGACAATAGTGTTGGAAGTCATCCAAATATTGTAGTTAAAATTAAAAACAAAAGCTTTTCTGTACTTGCATAGCATGAACTCTACTAATATGAAGTAGGTGCCCAACAGCATGCTCTATTCCCACAGTGTAGGCCTACTTAAAGCACATCAATGAAATGCCTTTTTTGCCCAAACATTCGAGCGAGTTAGTTATTCAACTCTCACAAATCAAAATACGAAGTTACTAGAAACAGTTTCTTGATTTTATATTAATCTTAACATGCGTTATCTATAACATAATGAACTTTTCTTTACACACTCATTAACAAAAAGTATAATTTCATCGATGTTGTCAAAAAAATCCGAAACTTATGTGCCTGAACTTTTGAGATTTTGCCCGAATTTTGAACAAATCAAAACTTTGCGGGTGCGTTTCCACCCCCTGTACCTCCAGCTCTTACACCACTGACTCTGATAACATGTCTTAGCAAAGCTTCCGTTAACCTGTTCAGTGCTCACTGTCTGTCGTATCTGCAGGAAAGGAAAAACCAAAACAAGAAGAAAAAATGGACAAAATTCAACAAAAATTACTGCTAGGAAGTGGTGATGATATTTTTTTGAAAGATTCTAGAAAAATTTTGGCAAATGTTATATATTTTGAAGTCTCGAACTTTCAGGTCTCGGATTTTTTGATGAATTCTCGGTCACGAATTTTTAACCAGGTGGCGAAGATTACGGTCTCGACTACATTATTGATAAAAACGAGAGGAAAATGGACAAGCTGATTTTAGACGCACCAGACCTCCGTATAACGAAATTGCTAGTATAAAAATTGGCACTGCATCCTTGCTCGATATGTTGTTGAAAAAAAGGGTCTCATCTGACGTCTGTGTGTCTTGTAACATAAATTCTGGTCTGGATTTTATTCTAGCTTAATACCAGTAGTATTAGTGCAATGTGGCAGTTAAATCGCCTTTCACCAGCAGGTCAGGCAAATTTACGAGATACCTAGTGACAAGGACACATCTGGACCGCCAAGTTAGATTTCCCCGTTGGTTACTTCGGAGCCTAATTTCAAATGTGGACCGACACTCCCTAAAGACTACATCAGATTATACTGTACTGTAGGTTAGCGCAGATGGAACACAATATTCTGACTTTCCTTTTACTTAATTTTATTGCTGACATGCTACCCTTTTTTGAATGAACAGAGGTTTCAACAGGCATTTGTAACAACAGACATTTACTGAGTTCTAACATAGTTTGCAAAAACATATGGTTGAGTGAGAAGTTTATACTTCTAAGATTCTTTTTCTCAAATTACCGTAATAAATCTGCACAAATTATCGGCAAGAAAACAACAAAGAAGTTATATCACATCGTTTTACTATACAAACTTTGCTGATAAAACAGAGTATGTCGCAATTTGTGAGGTCAAAATCCAAAAAATAGCTCACCACTTGCAGTGACCTAGATCTAATTTTGCAAAAGAGCTCACCATAGCGATACTTACCTGTGACGTGGATCTTGTTTTGGATTTGCCGTGGAGATCAGGTAGCGGGCGCGGGTTTACCATCAAGAGCATGGCAAATTTTATATTTCAGAAGTGTGTATCGAAATGATTATGCCCTTCGCATTGGTTGGTATCCTAAAAGTAGCTCTCAGTTGAAAAAGGTTGGTGAGCACTTATACAAAGAGTCAGAATCAAGCAGCAGATAGGGTCCAGTAGAACTGAGGTCAACGTTTACAAACATAGTCATGTTTCGGACAAACAGGCTAACTACTCACAGGCAGATATATGGGCCAGAGGTGACCGGAGTTACTTTTTCAGACTCCGTTCCTGTTCCAAAAATTTTGAATCCGGATCGGGGTCCGGAAATTTTTCAAATTTGAGAATCCGACTACTGTTCAGACTCCGGCTACCATCGAGTCAACCGAAATTTGCCAATGTTTTTGCTAAAGAAATGACCACGCAGACTCCTGCTGCTGCCGAAATTGAAAACTGACTCCGGGCCCGGTTTTTCACAAATTTTTGTTCCGAAGGAAAAATGCAGAATCCGGATCCAGGTCCGAAGGAAAAATGCAGAATCCTGCCAGAGTGGACTCCGGCATTCCGGATCCATGGCCACCTCTGATATGGGCCACTTACGCGCGCTTCTTCACGTGTATAATCGCGTGTGAAACTTCGCGATTCTGTGTTGGGGCACAACACAGATGTACAACGTCCTGGATTGATCGGTTAAGAATAAAGTCTCCACCTATTCAGGCGCAGGCTCAAGCTTCCATAATTCCCACACACGTAGCCAGAGTTAAAAATTATGAGCAGCAGAATGTTTTGGGGAGCAAGAATGTTTCCACTGAAATCGAATTCCAAGCATTCAGTAATATTTTAAGTTTAGACAACGTTTTCCCTTTAACAGCGAAAAAATATCTGGCTTTTATGCTCCATGAGGAATGACTATACCTCAGCTTTTGCCAGAATAACTGCATGCGTTGCTGAACGTCTTTGGAAACGTCGAAAAACTCACAGAAGGCACGTGCGCCATCAGGTGGTAGGTCCTTGTCCGACTGAAATCTTTCACAAATGGCAAGAGCGAAAAGACATGAAGAACAGGTCTCTCTACCTACGTGAAGAGGCTTTCCTAAAACCTTTCGAACTGCCGTCACAAACGCATCTATGTCAAACATGCACTAAGCTGCATAGCTTACGCAACGTCTACCAAGACCAATAGACAAAATTCAATTTATATGGCTGTACCCACAAACAACTACAATTCGTGGTTTCAAAAACACGACCTTAACTTGCAGTGTGGATGAGCTGACGTGCATTCACTCTTTTTGTTGTCTTTGGCAAAAGAGTAGCAAATATGATTTGAGGATTTTCTACTGTAGTCTGTATGTTGGCTTTACTTGCTGCATTAAGTAGCCTACACTATTTTGTAAGTTTTTGAACTACCCTTTTGCAGATCGTCAATAACTATGTTTTACTGTAACTGTGCATAGACGTAGCCAGGGGGCGAAGAGGGCCACGCCACGCCCCAAATTTCCAGCATACCTTGGCGCTTTGTGCTTTGAGAGACGGTGTGTCAAATAAAATACTGTTGCTCGCTTAAAGTAAATTCCCCCCCCCTAATATTTGAGCTGGCTACGCTACTGTAACTGTGTTGTCGACTTTATAAGACATTGTTCACCCTAGAAATAAACCTCAAGTTGAGCATCAATCCTGCGTTGCACGGTATTGTGCTTGCTTGTTAGAAACTGTCTGTGGCAGTCAACAAGTTTTACTCTATTGCAGGTTTTCTTCAAGGAAAATGTTAGGTACCCGGTATGGACCTGGACCCGAATCGGGTCCCTAAAACACCTTAAGAAACCTGCTCTATTGTATATAAATAAACCATAACAGATTATGCAACTTCAACTATCAACCTCCTAGTGCTACACGAAGTAGCGGGCTGGCTTATTCAGAAACAGAATTACAGAGCACGTTTTTCACTGGTTTGCTTGTTGTGGAAACCGGTGACTGAACGCTGTTGAGATCCATAATGTAATGAAGATGTCGTTGCGATGAAACAGAAAATATTGCGCTCAGTGATGAAAAAGTCTAGTAAACGGAGTACTGAAGACAACGGGCTGGGGCGTCATTCGTTAAAAAATTATATTGGACATATTTAGCATAAAAAACTGCTAAACCGAAACAGATCTGGCTAAATCGGACAGACGTAGCTAAACTTTATGATCACAGCTTGTGTTTAAAAATCCAATTAGCGTGCTGTCTCTAAACCTTCCTTTAGTTCTTCATCATTTAATTTGTAAGCCTTTGCTTGCAATTATTGGACTGAAAATGCGTATGTTACCTGATATCGATTTCCTAGTAGAGCTGTTTGCTGATTGATTGGACTGCGTTGCCTTTGTGGAGACTTATTAATGGGAAGCTTTGCCAGAGTTCATTAGTTTTAGTTGCATGCTGTTCAATGTTGATATAAATAGATGTTTTTGCGATAAATATTAGCACTTTGTTTAGATGGAGATTATCACTTTGTATAGATGCAACCAAAACGTTTTTCCTGAGGATCTTACAGATTTGCAGGTTTGTTGTGCTTTGCTTAGATTTTTCAGCAGTTTTGGCATCTGAACCCTTTGAAGTAGTGTATTCTGATACGACATGGAGATTTTTTCGTAACACTGCAATCAAACAGAGCTTTTTAAAAAAGAAGCAAAAAAAGCTGGGAAGCTGTTCCTGACGACGCAAGCCTAAACAGCTGTAGTCACGAAAAATGAACGTGCATCACTCAGCCTCACAAGCGCCAGCATGCGGTGCTACACGAAGAAACACTGGGTCTTTTTACAAGCAGAGAGTCGCAGTCGGTAACATTCAACAAGGAAGCGGCAAGAGCGACGAATACTTGTCGATGAAAAGATTGCATCACAATACGTACATTGCTCCTTCATGTGATTCTGTCTTGGCCACCTCGCAACCAACATCTCGAAAAACTTCGTTAACCATTGCCAATGCATCCGCAAACAGTACAGGCAAGTTCGTTTTATTCTCTTTGTAATGCATCAATTTGTTATTTGCAAAAAATCGTTTCCTTCTAAAATGCAGTATTGGCATATTGCATTCATTAAAACACGCCTCTTGCTGCCAATAAAATACACTGCCTAACAGCGTTGATTATAAAGAAGCAAAGGGCTTGAATTAAACAAATTATAGCAACTAATTAAAGGGGGACGAAACGGACGAAATAGTGACAAAGATGAAAGCAATTAATACTGCATACTTGTTTAAATGAAGAGTCATAAAACATTCAACATAAACTGTTTGATTACTTGGTTTGGTAATGCAGTAAGGCAACACCTTGAAAAATAAACGTGCCACTCTAAAGCTCATGAATTTCATGCACCTTTACTGCAATTTCATTCAAGCTTTGGTTTTATTGTACTGTACTTATGGCGAAATTTTGGAACTGAATGCTTTTTTTCCAAGGATTTTGTTANGATTACATTTTAATGTAGTTTCAGGTATTGCACATATTTAATTGTGAGGGGATATCAATAAAGGTTTAAAATATCAATTTTTATCCAAAAAATAATAAACTGCTCGTAACTAATTTTCTAATTTAAGTTTAACTACACTTATATTTTAAGTGCCAGAAGCAAATCTTATTCAGTGCGTTTGCCAATCGTTTTCAATACATGTTCTACTTGGTACTTCACGCACACCTGCACCTCTGAAATGATATTATAATGATAAAAAATAAAGATTTGTAAGTTTCGAATTCTTAGTCATTTTGCTTAGAATTAATTTTTTTTTTTAATTTGTGGCAAGATTTTTGCTGAAATATCATTCTAAAGAACACTTCGTCATGTACAAAACCTTAGTTCTCATGGGGAGCATTTTTTTAAGAAATTATTTCTGCATGTCACTTTTCTTGCTGGGGGTCACCTACCAGCATAGAAAACACATACCATTCAACAAAAAAACGTTGCAAACAAACACATTCCCTGATTTTTTAAAAACTTTTCACTAAGTTTACTGAAGACATTTTAAAAAATACTGTCCGTAGGAAAATCGGTCCACGGTTGTAAAATGTTTTGATAAATTAAATAGTGCAGGCATTACCCTACAGCAAACATATCCATACTGACTTTAACTTGAATATTACAATAGCATTACAAGCATTACCATTCATATCCCAAAGAAAACGTACTTTGTAGTTGCTTATGCAGTAGAAAATTTGTTGTTGCAGTGGTGTTGATGTATAAAACATCAAATAAATCTTTCTTGCTTCTTTGTTGTCGTTGCCTGTTGTAGGCTTTTCCACCTGTCAGACTATGAGTGGGGTAAAAGATATGTTTTGGCTGGATCATGAGAAAGAGAAGTTGGTTCAGTTGCAGTGAAACGTTTTAGGGAATGTTTGAGTTTTGAAAAATGATACTTGAATTATCATCACAGTCGATTTTTATTACTCTTGTTTTGGCTATAACAGCGTTTGGGATACTATTCTGTTGTCCACTTGAAACACGGTTGTTGCTGGTATATAGATTGAAGTTGAACCATTATATAATATATATTGAATCATTATATAATATAAATTGAACCATTATATAATATAAATTAAATCATTATATAAAGTGTTGTTCTCACTGTATGAGGCAACTGGACGAAAATTGACAGAATTGCTATTACGGAACGGAAAGTCTTGGCACAACGGTTGGTAAGCTGTCCTTTTCTGAGAAAAGAAGTGCAAGAGAAATGAAGAAAAGAATGTTGAAATGCACTTGAAGCTTGACCACATATTCTGGGAAGATTGTTAGCGTTTAGCATACACGACTGTGAGCACTTTTATAAAACCGTTGCTAGGATTTTAGTTCTTGATACAAGTACCACGCTGCCAAATCAGTAAAGCTGCTGTAGAAGGCTTAGGCAATTTAACTCTATTTAATGCTGTTACTTACGAGCAGACAATGACAAATAGATACGCTTTCCTGTCAGGAACAACAAAAATCTTCCAAATTAAGAAAATTATACAATGTCTACGATTCTGAAATCAATAGCAGTCTTAAGATGCAGCAGTTAATCCATGGAATCGCTTGAAATTATATTCTCCTTCTTTTTGGAAATTGCATGCTTTTGTTCACAGAGACTGCGATCAATCTTTTAAGATCGTGACCACTGGCAGGCAGTCTGTAGCTATTGCAAATATCTAGGTTTTAATTGGGTTTTGATTATTATTGATCGAGGAAATAAAATTGATCTGGAAGCAAAACAACGTCACATTTCCTCATATCACATTCAAGGAATCAAGTCGTCTGAAGCCATATGCACAGCATAGACAGTTGAAGATATGAGTGATTTTGCAGTTTCTGCTTTTTACTCTGGTCATGAAATCACTTTAGCGAAAATGTCTTTACAGCTATGTCTTTTCTTATACCTCTGGGCAGAGTCTGCTATACGTTGTTGTCTAATTCACAGTGAAAAAAACGTCGGAAACCTGGGTACTTTACGAATGCGTTTTTAGCTGTAGAAGAAAGATGTGTCTTCAGTGCATGAATCGAAATAATGTGCGGAGGCTTTGCTCAGTTATGTTGTATTAACAGATAACTAAATTTGGTTTAACATCAGCAGAATGGTGCGTTCTTCGACAGAAAGCAAAATATCAGCTTCTGAGCGTTTCAACAGCCAGTAGTGGATCCAATAGTTCGTGGGCCCGAGACAAAGACTTTCAGGGGGTTTTAACAGAAGGCACTCATGTTAGGCTACTTGAAAAATCACAATCAATATGAAGCTTGCATTGATCGCGTGATACGCGTATCTTACTATTTGAAAATGCTCGTGCACACAGTGATAATAATCTAGATTTACCAACTCTTAGCAACTAACTTAACTGCTGCTCATCACAAAATGCTACTTCAAAGCGTGATAGATTTTTCTGCCCATCATTAACCTTCGCTCTTCAGATTGTTAGTTTCTGTCTTAATAAAGCTTTTTGTTTGTGCCACACACAGGCAAAAAATACACATTGGCAAGAAAACCTGCGTATAACAGTAACCACAAAACATAATCGATATTTTATGAAAGGGGTGCCATGAATGTATAAACAGTTTTTAAAAGCTGTTTATCTTATGAGGATATTAAACTAATGTCATATTTATACGAAATCTTTGTACTGTGTTGACCATATCTATCGTCAACGCTCCAACACGCGTTCGATAAATTCCACATTATAAAAGAATTTTCAAAGTCAGTGTTTTTCATTTTATTAAGAATTTTCAGCGTCAGTATTTTTTGTGTTTTTCATTGCCACAAACACTGTCAGCATTCTATTCAATCATAACTTTGAAGTTGGACGAATCCTAGGTATATGAAGACGTCCTCTAGCTTTTTATCTTTTCTTTTTTGCTCTGTGAAACAAGCACCCTCCTGTAAATGTATATGCTAAGTCCGGAGAAACTTTATATTACGATCCGTGGGTTATACCTTTGCTTCTGAGCTTTAACATGAATATGGGCGAGCCTATAGTTACCGAATCCAGTGATACGACAGGCAAGGTGGACTCGAATATTGTTATTCCAGCTCGTCAGTGAGGTGGTACATCTTGAGCGACGTACTGTACAAACTGAAAGTGACCGAACCTCATAAATTTGTTTTGAAGGTTCATACGAGGAATAAAATATCTGATAAGCTTGCCATGTAAGCTTGCATGTGAAAACATTTCTTGTGTTTCACCGATCGAAACTACACGGCCAGTATTCGAGCAAAACGATATACACGCATTTTCATAACAAAAATTCATTTTTATTCAGTTGTTAATTCTTTTGTTCTGGTTAAGCAGATGCGTTACGGCTTCCGTCTAAGTTGATTCAATGTTTAGATTTATCGCATCTTCGCAAAATGCACACGGGCGTGAGTGGAACTCAAGTAAGTGTTGCCAGTTGCGTTGCACGCCTGATTATTCTTTACGTCCATTTCACAAAGTTCTTCGCTTTTTCATGCAAANTTCCCGCTGCGTTGTTATGGCGAAATGATTCTCGCTACTTCTTGCAAAGCGACAAAGAAAGACCGCAAGAAAATAGCATAACGTTTCCTTTGGTCGACATTCTGCCTTTTAGCATCACCCTTCGTTTATTTACGCCACTATGACGTTCCTTTGGCTTAAGCAAGGCCTCCTACAAAACACGTTTTTTCTAGGAGGCCTTGGCTTAAGCCTAAAGCTGCGCTCACATATGAAAACGTCTGTGGTACGTGCAGCGCGGTACGTTCTTCGACATCATGTAGCCGTTGATATTTGCTGCGCGTCTTTCACATATACGAGACAAGGAACCTTGTGGTGATAAAGGCGCTGGTCAGTTAATACAAGTGTAAGCCAATGTAAGAATATTCTCTAAATATAGCATGCCATTTAGGTCAAAGCCTTCGAAGTAAAACGAATGGGCAATGAGACCTCCCCTTCTAAAAAGTTCAGGCCTAAATGTAATGTAAGAATGGCTAACGTGTGCACTGTGACTTATTGATGCAGGCTAATCAGCAGTGGTGAACTTAGGGTTGGGGGCCCGCGGAAAGGCTGAAAAGGGGCTCTCTGATGACGTCATCATATTCAGCCAACCGTGATAAGTCCTTTTGATCAAGCCTAGAAAGGGGATATGCGGGCCACCCATTGATACGTTCCTGAGAGTATGGCATGACTGACAATCACAGAAAATGCAAAAGGGCGGGGACCAAGATTCAGGGGGTGCGGGGAGATATGTCCCCCAACTCTTGGTCAATGGGGAAAACAATATCTTTTGTCAACGCTATATTTGTGATAAAAAATATTGTAGTTGTACAAATTTCGTGGTTATACAGTACTACTGTTTAAAATCCCCAGCATAAAGGCAGGGAATAAATAAGAAAAGTGGACATTATCACCATGGATGTGGCCAGGAGGGCACTTGGGCCATGGTCCCCGAAACATATCATTTCCATAATTTGCCTCCCATTTTGCTAATTTCACACAAAGGTCGTAATACGGTTGAGTGTGAAGATGATGACGTTATAGAAACGCAAACCTTATTTTTATATTTGTGTGATATGCACAAGAACATACATATCACACAAAGTTTGTCCCCCAAACTTTTCTAGCAAACTCGGTCCCTGCAAAAGGGCATCTTTGATATACTCAGTGGTGGGTTTAGGGTTGGGGGTCCCGAGGCAAGAGTAAAAAGGGGGACCCTCTGATGAAGTCATCATACTCAACCAACCGTGATAAGCACTTTTGATCAAGCCTAAGATATGGCCACCCAAAGATATGTTCCTGAGACTACGGCATGACTGACATAGCAGGAGAAAATGCAAAAGGGTGTTCATGATAAACAACTTCGAAAACACTGGAAGCTGGGAAGACAAGGCTGGCAACACATAAAAGTTAATCAATAGCAAGTTTGCATCGTCCCCACTTCTTTATTTTCGCGCCCAATTTCGCTGCATTCGCCATCAATAAACCACTTTTGAAAAAATGCTTGGTAGTTGGTATCCTGAATTTGTTCACATTCATGTCTTTATGGGAATCCACGAAACTACAAACAACAGCCAAGAAGATTTAAAACACTAAATTTATTTTAAATTTCATCCTTTCAAACTACAAGAACAGCATACAAAAGCATCCAACCTGAGACTTCTTTTGGAAAGGTTTGAGGCTGGATGAGTCAAGCCCCCGGGTCAAAACGTTTTGCCACCCCAGAGCTCTTGCTTATGGCGTAGACCGGGATTCACAATCTTTATCTGGACATGTACTCCTTCAGCATTTCGACAGATGAGCATGTATCCCTAAAATTCAAGACCCACTGAATTTTTAATAGAACTTTAAGATTTTTAGAACTATAAAGATAGACTCCGCTTTTATGTCTCAAGTTAATAATTTAACAATAAGCATACAACGATTTTTGAAAATAATATTCACTGATAGATATTTATACAAACATTTAGAAATACATAATATAAGTATAGGTTTTTCCCTTGTATTGTTAACCTTAAATGTACCTCTTTACATAGACAAATGTACCCGGAGGTTCGGAACCCCTGTCGTACACTCCCTACTAAACACACCATGATTAGCCAGTTCCTTAAATACAGTGGTTACATCACCTTTCACCCGTTCACTGTAAGACCACTTATCTATGCTAACTAGTTACTACCATGGGCCTCCGCAGGGAGGGGATTCTGCCCCCGTGGAAATTTGGTCTAAGAACCAAAAATATATAAAAAAGAATGAAGACAACAGCTTAGTTTCGAATTGATTTAATTCATGCAATGACAGTTTATTTGCCGGTATGACACTCTCACTGCACAAGAGCCAGGTCCACTGCCCTGATGTCATGCAGTGGTGAGCTTGCAGTTCACTCATGTCCTTTCCTTTGCCTCGCCTACAGAAGCAGGTTGCGAAACTTGCGAGCGGGTTGTTCTATCGTTAGTCTTTATTGCGTATCAATAAAATGGCAACAAATCTTCAAAGGTTCACTTCAAGATATGGTGGTAGGCGTTTTGCCGCATGTAACTGTAGAACGCAGACATCTTTGGCAGAAAACGCTGCGAGACAGTGACTGCTGATAGCGGTAAGCCACGTAATTTTATACTGTGTGAAAAGACGCATGAATGAAAAAGAAGTGTTGNTGCGCCAACGAAGCGCGATTTTTGTGANTGTTGCTGTAACATAGGGTATTTGGGTATTTTCGTTATGGTGTAGAAAGGGCAAAGCGTTTTGTGACCGTGTGNTTGTATTGCAGCTTTAGCAACCTAAAAAGGATAGGCAAAATGTCGACGTTGCCCCCCTGGAAAAATTTCTGCGGACGCCCATGGTTACTACAATCTCTCAATGTCGAGACAAGAAATTTATTCAGTATAACTTTATTAACGCAACCCTCTGAGGAACCAGTAATGCTCACAGCACCGCGTAACAGCACTCAAGATATATCAGGACAACACAACTTGCACAAGAGCAATCCATTTGTCTCAATGCAATTCCAACCACAGAACATGAGTATTCAGTCAAAGTCTAGGTAACAGCATAGCTGTCCAATTTTATTTAGGCAGATTTACTTAGTTGCTTCTGTGGACTGTCTATGGAAAGAAATCCTATCTCAGCAAAGAATCAGACACGTAGATCTTATAGAATATATATTTCGCCTACGAAGTGGGCATCATCAGCTCTTATTCAAGTAGAATAGAATAAGAGCCAAAGATGTATGCGTTCTATTGTTTCTGTTGAGGCGTCTCTTCGCTCTACCGGATACATCCCAGCTGGTGCTTCAGTCGAGTCCGGCCTAGCGCACTCCTAGTTATTTATTATTGCATCCAGCTTNACTGTACTTTCTACGACGCCAGAGCAAGACCAACGTATCTTTCGCATTTTATTATTCCTTTGGANNTTATTTTGTTGCACTTGTAACTACGGGAACCATTCGGTGCCACTTCCCTTCTAACTTTTATGTGCCCAAAATTATTTTGGATATTTCATGACAAACTCTTCACGTATTTCAATTTATCCCGTGATTTACATGCATGGTCGCCATAAATGCTGATAGTTTGGGTTCGAAACTTGACTGGGCCACACTGACTACTTGTAACTCGGTACTTGCGACCTGTCCAGCCTCGTTCTCAGCAATGGCTGGGTGCAAAGGAAAACTTCACGCGCGGTGCTGCCATTAGTCAGGCCCCAGTGCAATATTCAGGCCCGTAACCAGCTTGGGACACTAGAGGGGGCAAGGAGTTTTCTGGGAGGGGCCAAAATTTTGTAAACTATGTCCAAGACATTTTCCAGAGGGGGCGAAAAATTTTGCGACCCTGGTTACGGGCAGGGCCTGGCAATATCTACTGCGAAAGTAGCCGTGTGGTCCACGGCGCAGAGTAAGCGGATATGGGCGCCCGCAAACCACTCTTGACACTACAAAAAGAGTACAACGAAACATTCTTTTCTTTGTTTCCAATAATTCATCAAGCAGTTGATTTAAACATTATCCTTTCCGAATTTCATTTTTATGCAACTTGACGAAAAACAGTTTTTGAATTTTCACAACCTGTGGAGTGAATGTCCAAGATAATTTGGATGGACACAAGAAGAATTTGCGGTACAGTGCCACCGAATACCCCCTATAGTGCGTAGTTTCGGACTTGACACCAACCTTCTGTACGGGAAACATAACCACAGCAGTTCTTGCAGTGACCACCTACTTGGAAACAGATACTAGCGAACTGACCAGAAGAACGAAGTACAAAAACTATCAAATCAAGTCTGTCAGAAAAGGACTACCTGACATGCTTTTGGAAGATTCAAAGAGAAAAAGCTCAAATCATGCCATGCCGTCAAAAGGTGAAGGTTTTGTATATTAATTTTTCTCCTCTTGTAGTTGTTTTTGTGTTTTCATATAGATGTACTACTGAATTATCTCCATACGTAAGCAGGGCCCCGACATGGGGAAGTGCCGCCCCGGAGAGAATCGAAAAGTGCCGCCCCCCCACAATCAGCGGCGTAACTAGAGGTTTGAGCCAGGGGGGGACAAATTTTGCTGAAGGGGGCCCGTTAGCCATCGTGTGGGCATGCGATAATTAGTTCTTAAAAACTCACATACGTTACCTATATATGGGCTTAAGTCTTCGTTTGTTCGCGCCACATATATATGGTTGTGAGTCTTCGAGCACACCCCGTTCGTGGTGAATCGCACATTCAATAACACGCTAACCGAGAGGCTGGAACAAAGGGTACTCGAATAACACAAAAATGGTTAATTAGAGCGAAGTACAAAGCAGATATTAGATTGTAAAATCAAATAACACAGGCATGGGAGTCCGCAAAATTTTTCCACGGGTAGGCAAAATCGACATTTTGATTGTCCATTTCAGGCTTCTGACGATACAAATGCAAATAGACGTTCGCACAACGCAGAGGTGGCGAACATGCGGCCCACAAAAGAATTTCGTGCGGCCCGCGAAGCATTCAGACGAATGTTTTTTTATTAGTTTCGTTTGTCGTTTGTTTCTGTTGAACATTTTTGTTCGTTTTTAACAAGTTTCATAGTATGACTAAAAAGTTGTGCGGCCCGCTTACTCAGCGGTAACTGACAAAGTGGCCCGCGATAGCAAA
>JGI24021J15306_10004095_pt1 | contig 16802 bp, 7 predicted proteins | sample Ectturendosymbi1_FD_15306 | JGI IMG/M metagenome (IMG submission 15306) | reverse complement strand
ACTGTATGAAATGTTTTTTAAAGATGAAGTTCGAGAATGGTTTAGAGCAGGGTTTCTCAACCGGAGCCCTCGGCCCCCTTTGGGGGCCACGAGCAAAGGCCTTTACCGAAAAGCTCCGCTGTGACATTGCAGAACCCAAAACGAAGCTAGGTATTTTTATTGATGAGCAGGGTACCGCAAGTGTTGGGAGTCTTTGGAAGGGGGACACAAGCCATGGAAGTTTGATAATCACTGGTTTAATGCATCGCTGCTGTTGCCAGAGTCGGAGACAAGCTGAAAAGCGCGCATTTATCTTAGCGAGAAATACGACGTGTTTTGGTGGTGTTACAAGAATAGGTGCATGTCGATACGATGGTTTTCACGGCCTTTACAGGGTGGAAGTACACGCAAAACGATTCAACTCTCCAACCAGCAAGTCTAATTGGAGAGCACTGACCGTTCGTAGCATCCAGAGCAACGGTCTACTTACCCTCGGAGGAATCGATTCATACACAACCACACGCCCTAGAACATATTCGGGAACGTCGGTCGAATCGTGAGTTACCAGTGATGAAGTTATGATGTGTATCCACTTTCCATTTTATTTCGTTTAAACTTTAAATCCATCTTTCAAGGCGGTTTGCTGGACAAAGCAACTCTGTAGACCATCTTGTGAGACTTCTGTGTTGTCACAGTTACCACTGTTTGTTATTCTAATTACCCACTTAAATGGGACGAAGCAAACAACCCCTTAAATTTTGGGGCTGTAAACTTGTCAGCCGGTCATGATTGACTTTCGCCTTATAAGTAGTAGTAGCAACATTTGCCTTTATGGCCAGGCGCGTTTCTTACCTTGGGATAAGGATTTTTAGTAATTTTCCAGGATTTAGTTCCGATCTTATTTGAAGGTCAAAACAAAAATGCGCTTGAACATCGATTTTTAATGTGAGGAACCTGTCGTTCCATTACGAAAGTTTATAATAATACTTTTGGTCTGCATTTCAGTTTTATGTGTATAGATGGAAAAAAAAATATAGAAAAAAACTAAACTACTCTCTTGCACAAAATTGGTAATCTTTTCTGGTGGAGGGTGTTTCGCACCTAATTAGCAGTTAAAGGTTTTAATCCAGCTGCCTGCACATTGACGATTACCCTTTCGCTTGTTTATTTCACGAGGTTTTTTCTAGGCTTGTTGAACTTGTCACCAACCAGCACCCCTGTAGTAAAGACGAAACAACCTTGTTTGCTAATACTGCCCGGCACCCTTCTACACATGGCTGGAGTCAACCGCATGACGTTCAGCAGCTTGTTTAGGCTGGCCTTAGACAAACTCAGCGAATTCTCCTTTCCTGACGTTGTTTCGGTGATCGCCCGACCTTGATAAACACCCTGCGTAATTTTCTACCTTGCAGGTCTGCTTCGTTGCAAGGCACTGACTTTCCAGCATTGTCCTGTTCATCTCAAGTCGACAACAACAAGCCTTTTGTTTCGTAAGCACAATCATGTTGCAGAGTTTTGTGGACAGCGATATAGCATTATTGTACAAAGAGCAATTAATTGAAGTGTTATGAGCGGTGAAAACTCATGGCTCTGTTGTTTAGGTACAGGTTATTAAAATTAAGACGTTTCTCGCACTGACAACCAAACTGTGTGTATATTTCAAACAAGACTAGAAAATGCATTTTCAAAGTGTTTTTCAAACAATCAGCGATTCAATTTTGTTGGATCTTCGATCATTTATACCCATCTTTGGTGTTCCTCAGGACATAGTAATTTGTTTTTTCTGTCTTCAACATCGTATTGTATTTTTACCCGTAAGTTATTTTTTTCGCAAAATCTGCTGCTTTTCGCAGGGCGTGGAATTCTGTTGATAAAATCAAGCGAACTTACAAATCGAAAGGTCTCGTGAAGAAAACAACTAAAGCGGCTGCCATACCTCCTCCAGCACAGTGTTTAAGTCCGTATGGAGAGAAACCAGATGGTAGGTTTACTTCACGCGGGGTACCTTAGCGCAGGCAAAAATTTGAACGTGGTTGTTAATTAACAAACTTACAACAGTTTTTCTGTTGTCCATAATAGATGTTTTTCTTTCATGCCATTGTTTGGTTTACAGCAATGATACATAATTATCTTATTCCTGCGTTGGCATTCGGACCAGAAGCATCTGTTTGAGGCCAAGATACGACCATTTTCTCGATCGAATGAATGATAATTAGTTTGTTAACTACAGGGTCAGAATAGTCCCCATTGCTGGACGTTGACGAGTAGAACGAATTTAATTAAAAATGCCCAGTTTGACACACGAGACACTGAAATGAGCAGACTGCGTTGCTACTACTTTTGTGACAGTGCGTAGATTCAAAAATGTGTTTGAAGGTTCTTCAAAGTTATGTTCAAATCTGCGCGGAAAAAAGTTAGAATATTTTGAAGTAAGCCTACAGGTTGCAGGTTTTGCTTCTGAGAGGAGAGTGAGGATAACTTTGCGCACCACGTTGACGAAGTAGATGTCCAACTTTACAACCATTGAGAGGGCGAAAGCAAAACATTCAGAAAATAGACACGATCGATGGATTTAAACAACGCGAACAAAATGCGGTTTCGTTGGGACCAAACATATGACTTGTTTAAACTTGTATAGGTAGATATTTTAGAAACCTGTTTGCAGCTTGTGGCAAGTCATTTCATAGTCAGTATACTTTGGCCAGGAAGCTATTACAACTTACAACTTGTGCAAATTTAGTATGGAGTACAATCGTGGAGGAAGGCAGGTAGGGATGTAAATGTTGGACATAGTCCATTAAGCAATTAAAAAGCGTTTAGGCATGTAAAAATTTCCCCTTCTGCTGAAATCACGTAGATCAAGGTAATTAGTTGCAGGTGCTGTTTTTCTGAAGCACGCAATGGCGCTGTGGCAACGTGTTACTGAACAAATTCGCTGTACCGTATGCAATGTGAGACAAGCAGCAACGTTCATCAACTGCGTCATCGCAATCAGTAAATGTTTCGTTACAACTTTCGCCGTCTTTGAAAAAACATCAGCTTTGAATAAAGTTTCGTGACAATATAAGCGCACATTTTGCTTATCCCTGTTTGATGACTTGCTAAAAATAATACCGTTACATTTATAGGAATGTACCTCTTGCAAGCTGCTGTTTTTTTATATATTGAAAAAAGTCTGTGCAGGGACGTTTTTTTTTCGCTTAGGAACTAACTGTATAACGCATTTGATTAATTTGATGTTTTTTTGAGTGTTTTTGCTGATGTCATGAAACCTGACACTGCCAGTTTTTAATGGAAAAAAAAACAGCAAAACTTAAACCAAACTTAGTCAATTTGAGAGAAACATGATTGTGTCAAGACATATATGATGTCAAAACGTAAAGTGACTCTTTTGAAACTTTTGAGGCTATTGAAGGGTTCCCATGTCGTCCAACACTACGTCAGTGGGGGGTTATGATGCATATTGTAGGTGTTCTATCTGATGATATCATTTACCACTCAAACACATAAGTAAATTATGTACTGTCTCAGTATACTGTGCTTTTCGTCAGGGCGTAATATTGGATGGCAAACTAGCAAGATTTTCACTTAGTTACATCACTTGTGTACGCGAATACTTGAAATTTAAATTCAAAACTCCCCCACTGTCGTCTCGGTAAAAACAAACATCCAGGAAATTACTGAGGTAAACCGTTTACTAAGCTAGGATCGGAAGTAAGCGTTATGCAAGTGCCCTGATGCATATCTGAATGCGTTTTGCTACAGTTTTCATTCAATATAAGAGTGTTTTTCTGCATTAAAAACGTTGCCTTTGGCCCTTTTTTGCTATTTAGTTCTCCTCTTGCGGCAAAGTTGTGGGTGACATGACGGACAGAAGCAAATTGTTTAAATCAGCTAACAAGAAACACAGAAATATTAGGGAAACATTCTCAATGTTTTCACTTTCTGCTAAGCCAAAGGTCAATGCCGCAAGCTTTCAGCAGAACAGGAAAATCGTTTTGAGTTTCGGCACGCACACATTTTAACTTTCGCCTTCTGCTCAAGCTCTAGCTGCAGTCGATCTTGGCGTTTGATTGTTTCCCTTTTGCATTTCAGGCTATGGCATGCTAGACAGCGTCTACAAAGACTTTGGTTTTATTAAAAGGCCGGAAGGTGGTCGAGAGGATAATGTTTACTTTCCACGTCTTGCACTGGTCACTGCCGAGGATAAAAAAGTACTTGATCTCGTCAAAGAACTGCCTGCAGGCTGCAAGGTGACGTTTTTGACCTACTTTGACGTCATCAACGCCAAAACGTCGTTACGCATGTAATCTGCTACTACTATTTTATGGCAAAAGACAAAGTTTTTTTGTGTTGAAATCGTCCGCAAATGAAACAACCTGATTACTTGATTCCTTTTGTGTTGAAATCGTCCGCAAATGAAACAAACCTGATTACNTGATTACAACCTGATTACTTTTACGAACTTTGAAAATATAAGTGATTCAGCATCACTAACACTGCAACTTAACTGAACTTGTTTTTTTTTTCGTTTAGCTTTACTTCATACTCGATCCTGACAAGCCGAAACCTGGAGCTTCGAGCAAATTTCGTGCAAGCAAAGTTTGGAAGTAACATAAATGCTGGTTTTGTTGTTGTCTATAAATTCGGCAAGTTCTTTACTTGCATTGGTGTGTCGGTTCGATTTTACTCACTNTACAAAAAAAACTCGTTATACTCGCTTATGTAACCCCGCTAGNATGTTACAAGTGCAGTAGGAGCGCNCGTGTCTGCTGTCCTTGTGCCGATGATCTAGCTAACACTTTCTTATGGAGTGGTACTGTTGGTGGCAGCACTGCTCNCGACGCTCTCCTTGCACCCGTTCGTTTGTGTCAAAACTCGTTTTCAAACTAGAGATACACGTCCTAGTCTTTCACTATGTAGGTGTAGTGGATGCAGTGGTGCCTTAACGTTGTGCGTTTCTGACTCGTGAGTGATTTTATGCATGTTTTCTATTTCCCATTCAATGCATGGTGCTCATTGGCGAACAACCTGGCAGTTAACTTGGCAACGGCAAAGTATCCGGTCATTCGACTGGATGCTCAACGCTATTGTTTGACATTATTCTACGCTGAACTATGGGGTGGGCCAAAAGTAGGGTTGCAGTGAACACTTACACATTTACATTTATCAGACATTTCTTTGCTTGTAGTTACATATTAGACATTTTACAAGAACAGTACGTCAAAGTTAGCTCTGGTTCTTCTTTGGACTGTTCACAAATGACGTAGCCGCCGACATCTTATTTTCTTCAGTCATGGAAGTCTTAGGATGTCCAGCTTTTGGAGTACTGCACACTGAACCTAGAGTTTTAAATTTATCCCTTAGGCGATAAATTTCTTGCATGAAGGTGGACGAGTATGACAGGCTTCTTGCGAAGCTGTGCGCACATGCCCGGCATTTTCCAACTTCCAATGCTACTCTATTGTCCACTTTCTTTCGTCCATGCTGTAATTGTTTGCCAATGTTCACAGTTCAGGGTTCCAAATCTCTAATGAAAGCTTGGTGATTTAAATTATGGTTAAACAAGCCATCTAAATAAAAAATAAATTTATAAAATGTATAACGTTGAGTAAGTATCACAGAATAAGGGAACAGTATTATTGTCTATATTATCTTAAACGTGATTGTTAAGGTGAAACCGATAATGAAGTAACTATAACCCTACTTTCGGCCCACCCTATATATTGCGATATTATATTATGGCTTAACGTTCACATGCAATGGCGAGTTTTCTGTATATCTGAATATAATAAAGGAAAGCGATTCAAGTTTAGAGTGCTACTGGAGAGTTATTGACGAACAAAGTGGTGTGAGCGTATATACTGCCTTACTTCGACATGGCAACCTCAATACATCAGGTCGCATAGTTGAGAGACTGACCTACGCTTCTGTAACGACTAGGTTGACTTGTCAACTAGTAGAGCACCTCTATAGAAAGGTAACGAAGTTTTCAGCATCCTTGGAAGCGTAGTTATTGGATTATACTACAACTGTATCACACATTTGATTACAAGAATATATATACATGGCATGCCATGATGTGACACCACCATGTATCGCGAGCTGTGAGACACCACAGCTCATAGAGTTTTTCGAATCGCACGCAACAACTTCTTGCAATTCTGACACCTCACAACTTCCATGTGTCAGCAGTTCTGTAACCTTGTAGTCTCTACAGAAATACGGAAACTCTAAGGTGATCATTTTTGCAAATTAGACGTCTTGAATTGAGATCACTCGCCAAGTATGGTTTCTCAAACATAACAGGAACCAACTAAGATTCTACCAACGCCGTAGAATACCACCTGCTTCGCATACTTCTTATATCGACTTTTATGTACTTCCTGCTGTTTTTGTGCATCTATGATTTTGTTTGTTGTTTTGGTCCATCAACTGTATATACCAGCACTATAGGTTATGTGTACTTGGATGCCTGATGCTTATGCTGGCGATAGGTCCGTTTGCTTTGTTGGTGTTGAAAAGTTTTATGTCTGCACACTTGATGTTGTTTGCGTAACACGTTTGTGCGTAGGCACTGATTACCTGTTAGTTTCGTTGTTTATTGTGTATTCGTTTGCGTTTGTATTTTATTTCTTAAACCAGTTTATCGGAGATTTGTAGTATACGTTATTTATTTCACTTGACGTAGTTCAATATTTGGAACGTTTTTGGGCAGGTCGAAGCGTCAACTACTTCGGCGCTCTTCAACTGGTGTGCACGGTGCACCCTGGGTTGCACCGAATTATGCGTGGGGTGCACCGCTAGAAAGGGTACTCAAGGGTGCATCATAAATTTGTCACACTAAACAGATAATTTTTACAAAAACTTCCTGTTAGCAAAAATGAACCATTAACCAACGAATGACTTTTAGGATTTAACCGAGACTTTGCACATTCTAAAGTGTGGACTGCGTAAGCATCAGACCATGTCAAGCTAAGTTTTGTAATTGATTATTTGTGATTCATAAGCGACAGACAATGAGCCATTATCAATTGAATCGTGTAGCTGAGTTACTGAATTAGGGTACTTGCTTATTTAGGCCAGGGTACTCATAGACATGGGCGCAATTAGGTGGGAGACACGGGGAATATGTCCATAAATAGGGTGCATGAGTGTAAATAGGGTGCATGAGTTCGTCCAAACATCTTTAAGGGTGCACGATAGTAAGAAAGGTTGAAGAGCTCTGAACTAGCCGACCTTTTTTGAGATTGTTTTTTTCTGTGATTAGTACAAAAAGCAGCTGATTCAGAAAACTTCGCACATGCTGCTGTTCCCACCCAACCGCCTCACGAGTCTATCAAATGCAGTTGAATTTGCATCAACTATCAGTGGGCAAGACGTTTTTGACTCTTGCATGGCAGTTTTGTTATTGAACGCAGGTTTCGCGAAAACGCCTGGTCCATGTTTGCCCCCAAATCAGTCAGACTTTCGTTCAACTTGTTAACATCTACCGATATGCTTCTTCCAAGCATGTGATGTCACTTCCCATGATACAGTGATGTGTGATTGATTCTGTTGCAGTTAAATAGAGTTCGAAGGTCACATCTGATCTTCGGCCTATATTCAGTCGTTTAGGACTTTGATGCTATTATTCCCCTGATTTGTTACGTGTTTTGTGGCCTTCTTGCACCTGACTGGCAACTTTGTTGTTATCGAAGCATTTCAAAGCTTCGCAGTACAAGTTAAGCGTTCGTCGTGTTGACTCGATGGTTTGCTCACGGCGTGCTTGTAATATCTGAGTATACACTTTTCTTCTTTGTTGCAGGGAAGTTGTTGCCCGCCGTCTCTCAACGTCCAGTGGACTAGGATCCTCTGTTTCAGCAATTAAACGATCTTCTGCTCCAGCATCTACCGCCGCTAACAACAGTACCGCCACGGCCCTTATCTCATGTACGCCTAGTACCGCTGTTAGTTCCACGGTCGTATCTTCATCAGATCGGCCACCTATAGGTAGGCTAAGTGTTTGAAAACAGATTTTAAATACTTGTGTTCATAATTTATGCTCTTTTATTTTTGCGCTACTTTGTGATAGCAACGATTGTTAGCACGCACTAGGAAAAACACAGAAAAGAGTCTACTTGTGCTAAAGATGTTTAGATCGTTTGATGAATAACAGGTTAAACGTTAAACTAGATGCGATGCGATTAAAATGTTAACATTCTTTACACATTGTAGGTATGTTGCTGGTGTTCAACGGTGGGATTTAAAACTTCACTGCAAAAATGACGCGTCATAAAAAAGTGCTGTCTGTGATGTTTTTGCAATTTTTGGGAAAGATTGCTTGCGGTACCATTTCTGCAAAGTTTTCTTTTCATTACAGAGGGTAAAGGACGAGTCCATCCCTCACTGAACCCAACGTTCGGTTTTATTATATGGGAAGAAAATCGACCTGAAGTAGACAACATATATTTTAACAAGAAGGCTTATTACCGAAATAATTCCAAAGGAGAAATACAGAGTCTTTTACAAGAATTAAAACCAGGAACGCAGGTAAAATTTGTTAAAATATCATGTCGTGCCTCTTGCGAATTGAACCAAACAGGTAACTCGTTGTGTTTCCAGGTATCTTTTGTACTTGAAAGTCAATCCCCAAGCAAAGGTTCATCGAAGTACAGAGCAAAGAAAGTATGGATGTAAGTGAGCAACTGCGTGTATAGCATGGTGTCAATAGACGCCAGGAGTTGCTGATAGCCGAATGACAACCAAGCGGTAGTTGTAGTGGTAACTTTGCAAAAACTTTCGTAATGGAATTGAGCAAAGTATTGCTGTTCCTTTGCTTTGCGTGCATTTAAAGTTGCTGCGTTCAAGCCAAAGTGAAAACGAATGTCGGGGCTTGCCTTTTAGCACCGTATGTTTGATGATCGAATCTTTGGACACGATGTAAATTGTTCTAAGCAGTTGCACACGTTTTATCAGATGGTCCCTGACATGATATTCAACTCAAGCTTTTTTTGCGTGTGGTTGTGACGCAATTCGTTGGCATGTCATAATCAACATGTAAATGTACGAGTAGCTTAGTTTTTTCGATTGTGACAGTTATTGTCGATTAATCAGACGAAATTCTTGGGAACATAGTTTGGTTTTAGAAGACGAAAGTTCCAGAAGCAATCATAACCACTGTGGTAAATGTTCTGTGCATTCGACGGTTGGAGTAGTAACGTGGTAGACTCCGCCTGTTTGCGACTGCATTAAACAAGTCGTGAGTTACAGATTTTAAACCTTGATATCCACACTGAACCACTCCTTTTCTGCAGATGCCCTTCTATCGCGAGCAATTCCATTGAAACCTTGACACCGACTGACGATTCTCCGACAATTGAATCGTCCAACGACGCTACTGGTAGTGATATCAGATCAAGTTCTTCTGCTTCTGGTAATGCAGTGTTCAACGTTGATCCCTCCCGAGTTATGTGTTTAGAATTTTAATTTGCTTCAGTTGAACAGAAAGATTTCTGAAACGTCAGGTGTGTTGGTCATTTTAAATCCAACTCTCATTTCTTCTGAAAAGTAGAAAATTGAGACGCAGTTTATTGTCTGTTGGGCTGTTAGTTGCCGTTGTTGTGATCCAGACAGATCTTGAGTATTTTTATGACAACGCTTGTTTCGCATTAGAATAGGTTCTATCGCAATGGTTTTGAACAAATCCGCTTTAACATACGTACAACTAGACTCTTATTTTTTTTCCAGAACCTGACTCCGGCGTCTCAACCATTCTAACCTTCACAGCACCACATGATGGAAAAACAGCTCAAGTGAAACATCTAGATACGTTGGCTTCCCAGACACACAATTCAGGTAGTTCGTGCTTTCGAAAACGGTGTTGTTTTCAGCAACAGCGAAAGAAATAATTCAGAAGTAATGTTGTGGCACAATTGAATTTATATTATTCTAATTGTGATTTGAAAATAATTACTATTTTTGCAACATTCAAAAGTATTCGGTGGAATCGGGGAAGTGCTGACCGTACCCGAAGGGCTTACCCGTACCAAACGTGGAACATCTGCTTTAACTGCTGCATAGGACGCGGCAAGGGAGGTCAAAAATGCCAGCAGTCACGTGATTTCAGCGAGTAGTTACATCCGGGGCGTGGTTCTCAAATTTCACGCTCCGGCTTCAGCTCCAGCTCCGGGCATCTAATTTTTTTGGCTCCGGCTCCAACATCCTGAGATTTTTTGGCTCCGGCTCCAGAACAATTTGGTCCAAAAAAAAGAAAAAACATGGTATTATTTGCATAAATCGCTTGAACGGGAACCGAAATTTCAGGCTGCGGCTCCATCATCCAAAAAGTTTTTGGCGCCGGCTCCATCCATCCAAAATTGCTTGGGCTCCGGCTCCACAGCCCTGGTTACATCTCACGCATGGTCGACAGCTTGTGTTGAAATATGAATGATAATTCGTAATTGAAAATGGTTACACGAAGGTTATCGTGTGTGTTGGCTGGGCGTCTTTTGGGGAGACCATGCCGGTGAGCTAATGGTTTTCTGGATGAGTGCGCTACATTCCGTCTTCTGCTGAATCGCACCATAAAATAAAAAGCTAGTGCGTAATTCTGTTCTGATAGTGTCATAAATGAAATCGCAGCTACTAGCGCTACTGGTCATGATGAAGAAAATAGCACCGAGGATGAAACCAGCGTTCCGAGCCACGTGACACCGACGAACAATGTGCATAACGACGCTGATCCTTCCTCGCTTGTTTCTGCATCGTCTGCTGCTTTTACACCACGTGTTCCGACTCCACCTCCAGACACTTACATGGCCGTTTACAGTAATATGTTCGATACATCGCAGCAAGTCAACAACTTGGCGGGGGGCGGTTGTCAGAATCCATTGTAAGTTTGTTTTTGGTGGGGCGTAGTTGCGTTTCAATTTTTGTACTAAGTAACAATTTCTTGACGTGACATTTATTTTTTACGACTTAGAAATGCACATTGCACAGGTCGTTATATACGCTTGAAAAATATTGATCTCTTGCAACATGGTTTACGGCTGTCCCACGAATAAGTGAAGTAGAAAATAGCAACTTTCTATCTTTGAAAGGGAAAAACAATTTACTTCTATACATGAAAGACAGCAGATAACTTAATGCTGGCAATTGTCTTAAGAGAGTTAGGATACTTGCGCAGCAGCAAGAGATGCAATCTCTGATTCTCAGAATGAAATGCTCCGGTGGAATATTCCCGCTAATGGAAGCACACAGCTTGCTTGTTATGTATAACATGTTTTGTTCACTAAGTAATCATTTAAAAAGACATGCTGTTTTTCATCAGCGTATTACTAGAGTCGTACGCCCGTAGTTCCAACCCAACTAAATAAAGTGATAACCCATCTGTAACTTTGATCACATCTGGAAAAAGCGTCACGCAGAATTGCCAGAGTTTGCATTCATTCGCACAAATTAAAAGATACTACGTTTCTGGCTATTTTTTAACATGTGTACTTTGCCGGTATGAAGGTATCTTCATCAAAACAACAGTAGCGGGGAAGAGTTGTACCAGTCGTCTGATGAAGATTTTTCATTAAGCAGTGGTAAGAGATATGATTTGCTGAGTGTGGTGTTGTGAGCTACAGGCGAGCGAAGGCTCGGTCGGAATATTTTTATTTGCTTCAAGTCGTAGGTGACGAACGCAGCCACGAAAAGTTTCCAAAATATTTGGACTGTAATTTTAAATCAATTTTTTTGCAGGAGTAATGTTTTTTCCTAATTTAAAATCTGTGAAATATGGAAATTTTTGGGTTTGACTACGGATGTCGTCGAGACCAAATATCTAAAAAATGTTCGTCAAAATCTAAATTATTGCCAAGGTTTCGTGACTCGCACGAGAGTGGCAACGGCGAAAACATTTGAATATTATTGGTTTTCGCACTTTTTACATGCTTTTACGTTCTGCTGACCTCCAATATGTTTGTCTTTGATAAAAAGATGAAAACGACCGTGATGAAGAAGAGGTCTCCTCGTCAGTTAGGAGCGAACAAGACAACGAAAGCAGTGGTTATTACGTCCGTCTGCGAAACGAAACTGACGACCGTTTTCGGGAAATTTTAGGTGGGTTTGTAGGGTTTGTTACTCAGAAAACAGTGAACCTTGTTTTTAAGAGAGTCGCTTTAATTTGTCAATACCACCGGCATTTTTTCTTTAGTTCATCTACTTGGTGAGAACAAAACGGAATTGCTCATACAGGAGTTGCAAGAAAGTCTGGCTAGACGATGCATGTACGTCTCTTACCGCAGCATTCTTTTCGTTAAACTTTCCAAGCGCTGCAACGCCAAAGCCTTGTGAGTATTTGATGATTGTTTGTCGTCTTTCGTCTTGTTAACTTCTCAGTTTATGTGCTGCTTAAATGTTCTTTCCATTTCGTTTATGCCAAGTCTCGCACAATAAGAAGCTTGCATTTTGAAGATTTTTGTTTGGTCTGACTGGCATACCCACTTATTCAGTGTCCAATTTTCGGCTAGACAGTTTTTTGTATATTTTCATACCTTTGAAATTTGATACTATGCATATGCTACGAGTATTGTCAACTTATAACGAGGTAGAAGCACGTTTACTGCTGGTAACGATCCAATGCGCGATTCTTCAGCCTGCACAGTATGACACTCCGGTAGCAGGAATCGGTACAAGTGGACGATACTGATAATAAGAAGTAGTCATGTTGACTGTGACATTGTCGTTTGTATTTCCTGTTAAGCATGTCCAGCTACCTGAACTTGTGCTGGAATTTGTTAATATCGCGTGGGCGTTCAGACTACTCTGGTTCTGCAAATAAGGCTGTCCACATAACATGCCCTTAAAGTTAGTGGCCCGGGTCTACACTACTTGGATCAAGCTTAATAGTGTTGAGGGGTGAAGGGTGCGTGGCAGCATGCATGGCGTTGAAAGTAGACGCAGTANTTTAGATTTTTTGCTTGTACGCCTACAAGGTTCGAGACAAGCCTGCCAAGCAGTTGTATCAAATAAAACTAAGTTGTTATTTTTATGTGCCCAATTTTTTACGTAAAAAATCATTGATATGTACGATTAAGCCTTACGAAAGTTGCTTTGCACTTAGTTCAATTGTGGTTTTCTCAACTAAAACGAAAGGAGTTGATTTTTCATGAAAATAGCGGAGCTAAAACCTAGTGTCAAAAATATTGTATACACTGAAAAGTTCTTCGCATCTCGCTTAATGTGGTTGACTTGAATTTGAAACCCAAAATACTTTGCCCTTCATCGCGAGTGACAGAAATACTCAGTGAGAGTTTGTGTTCACTACTTTTATTTTGCAAAAACATGTCATGGATATTTAGTTGCATAGTAGCCGCACATACGAAAAACGTTTCTCAAAGTACTGGGTTGCAGTAGAAGCGTTTCATGTAGAGTCGCTGGTTCAAAGCTAATTAATCTGCTTAAATGTACGTTTCAGTTTGTGTCCATCGACTGACTCTCACCCGAACACAGAAATAAACTCACTTCGGGACAGACCAGTTGACTTCAGCTTTTGTGGCTTCGAAGACAGTGGCTTGCTTGGGTTGGTTGCCCGCGGCATGATGAAAAGCGTCTCACAAGACGTCATGTTGGTCACTGGAACATCTCATTATATAACGTAAGTTATTTGTGCAGTGTTATCAAAACTCCACGTCAAAACTTGCTGCAAAACCTGAGTGCGATCGTTTGTGTTTTCATTCCCATTTCTTCGTATTGCAACAAGTGCCCTGCCTCCGGTAGTGGTTGTAACTTATGGTGCATACAGCAAGCTGAAGTTGCCATAGACTGATGCATTTACTTCGCGATCTGATGGTCGTGATTGCGCTTTGTGCGGGTGCGCTGTTTGTGACGTAACAGCATTCTTTTCTTTGTAGCATGAGTTCGTTCTCTTTGCTGCAGTTGGAAGTGGATGATATAGTATGTGCTGGAGGCCATCATTTGCTTTAAATCGAGTGAATTTCCCATTTCTGTATACTATGTATATGTGTTTGCATGTTAAGTCCACATAGACTGGAAGAAACCAGTTAGAACTGCACTAGCGTATCTTCGTGCGTGTTGTGGTTGAGGTTTTTCTCAATAATCAAATAAACGTTCTGAACGTTAAAGCGGCAAATACGATATAGTTAATCACGTGTTTGTTTTTGCAGGCTTCATCGCAATAAGGCAGGTGTCGTTGATTCTCTCGCTTTTCACTACAGACCTTATTGAGCCACCATCATCGCAACTGTACAAATGCATTTGGGGAGGGTGCTAGATAACGTTTGCAATATTTTGTACAATAGGGTCGGAAGCCGAAAAAGGGGGCCACTTCAAGAGCTCTGATGTTCTCTTGCAGGGTACTGTACCGAAATTAGATCTGACTCCGAATCGGTTATTTGTCTGTGATTTTTAACTTACTTGCTATGCTTTTACCGACTCTCTGTTAAAACATAAAAATCATGTTCGTTTCAACAGCACCTGCTCTTTTTTGTATGTTCGTTCGTTTCTGCTTGCTTCCACTTGTGTAGTTATCTCTTACACAGCCTCGTGCATGTGTCTAATTTTCCAACCTTTTTTCACGTGTTTCCTTCGCATGGTGCATTAGTGGTTGATTTTCATTAACTCTCAAAAGGAAAACGGTGAGATGTAAGCTATGCTTCATGCCATCTAATACAATCATTCAATCAAGGGAAATGCACATTCGCTCACTTCTTATTGTAGCAAAGGCATCATAGCAAGCAATTGGTGATATATTTTTTGCCAAGGTTGAATTCCTTTAGCAAGACGTTGCCCATGCACAAATGTAAGATTTCGGAAGCAGGCCAGTAAGTGCATACCAGAAACATCCATTGCAGAATAATTTCTTCATTATATGCTTCATTTGCTTGTGTACAGTGTGTGCTAAGACATCGTAGCTTACCGTTGCGCGGATTTAGTTTCCAAATGGCAAGTGTAATTAGTAGCACATATGAGAGACATAGTTCACTCACGTTTCACACCCGCTATGGCTTTAAACAACCGCTGATAGTTCTGCTGTATCTACACTTCGACCTGACCAGCTCGGAGATGCAATCACGCCTCGTTGTCGTTTGTTGACCTATGGTCCGCTTTCCCGTGGATACAGCCAGCAGGGCTTGGCTCGCCAAACTTTCCTGGAGCATTCCTTATGTGATTCCCCAAGATCCATGAACATATATGAGGATCGGAACAAAGACCGATTTAAAAACTGACAGCTTTGCGATATTTGAAAACTGCCGTTTTGTTACCACCCCTGTCTTTTTGGTGATAATTTTCATTCCGAGAGGAATAGCTAAAAATTTGAAATAGGAAATTTGTAAAAACATAGTTATGTTAATGTTATACGTCAGCACGCATTTCTTGACGTGATCGGCAGGAATTGGATTGATCAAACCGGTTGCAATTTGGCTGAGGGTTTCATTTGTAACGATCCGTAGACGTAGAATCGTGTTTCGGTGATTTCGTCACATTCCTTTAATTAATGTCGTTACTTCTTCACGTGGTTGTGTAAGAAACCCAGCTGTTGATTGTGCATTTTGTGTGTCCGGGCAGTTGCAAGCGTTTTCTCCTATTTAAAATGTTTGCAACAATCACTGGCGTATTTTCAACTTTGCGAAAACCTATCAAGTTTTGTCATTCAATAAGTACATTTTTTGTTTATACTAGTGGCAATACTTTTTATCTAGCTTTTATGTTGATTGCAGACGTTCTTACGTCACGGCAATGTCGTTTCATTTGTATTGCCTGGGGGTGAATTTGCCATTCCCTGTTTTCTTCATTGCTGAGAAATCGTAATGTATGCCAACCATTTCTTAAAGCTGCGCTGTCATTTTTCAACGATGGAAGCGCCTTCCAAACCATGGTCGTTTAACTGTTTTGCGGGTTAGTCGCTGTTTATGATTTCGTGAAGTCATGCTTTTATTCATGAGTATACACAAAAGGCATAGCTCCTGATTAGTGACCTCGGTAGCGGATGCATGATGCTGTTAACTGTTTTATGTGGAAATAAATAGAAGCATTTATCAAACAAACTCATCCAGTTTCAAATTATATTTACGACATTATTCTTGAAGCTGCCCCCAAAAAGAATTGTTTAGGTGATGGAGTTTACTTTTCTGCGCCATGATGCATTGTAATGGGTGTTTGCTTTTGGTTGAAACGCTTATGCGGGTCTCTACAGTTGGTCATTCAATCAATGTGTTCGTTGGAGTCCANCGTATTACTGATAAAATCAGGCAAATTGTGCCACCGTGGTGCTTGCTTGTGTCTTGCATATTTTAATGTGTGTCTTTTTTGCGAATAAATTCTGTCCCTGAGTTGAGAGTAGCCCATTGCGATTGAGGTGACTACAGCCACAGTGCAGGTTTCCACTCGTCTATATCCTAGGTTTTAAAGCATGGTCTACTACGGTAATTTGACAGTATGAGAGATCAGGACAGACAGCTTCTATCCTNCCTATACATACACTCGTGGAAAAGGTTGTGCATGTTGGTAGTTTCATCTACCCAGTGTTTAGCAACTTGCTCAACTCCAGTCTCCTAAGTGCATTCGCTGATTGAAATTCAGCGATAAATTATGCAAGGAAAGTAGATTCCACACGCAGAACTTCAGTTGAGTTGATGAGGTTTGTGGTCAAGCCTGGAGCCAATCGAGGACGTTAACGTCAACTTCGCTCTACCAACACAACACTAGGCTTGGTTAAGTGGCTGTTGCAGTAAGCGGGCTGCACGGACAGCTGGTGGTGGAATCGTTCTGCTTCCGTCAAACGGCTTTACATGGACCTTGTGGTTCATGAACCAAATTTTCTAAAGAACTTGGCA